>Ga0181564_10001180_pt1 | contig 23192 bp, 18 predicted proteins | sample 011ome_24_FD_134512 | JGI IMG/M metagenome (GOLD analysis project Ga0181564, IMG submission 134512) | Coastal salt marsh microbial communities from the Groves Creek Marsh, Skidaway Island, Georgia - 011513CT metaG (megahit assembly) | ecosystem: Environmental > Aquatic > Marine > Intertidal... | reverse complement strand
CCTGCAACAACATCGCGAATAATTCCGCCCACGCAGCCGGTGATGATCCCCATCAGTGCAGCCGGTACAGGCGGGATGCCGTATGACAGCGCCTTTGCACTGCCGAGCACCGCATAGGCCGTAAGACCCGCGCCATCGGCATAATCAAGCAATTTGCCTTCCCACCAGCGCGTGGGTGTAAACCACGCTATCAAAGCAGTCCCGAGGCATATCGGCGCGACCCACGGGTCAGTCATCCAGAACACGGGCGCGCCGATCAACAGATCACGTACGGTGCCGCCGCCTACTCCTGTCACCAACGCAAAGAAGGCCAGCGTAACGAATGTCTGCTTGAGCTTGGCGGCAAGCAACGCGCCGGTCAGCGCAAAAATGGTAAGGCCGAGAATATCGAACACATCGAGCACTGGAGTAAGGACTTCGGCTCCGTTCACGCGGCTGAGACCTTCGCTTTGCGGCGGCGGAACATCAGAATGCAGCCAAGCAGCGCACCGATCACACCCAGAGCGGCGAACAGGATCAGGATCGGATGGCTGGTATCTTCGCGAGTCCTCAAGTCCATGATATGAAGACCCCACATGAAATCGAACCCACGCCACCAACGCGTGCGTACAGCCTCGATCTGGCCGGTATCGCGCCCGACATAGATATGCGCGCCATCTTCCAGTGCGACCTGCCAAACGGGCATTTCGCGACGGAAATCGAACGGGACATTGTCGGCGTCGAACGCAGTCACGCTGCGTATCTGGTCGCCTCCCTTAATCTGTTCGGCCACAATCAACCGGGCATCATTGGCGGACAGCGCGGGCAAGGCCGCCCCGCTTTGCATATCGACCCGGCGTGTGCTGCCATCCATGCCGGTAAGGATCGCCACGGCGCGGCCATCCTGCATCACGGCGCGCATTTCGCGGATCGGAAATTCTGCACTCGCCAGCGCGCTTCCTGGCAGCACCAGCGGCTGGACCGCCTGCTCTACACGTAAGTGATTGCCGCGCACTTCCTCAATCGGCTTGGCCGCCATGTAAAGGCCGGTCACCATCCACATCAGTGTGGGAATACCCACCAGCCAGCCAAGCCAGATATGCCACCTGGCAAAGTTAAGCATCGTCAGTTTAGGCACTGCTTATCCGTTCAACAGTGTGTCGATTTCACGCGCGGCGGCCAGGCAATCGAGATCGCCCCAACGCCGCCCCATGACTTGCATCCCGCATGGCAATTCAGCACCGAGGTACGAGCCTGAACCAATGGGCAGAACGGTAGCGGGCAGATTGGGGAAGGTCGCGAGGCCCGCCCAGGCTAGCCCGCCAGAGGCCGGTTGAGCTTCGCCATTGATTTCAATGTCGCCGCGAAAAACTGCTTCGTCCCGATGCGGGACTGCCAACACCGGGGCAGGGGGCGCGAGCACAAAGTCATAGCTTTCAAACAGATGCGCCCATGCCAATTCGTTGCGCGCTTGCAGATCGAGCAGGTTGAACCAGTCGGTGGCTGTCGCGCGTTTGCCATCGGGCGAGGGGGCTCCGCGTGCCATCGCGACATTGAGCATGCGCAGATAATCCGCTTGCTGTGCCGCGAGGTCAGGGATGAGATCGCTCGTCTGGTCGATCTGCACGCCTGCCGCTTCGAGCGTGCTCAAGGCTGCTTCAATCGGAGCGCGCACACTGTCATCCAGCGGGCTGTCCGGGTAATCAAGGATCGCAAGAATGCGGCATGACTTGAGCGGCTTCTGGCGTTCAAACAGCGGGAATTCTGCTGTCAGCCGTAGCAAGATTTCGATATCGTCGGCATTTCGCGCCAGCGGCCCTGCAATCGAAAGCGCGCCATCATGCGCGTCTTTGCCTGCCATCAGCGGGTGATCATGGCCATGCTTGCTGACCAGACCCCAGCTGGTCTTGTGGCCCCAGACGCCGCAAAAATGCGCTGGAACCCGCACAGAGCCGCCAATGTCTGTGCCGTACTCGATCGGCACCATTCCGCTTGCAACGGCTGCGGCTGAACCGCCTGATGATCCGCCAGGGGAACGATCGTGATTGTGCGGGTTATTGGTGCGGCCGTAGACTTCGTTGAAGCTTTGCCAGTCACTCAGGTCGATCGGCACATTGGTTTTGCCCAGAAAGACCACGCCTGCCGCCTTGAGCTGGCGTACGATCTTGGCATCTCGCCGCGCAACATAATTCTCGTGCGACTTGTGCCCCCACGTGGTGGGAAGGCCAGCGATATCAAAACTTTCCTTGATCGTCATAGGCACGCCGAACAGCGGCTGATGCTCGCCGGGAACGTCGCGATCCATAGCCTTGGCAGTGGCAATCGCGCGCTCGAAATCGCACAGGGCAACGGCATTGATGTGAGCGTCGAGATGTTCAATCCGCGCAATCGCATCTTCCACGGCTTCATGCGGGCTTAGTTCACCAGTACGAATAGCGGCGGCTGTTTCAAGCGCGCCGGGCTTATCGGTCAATTTCGGATAGGCCACGCAATTCTCCCTCTCCCAGATCGCTTCTTAGGGAGTGGAAAGGGGCTGATCAAACGCGAATTGCGAGGCGTGACAATCCGCAAAGGCACAATTACCATGTTTTCCGGGTCGGCGAATCTTGGGATGGGGGCAAACTATGCGTTTGCTGGCTTTGGCAGTCGCAATATTGGGATTGGCGGCTTGCGGCGGCGAGACGCAAGAAACCATCACGCCAAACGAGAATGTTCTCAACCTCAGGGTCCAAGGGCTGAAGTTTGTCGGCCCAAGCGAAATCGAATCCGGCTGGACGACTATTCGCATCGACAATACCGGTGGCATGACCCACCACGCGCTGGTTTATCGACTGCCTGACGGGATCACGCCTGAAATGCTTGACGAGCAGGTGGTCCGGCCAATTCAGGCGAGCCTGACGGCGACGATCGAAGGCGACCTGCAAAAGGCGGCGGCGATTGCTGCGACTATACCCGCATGGGTCGGTGAACTCGTCTAGATGGGTGGTCCTAGCATGATGTCAGACGGTGTCACTGGCGAAGCAAACATGTATCTCGAGCCGGGCAATTATGTCGTCGAATGCTATGTCAAATCCAATGGAGTGCAGCACAATTACAACCCGGTTCCAGGTGAACTTGGGATGGTGTTTCCGTTGACTGTCTTGCCTGACAATGGCGGCATGGAAGAGCCTGAGGCCAATGTCACGCTGGAACTCACCAATGGTGGCTACAAGATCGCTGATGGATCATTTCGCGCGGGCAAGAACATTGTGCGTGCGCGCTTTATCGAGCAGCAGGCTTACAATGATTTTGTCGGCCATGACGCGCATGTCTTCAGGATCGAAGCAGATACTGACATCGAAGCGGCTGCGCGGTGGCCGGATTTCTTCCCTGCTGATGGCCAGCAAACGCCTGCACCAGCAAAATTTGTCGGCGGTATCCATGACATGCCCCAAGGCACGACGGGCTATTTTGCACTCGAGCTCGAGCCGGGCGAATATGGCATCACCGCAGAAATACCCGACGCCAAGGGTAAGGGATTCTTCCAGCGGTTCAGCGTCGAATAGCCGATCCGCTAAGTGTGGATCGGCTTGCCTTGCACCGCCATCGCCGCTTCCTTCATCGCTTCGGCATGGGTTGGGTGCGCATGGCAGGTGTAGGCGATGTCTTCTGACGTTGCGCCAAACTCCATCGCGATGCCAGCTTCGGCAATCATCGTGCCGGCAACGCTGGCTATACACCACACGCCCAGAACGCGGTCGGTTTGTGCATCGGCGATGACCTTCACGAAACCGTCAGGCTCGTGATTGGTCTTCGCGCGGCTGTTTGCCATCATTGGGAACTTGCCGACCTTGACTTTGGCCTTGTCGCCACCTGCCTTTTCAATGGCTTGCTCGGTTGTCAGTCCAACACCGGCGATCTCGGGCCAGGTGTAGACTACGCTCGGGATAACATCGTGGTTCACGATGCCGGTTTCATCAGCGATGTTTTCAGCCACAGCGATGCCTTCATCTTCGGCCTTATGCGCCAGCATCGGGCCGGGAATCACGTCGCCAATGGCCCACACGCCCTCGACTGATGTCCGGAAGGAGTGATCGGTTTCGATCTGACCGCGCTGGTTGGTTTCCAGACCGATATTCTCGAGGCCGAGGCCATCGGTATTGGGCTTGCGACCGATCGACACCAGCACGCAATCAGCCTCCAGCTTTTCTTCATCACCGCCCGCAGCTGGCTCAAGTGTCAGTGTCGCTTTCTTGCCTTTTACGGATACGCCAGTGACCTTGGTCGAAAGCTTGAACTCGATCCCCTGCTTCTTGAAGATCTTGTTTGCTTCCTTGCGAATGTCGCCGTCCATTCCGGGCAGGATCTGGTCGAGGAATTCTACACAAGTCACTTCTGCACCCAAACGGCGCCACACAGAGCCAAGCTCAAGCCCGATCACACCGCCGCCGATGACGACCATTTTCTTCGGAACTTTAGCGAGCTCGAGCGCACCAGTGGAATCGACCACGACTTGCTTGTCATTGTCGACCTCGACACCCGGTAGCGGAGTGACCGAAGAACCGGTGGCAATCACGATGTCCTTGGCAGTGACGGTTTCGTCGCCGACTTTTACCGTGTGCGTGTCCTGGAACGTGGCGTAGCCCTTTTTCCAGTCGACCTTGTTCTTCTTGAACAGGAACTCGATACCTTTGGTCAGACCATCGACCGCATCGATCCGCTGTTCGTGCATTTTTCCAAGGTTGAGTTTCGGGGTCACGTCAACGCCCATGCTGGCCATAGTGCCATTGGCGGCCGCATCATAGAACTCGGACGCATGCAGCATCGCTTTTGATGGGATGCAACCCACGTTCAGGCATGTTCCCCCCAGTGTGGCGCGCCCTTCCGCACAAGCCACTTTCAGGCCCAGCTGCGCCGCGCGAATTGCTGCGACATAGCCACCCGGGCCAGCGCCGATAATCAGGACATCGTAATCGTAAGAATGGTCAGCCATTGGAGGTATTCCTTAAAGGTCGATCAGCATCCGTGTCGGATCTTCGATCGCTTCCTTGATGATCTTGAGTGCGGTCACCGCTTCGCGGCCATCGATCAGGCGGTGGTCATAGCTCAGCGCGATATACATCATCGGCTTGATCACGACCTGGCCATTGACCGCGACGGGGCGGTCTTCGATCCGGTGCAGGCCCAGCACAGCGCTCTGCGGCGGATTGATGATCGGGGTCGACATCAGCGATCCGAACACGCCGCCGTTAGAGATAGTGAAGGTACCGCCCGACATGTCTTCCATCGTCAGTGTGCCATCTTTGGCGCGCTTGCCGAAGTCCTCGATGTCTTTCTCGATCTGAGCAAAGCCCTTGGCATCGCAATCGCGCACCACCGGAACGACCAGCCCGTTTGGCGCGGACACTGCGACAGAGATGTCGACATAGTCGTGATAGACGATCTCATCACCTTCGATATAGGCATTGACCGAAGGCACATCCTTCAGCGCCAGACATGCAGCTTTCGCGAAAAAGCCCATGAATCCCAGACGGATATCGTGCTTTTTTGCGAACATGTCTTTGTACTTGCTGCGCGCTTCGATCACCGCCGACATGTCGACATCATTGAACGTAGTCAGCAGCGCGGCATTGTCTTGCGCGCCTTTCAAACGCTTGGCGATGGTCTGGCGCATCCGTGTCATCTTGACGCGTTCAGTTTTGCGATCACCGCCAGCTACAGTAGCGGCAGGCGCCGGTGCCGCGGCCGGTGCAGATGCGGTCTCGCCATCGCGCTTGTTGCGCGCTGCGGCCAGAACATCTTCCTTGGTCAAGCGACCGTCTTTGCCGGTACCCTTGATCGTCGTCGGATCGACCCCGTGTTCCAGCACGGCGCGGCGCACCGCCGGCGACATGGTGATGGAATCGCTGCTGCCAGAGGTATCTTCTTTCGCTGCAGCTGGGGCAGGGGTGCTTTCCTTGCTTTCAGCCTTCTTGGCCGGTGCGCCGGAGCCTTCTTCGATGATCGCGATCACTGCGCCGACTTCAACGGTGTCGCCAACCGCAACCTTGTGCTCGCCGATCACACCCGCGACAGGCGAAGGCACGTCAACTGCGACCTTATCTGTCTCTAGCGAAACAATCGGCTCATCGGCCTCTACCGTGTCGCCCGGCTGCTTCAGCCATTCGCCAACGCTCGCTTCGGTGACTGATTCACCCAGAGTTGGTACTGTAACTTCTGTGGCCATGATGTGGTCCTTAGCCCTTAGACTTACTGGAATTGGTTTTTCTGTTCAGGCCCAGTGCTTCCGCGATTAGCGCTTCCTGCTGTTCCTGATGCCGTTTTGCGAGACCTGTTGCTGGCGAAGCGGATGCATCGCGCCCGGCATAGATCGGTCGCAAGCCGGGATGACCGGCATCGCTCAACGATTGCTCGATCAGCCGATCAACGAAGAACCATGAACCATTGTTCTTTGGCTCTTCCTGACACCAGACAACGTCCTCAAGGTTTTTCATACGCTTGAGGCGCACCGCAAGCGCATCGCCGGGGAAGGGATACAATTGCTCGATGCGGATGATCGAGACATCTTCCAGCCCTTCCTCGTCCCGCTTCTGCATCAGATCATAGGCAACCTTGCCGCTGCACAGTACCAGACGCTTCACCTTCTTGTCGGCGATATCTGTCAGGTCAGACTTGATCCGCATGAAGTGATGGTCTCCCATGAACTCGTCTGCGCTGCTCTTGGCGAGCGGATGGCGCAGCAAGCTCTTGGGCGTCATGATGATCAGCGGTTTGCGGAAATCGCGATGCATCTGGCGGCGAAGCACATGGAAGTAATTCGCCGGCGTTGTGATGTTGCACACCTGGATATTGTCATTCGCACATAGTTGAAGGAAACGCTCAAGCCGCGCAGAGCTGTGCTCTGGCCCTTGACCTTCATATCCATGCGGCAACAGCATCACGAGCCCGTTTGCGCGCAACCATTTAGCTTCGCCGCTCGCGATGAACTGGTCGATCATGATCTGTGCGCCATTCGCGAAATCGCCAAACTGCGCTTCCCAAAGGACCAGTGTTTTCGGGTCTGCCATGGCAAAGCCATATTCGAAACCGAGCACGCCATATTCGGACAGCGGGCTGTCATAGACTTCGAACTTGCCATGCGGCAGCTGACACAGCGGCAGGTATTTGTTCTCGGTCTTCTGGTCGACCCAGACTGCGTGGCGCTGGCTGAAGGTGCCGCGGCCCGAATCCTGTCCGGACAGGCGCACGCCGTATCCTTCGGTTACAAGGCTGCCGAATGCGAGCGCTTCCGCAGTCGCCCAGTCGAAACCGTCACCGTTTTCGAACATGTCTGCGCGGCCCTTGATCACGCGCTGCAGCGTGCGGTGCGCGTTCAGATCATCCGGGATCGTCGTCAATGTTCGGCCCAAACTGTCGAACAGCTTCTTCTCGATCGCCGTTTCAATGTTGCGCCGCGAACCTTCGGGGTCGGCCGGTTTGTTCAGGCCCGCCCAGCGTCCGCCGAACCAGTCGGCTTCATTGGCCTTGTAGCTTTTTGCTGCTTCAAACTCTTCGTCGAGCAATGCGGTGAAGTCGTCGCGCAATTGAGGCGTATAGCCTTTCTCGATCACGCCTTCTTCGATCAAGCGCTCTGCATAGAGATAGCTGACCTTCTTGTGCTTGCCGATCGCGTCATACATCAACGGCTGCGTGAATTTCGGTTCGTCGCCCTCGTTATGGCCGAAGCGGCGATAGCACCACATGTCGATCACGATATCGCGCTTGAAGCGCTGACGATAATCAACCGCGAGCTTGCAGGCGAAGGTCACGGCCTCTGGATCATCGCCATTTACGTGCAGGATCGGCGCCTGAACACCCTTGGCAACGTCAGACGGGTAAGGTGACCCGCGCGAGAATTTGGGCGCGGTCGTAAAACCGATCTGGTTGTTGATGATAAAGTGCAGGCAACCGCCAGTGTTGTAACCGTTGATGCCCGTAAGGCTCAGGCTTTCCCAAACCACGCCTTGCCCTGCGAATGCTGCGTCACCGTGGATCAACACTGGCAAGACTTGCTCGTGCTTGTCCAGATCGTCGCGGATCGCTTGCTGCGCGCGGGCTTTGCCCAGGACCACCGGATCAACCGCTTCAAGGTGAGACGGGTTGGGGACCAGGCTCATATGCACTTCGATCCCGTCAAATTCACGATCGGTGCTGGTGCCCAGGTGATATTTCACGTCGCCAGAGCCGCCTACGTCTTCCGGGCTGGCAGAACCGCCGGAAAATTCGTGGAAGATCACCTTGTAAGGTTTGGCCATCACATTGGCGAGCACGTTCAATCGGCCGCGGTGCGCCATGCCATAGATGATTTCGCGCACGCCGGCTTGGCCGCCATGCTTGATCACCGCCTCCAGGGCAGGGATCATCGCTTCGCCGCCATCCAGGCCGAAACGCTTGGTGCCGACGTATTTCTTGCCGAGGAAATTTTCATATTCCTCGCCGCGAACCACAGCGGCCAGGATCGCGCGTTTGCCTTCGTCGGTGAACTGGATCGTTTCACCCGGGCTTTCGAACTTGTCCTGCAGGAAACGCCGCTCTTCGGTGTCGGCGATGTGCATGTATTCCAGCCCAACCTTGCCGCAATAGGCCGCGCGCAAAGTGTCATAGAGTTCGCGAACGGTCGTCCATTCCAGACCCAATACGCCGCCAACATAGACTTCCTGATCTTCATTGCCGGCAAGCCCGTGAAAATCGAGTGTTAGGTCGTTTGGTGTCTCATGGCTGTGCAGACCAAGTGGATCCAGATCCGCCGCCATATGGCCGCGCACACGATATAGCCGCACCAGAGTCATCGCCGCTATCGATAGGCTCGCCGCCTTTTCGACCGCTTTGGGGTCAGTTGGCTTGCCAGCCGCCGCGGCAGCTTGTTTGACCTCTGCCTTGAGCGTCGTGGGATCAAGCGCAGCTGTCAGGTCTGCGCCTGAATCCGCAACGGTTTCCAGCCAGCGCGGATTGCCCCAGCTTGGCCCCTGTTGAGGGCCTGCCTGGTCGCCCATTTCAGGCAGAAACTCGTGGTTCTCGTTACCCATTTCGGTCTCCGGGGAGGAGGAAAAGTTAAGCCAGTTCTTTCAGCAGCGCGTCGAGCGTTGTGCCAAGTTCGCTGGGGCTTGGCGATACGCGGATACCCGCAGCTTCCATCGCTGCGATCTTGTCATCCGCGCCGCCCTGGCCGCCCGATACGATTGCGCCAGCATGGCCCATCCGGCGGCCCGGAGGCGCTGTGCGGCCAGCAATAAAGCCAACCATCGGCTTTTTGCGGCCTTTCTTTGCTTCATTGGCGATGAATTCAGCGGCTTCTTCTTCCGCGCTGCCGCCGATCTCGCCGATCATGATGATCGACTTGGTTTCATCATCGTCCAGGAACATGTCGAGCACGTCGATGAAGTTGGTGCCGTTCACGGGGTCACCGCCGATGCCGACCGCGGTGGTCTGGCCAAGACCAACCATAGTTGTCTGGTGGACGGCTTCGTAAGTGAGCGTGCCGGAACGTGAGACAACGCCGACGCTGCCCTTTTTGAAGATGCTGCCCGGCATAATGCCGATCTTGCATTCGCCCGGTGTCAGAACACCCGGGCAGTTCGGGCCGATCAGGCGCGATTTGGAACCTTGCAGCGCGCGCTTCACGCGAACCATGTCGAGCACCGGAATACCTTCGGTGATGGCAACGATCAGCTCGATCTCTGCATCGATCGCTTCAAGGATCGCGTCCGCCGCGAACGGAGGCGGCACGTAAATGCACGAAGCGGTCGCGCCGGTTGCCGCCTTCGCATCGCCAACCGTGTTGAACTGCGGAATGCCGATATGCTCGGTGCCGCCTTTGCCAGGCGTAACACCTGCCACCATCTGCGTGCCGTAAGCGACAGCTTGCTCTGTGTGGAACGTACCTGTGTTACCGGTCATCCCTTGCGTGATGACCTTGGTGTCCTTGTTGACGAGGATAGACATTCACAAAACTCCGTCTTTCTAATTCGGTTCAGCCAAGCCACACGCCACGTTCGTAGACGCGCAGAGAGTATTCATTGATGCGCATCATCGCGCGGGTTTTGGCGCAGAGGGCAAAATGCGCCCGCGCACCATCGACAAAAGTGTTGACATCGAATGCTGTTCGATAGGGATCGTTCTGACTGGCAACAGCCAGATCGAAACACGCGCGTGCGATTTCAACATTGGCATCCGTATCGCTATCTGGCCCTTCGAGTGCGGCATAGGTGCGGATCAGGCGCGACTTGCTTTGTGCGCGCCAATTGACGCAAGCGCGGTACTCGGTTCCGTCAGCCAGCGTTACCACTTGCGTGTCAGAACAATAGACACGCCGCTCGGGCGCGACATTGGGAGCAAAAGCCTCGGCAATTTCCGCACGATGAACCTCACGTGCGGCTGCGGGGAATGCGGACAGCGCGAGGAGGCAAAGAAGGGAAACCTGCTTAAGCAAGGCTGCTATCAAGCCCCTTGCACACCTCGAGCAGTTCCTCGACCGCGTTGGTGCTGACCTTGAGGTTCGCTTTCTCTTCGTCGTTGAGTTCGATCTCGATCACTTCTTCGGTGCCGCCTGCGCCGATCACTGTCGGAACGCCGACATAGAGCCCGTCGAGGCCGTATTTGCCTTCGACATAGCTCGCACACGGCAGGATGCGCTTCTGATCGCCGAGGTATGCTTCGGCCATCGCGATCGCGCTGGTGGCAGGCGCGTAATAGGCCGAGCCATTGCCGAGCAGCTGGACGATTTCGCCGCCGCCTGCGCGCGTGCGCTTTACGATTTCATCAATGCGGTCTGCGGGCACGCCCTTGATCTTAGCATAGTCATTGACCGGAATGCCGTTGATCGTGGTGTAGCTGGTGACCGGGACCATAGTGTCGCCGTGGCCGCCGAGGACGAATGCGTTGACGTCCTTGACCGAGCATCCGAATTCCCATGCGAGGAAGGTCGCAAAGCGCGCGCTGTCGAGCACGCCTGCCATGCCGACGACCTTGTTGTGCGGCAGGCCGCTGAATTCGCGCAGCGCCCAGACCATCGCATCAAGCGGGTTGGTGATGCAGATCACAAATGCGTCAGGGCAGTTGTTCTTGATGCCTTCGCCGACCGACTTCATCACCTTGAGGTTGATGCCTAGCAGATCGTCACGGCTCATGCCCGGCTTGCGCGGCACGCCAGCGGTCACGATCACTACATCTGCATCCGCGATGTCGGCATAGTCGTTCGAACCCTTGATATTCGCGTCAAAGCCTTCGATCGGGCCGCATTGCGACAGATCCAGTGCCTTGCCCTGCGGCATGCCTTCCGCGATGTCGAAGAGGACGATATCGCCCATTTCCTTCTTTGCCGCGAGGTGGGCGAGCGTGCCGCCGATCATGCCGGCGCCGATGAGCGCGATCTTTTTACGAGCCATGGTGAGGGGAAATCCTTTCCGCGAATAATGCATCAGACGCATAAAAACTGCCTAGCCACATTGGCACGTTTCCCCTGCGTCCGGGGGGATTTCGCACCGGGACACTTGCCAGAGGCCTAGGCGGCTACGCGCGCGAAAGCAACCGCGAAAAGCATGCAACTCGATTGAATATTTGATAACTATTCGCAATAGCAATAAGCGCTATCAAAATTGTTGAATTTGCGCTGTTTTGCAAGAAGTGCCCGCAAAGGCGAAGTGTGTCAGGCCTGCGCGCGCGCAGGCTTATCGTCATCGCTTTCCTGCGTAAGCAGCATAGCCGCAAGATAATCTGGGACAGCGCGGCTGAAGTAATAACCTTGCCCCAGCGTACATCCGGCTTCGCGAACGGCATGGACCTGATCGATCGTCTCGATGCCTTCGGCGACAATATCCATGTCGAGTTGCGAGCCAAGCTCGGCCACTGCGCGAATAATCGCATCGGTCTTCTTGCCAACATTGGGGCCAGACACAAAGCTGCGGTCGACCTTGATCTTCGAGAATGGGAAGCTGTTGATATAGCCCAGCGAAGAATACCCCGTGCCGAAGTCATCAAGCGCGAAACGGACGCCGCGGCTCGAGAGCTCTTCGATAAATGCCGCAGTGGCATGATTGTCATGCACGAACAGGCTCTCTGTGACTTCAAGTTCGAGCCGGTGCGGGTCAAGATTTGCTTCGCGCAAGGCGTTGATGATGCCCAGAGCTGCCCCCGGAGCGCGGATCTGCATAGGCGAGAGGTTTACCGCAACGCTGACATGCTCCGGCCATTGCACGCAAGCTTTGGCGGCTTGCGCGGTAATCCAATTACCCAGTGTAACAATAACGCCGGTTTCTTCAGCTACGGGAATGAACTCGTCCGGGCGCAGCTCACCTTTTTCAGGATGGAACCAGCGTACCAGCGCTTCGAAGGTGTGGATCTTGCCTGTATCCAGATGAATGATCGGCTGGAAGTAGATCGACAGTTCGTCCCGCATGATTGCACTGCGCAACTCGTCTTCGATCTCACGGCGGCGCACCAGATCGCGCGTCATCTTCGGGTTGAAGAAGCTGGTCTGCGAACGGCCGGCGACCTTGGCATGATAGAGTGCGAGGTCGGAACGCTGCATCAACGTGTCGATGTCTTTTGCATCATCGGGCATCAGCGCAACGCCGAGCGAGACCCGCACATCCAGCGATCTTCCGTCAACCCTTAGTGGGCGCATGACTTCGATATGAATTTCGCTGGCCAGCCGCTCGGCTTCCCTCCGGTCTTCGACCGGGCCGTAGAGGACGAATTCATCGCCGCCGAAGCGCGCTACGGTTGCACCTTCAGGCACGACTTCGCGCAGGCGATTGGCCACTTCTGCCAACACTTTGTCGCCGATCGGGTGGCCCAGCAAATCATTCACTTCCTTGAATCGATCCAGGTCGATCCAGATCAATGCCATCTGCTGGTCGCCCTTCAGGCCCATCATGCTTTCGACCATCACATGGTTGAGGCCCGCACGATTCGCGAGTCCTGTAACAACATCGGTACGAGCAAGGATCTGCATCTTGTCGGCCATGCGTGCACTGGTTTCCGCTGAAGCGATGGAATCGCGCAGAACCTTGAACACATTCAAAGTGATTGAAGCCATCGCCGGGATCAGCAGCAACATGTTCACGAAAAGTGCGAGCAGGGCGAGCGAGCCGATGTAAAGCGCCGCGGCCATGATGGGAAAACAGACCAGACAAAGCTGGCCCATCGCGATTGTTGGACGGCCTGCATTGCGTGCGCAAATGCCAACACCGTAGCAGGTGGCGTTGGCGATCATCAGCACTTCGACCGAAGCGGTGGTTTGCAGCGCAATGGTCAAGGCGGCAATTCCGCCAAGCACAAAGGCGTAGCTGAACGCACCGACTTCGTACACCAGCTCGAGCTTCTGCGTGCTGGTATGCGTTTGATCAGGGGAAAGACCAAGCGAGGCAACCACGCGTGCCATCGCGATCACCGTCAGCAGGATACATCCGATGTACAGGATATGCTCACCGGAGACCCACGCTGCAATCGCGGTAGAGGCCACCCCATTGAACGCGCCGATCGCAAGGCTGGCTGGTTGGGTATAAAGGGTCGATACGAGGGTTCGCCGCACGCGCGCAGACAATGTGTCCTGGCTCGAACGGACAGATAGGCGGCTTTTGATGGCGTTGATTGTCGCTGACATTCCCATTACCGCTCGGGATTAACCCAAACTTGTCAATGACAGGTTAACAAGGTGCTTACCAAAAAGACGGAGGGTTTCTGCGGCTTGGCGGGCGCATTCTATGTTGCAGGGAGATTAGGGGATCAGGCCTGAAGTTTGCGCGCCGCAATTACTGCCATGCGCCGGTCCAGCTGACGGCAAATCTCCAGCCACCAGCGATATTCCGGCTGCTTGTCCGCAAAGAAGGCTTGTTCCGCACGGTGGCGCGCCGCGCGGGCAGCACCAAGCTCATGCTCTGCGAAATGGCGCAAAGCCGCTTCGACAATCGCAGGGTCGGTAGATTTTACTGCGCTATTATCATTTGCGGCAACCACGCGCGCCGGCACGAACAGCAATCGCGACATTGCGCCGCGATTGGTAGAATACGCAATATTTGAATGACTTGGCATGGTGCGACCCCGACCTGTGTGTTAAGCCGTCCCGTCTAGTGCATGGGTGCTAACGTCGCGTTCAGGGACAGGGTTAACGCCGGATTGACAACGATATTTCGCCTAAGGCTTTCCGGTGCTTGCAGGCAAAGGGGCACGTCCCTATCGCGTGAATGATGGGGAGTTTTCGCACATCAATGGCTATCGGTAGCCGGCTTGCCTTAACCGCGGCACTAACGGCCGGCTTGGCCGCCTGCGCGCCTGCGGAGGTTGGCGAAAAGGCCGGCGATGACGGCGCGCCGCGCGTCGTCAGTCTCAACCCTTGCCTTGATGCGATAGTGGTCGAAGTAGCCCACCCCGATCAAATTCTCGCACTGTCACACTATAACGCCAACCCGCAATCCAGCTCTATCCCGCAAGAAATCGCGCGGCGTTATGACGTCACGGGCGGAACGGTGGAGGAAATTGTCGCGTTGCAACCTGACATTGTACTGGCGAGCACATTTATGGCGCCCGCCACCCGCGCTGCCTTCGATAAGCTGGGCGTGCGAGTGGAGGCTTTTGACAGCCCGATGTCGGTCGAAGAAAGCATTGATCAAGTGGGCAGACTTGCACAGCTGATAGACCGCAAGACTTCCGGCGAAGCGCTAGCTGCAGACATTCGCAATTCCGTCTCAATTGTTGGAGCTGGAGAACAGAGGTCCGCGGTTTTGTGGCAACCGGGCGGGATTGTCCCGGGCGAACAGCAATTGATCAGCGAATTGTTGCGAGCATCCGGGTTTGCCAGCCATTCTGCCCGATTGGGGCTAGGGCAAGCAGACTATCTTTCGCTTGAGCAAGTTGTCGAGTCACCGCCAGATGTGCTGATAGTGGCCGGGCAAAGTCGTGCACAGCAGCATCCTGCGTTAGCCCGAACCGATACATTGATCGCCCAATTCGATCCTACGCTTCTTTATTGCGGCGGTCCGACGATACCGCGCGCGATGCAGCGGCTGCGCCAGATACGTGAGCAGATATCATGAACCGAGCCGCGCTCTTGTTTGCTGCTCTTCTTGTGATCTTGCTCCCGCTGTCATTGCTTGCCGGGCGCGTGTGGCTCGATCCCTTTACCGATCCGCGTGCGTCTCTGATCCTTATGGAGCTGCGCTTGCCGCGTGCGTTGCTGGCGATTGTGATCGGTGCGGGGTTGGGCGCGGCAGGCGCTGCGATGCAAGGCTATTTGCGCAATCCGTTGGCGGATCCCGGCCTGTTCGGTATCGCGCCGATGGCGGCGTTGGGCGCTGTGGCCAGCCTGTGGCTGGGTGTTTCAGCCAGCCAATGGACATTGCCGGTGATGGCTTTGGCCGGAGCGGCACTGGGCATGGCGCTGCTCGCGATTATTGCGGGTCGCACTGGCGGAATTGCGCTATTCACACTGGCGGGCCTGATGATCGCGAGCCTAGCGGGCGCGCTGACCGCGCTCGCCATCACCTTGGCGCCCAGCGCCTTTGCCATGAGCGAGATTGTGATGTGGCTGAATGGCGCGCTGACCGACCGCAGCTGGCGCGATGTCTATCTGGCTGCACCGCTGGTGCTTGCGGGAATTGCATTGCTTGGCATTAAGGCGCGCTCGCTTGATGCTTTGACACTGGGCGAAGTGGCGGCCCGGTCCATGGGCGCGCGCGCGGATCTGTTGCTCGCATTGCTGGTCGGCGGAGTGGGGCTGACTGTAGGTGCGAGCGTAGCTGTCGCGGGAATTATCGGCTTTGTCGGCTTGATTGTGCCGCATCTGGTGCGTCCATTGACTGACCGCTTGCCCTCCAGCCTGATCCTGCCAAGCGCACTTGCGGGCGCGTGCCTGGTCCTGGCAGCCGACAGCGTGGTGCGCATCTTGCCGCTGGTCACAGAGCTGAGACTTGGCATCGCTTTGAGCCTGCTCGGCGCGCCGTTCTTCCTCTGGTTGTTGCTCAAGATGCGGCGGGGGCGGCTATGATCCTCTGCGCAGACAATATTTCGCTTTCTCGCGGGGCAAGGCTCGTTTTGGACCAGGTTTCGGTCAGGCTGGAACCCGGCAAGATCACAGCCATTTGTGGCGCTAATGGCGCGGGTAAGTCCTCGCTCTTGATGGCGCTGGCCGGACTGCTCGAAACGAAGGTAGGGTGCGTTTTGCTCGCTGAGAACGAGCTGTCTGGGTTGCATCCTCAAATACGCGCGCAACGCATTGGATATCTTCCGCAAGAGGCCGAAATTGCGTGGGATGTCGCGGTTGAGAACCTCGTACGGCTGGGGCGTATGCCCTATCGCGATCGCGGTGATGCGGCGGTAGAAGCGGCCATCGCTGCGCTCGATCTCGAAGGATTGCGGCACCGGCCAGCCTCTCAACTTTCCGGCGGTGAGAAAGCGCGCGCGTTGCTTGCCCGCGTGCTGGCGGGCGAACCACAATGGATCCTGGCGGACGAGCCGCTTGCCGCGCTTGATCTGGCGCATCAGCAGACCTTGCTGAGCCACTTGCGAAAGGCTGCGAATGCTGGTGCCGGCGTGGTAATCGTGATGCACGATCTTGCCACTGCGATGAATCATGCGGACAGAGTAATCGTTCTGAGTGAAGACGAATTTGCGGGACACGTTGCTGCCGATGGCGCGCCAGAGGAAGCGCTATCGGCCCATAACATCAAGCGTGTGTGGGGCGTGGATGCGCGGTGGATTGGCGAGCCGGGCGCACGCGCGCTTATGACATATTAAAAGGGCGACCCGAAGGCCGCCCTCTCATATCTGCATTCCCCGAAGAGCTTACTCTTCAAACAGCCCGCGGCTGATCAGCATCGGCTGCACGTCCGGCTGGCGACCGGCAAAGTTTTCGAACATCTGGAAATAATCCATCGTTCCGCCACGGCTGAGCACGGTCTGGCGATAGTGATCGCCATTCTCGCGGCTCAAACCGCCGTTGTCGAGGAACCACTTGCGGCTGTCCTTGTCGAGCATCTCGGTCCATAGATAGCTGTAATAGCCAGCCGAATATCCCGCAGGGTCCGAGAAGATGTGGTTGAAGTAGTTCGACCGGTAGCGTGGCGGCACCAGATCGATTTCCAGACCCAGGGCCAACAGCGAGTTACGTTCAAACGCATCAACCTTTTCCGGTGTATCGATCGCTGCGGCTTCTTCCGGTGAAAGCGCGTGCCATTTCATGTCGAGCAGCGCGGCTGTCACCACTTCACCAAAGTCGTAACCCTGGTTGAATTTGGACGCGGCCTGGACCTTCTCCACCAGTTCCATCGGAATGGTTTCGCCCGTTTCATAGTGCTTGGTGTAATTCTGCAGCACTTCCGGGTAGGTCACCCACATCTCGTGAACCTGGCTGGGGTATTCGACAAAGTCGCGCGCGGTAGCGGTGCCTGATAATGTCTCGTACTTCTGATCCGCGAAGAAGCCGTGCAGCGCATGTCCAAACTCGTGGAAAGTGGTTTCTACCCAGTCAAAGCTGACCAGCTGCGGCTCGCCATCGGCGGCCTTCGGGATGTTGAGCACGTTGTAGATCACCGGCTTGTTGCCTGTCTCATAGCTTTGATCGACGAAGTTGCTCATCCACGCGCCACCCCGTTTTGACGGGCGCTGGAACGGGTCAAAATAGAACAGGCCCAGTTCGCTGCCGTCAGCGTCGAACACTGTGTAGACCCACACATCCGGATGGTAGACGGGGATATCGTCACGCTTTTCGAAAGTAAGGCCGTAAAGCTTTTCGGCCATGAAGAACACGCCGTCCTCAAGCACCCGCTCGAGTTCGAAATACTTCATCACTTCGCTTTCGTCATACGCGAATTGTTCAGCTTTCACCTTCTCGGCAAAGCGATACCAATCCCACGGCTGGACTTCGAAATCGAGCCCGTCGGCGGCGATCCGCTTGTTAAGCATTGCGGCATCGCTGCGCTGTGTGGCGGCAAGGGCCGGTACCATATCTTCCATGAAGCCCAATGCGGTGGCCGGTTCCTTCGCCATGCGATCATACATGGTGTAGGTCGCCCAGTCGGGTTTGCCGAAAATCTCGGCTTTCTCGGCGCGCAATGTAGCGATTTTCGCCAGCAGAAGCCGTGTATCGTTATCGCCGCCTTGATCCGCGCGGTATGCGCTGGCCTTGAACAGACGCTCACGCACTTCGCGGTTTTCCAGCGCGGGCAGCAACGGCTGCTGCGTGGTGTTCTGCAAAGCGAGTGCAAACTTGCCTTCCATGCCCTTTTCCGCTGCCAGCGTTGCGGCCGCATCAATGTCGGAATCTGACAGACCGGCCAGTTCGTCGCGCGTGTCAACGATCACTGCGCCGTCCACGGTCGCCTCGCGCACCTTCTGGCCGAACTCGGTCGTCAGTTTGGATAGCTGGCTGTTGATTGCCTTCACTTGCTCGCGCTGGTCTTCGTCCAGCAGCGCGCCAGCCTGCACCATGTCTGCATAGGTTTTTTCCAGCAGCACCGCATCTTCGGGTTCCATCGTCATTGCTGCGCGATTGTTATAGATGGTCTTCACGCGCGCAAAGAGGCCCGGATCCAGGTTGATCGCGTCATAATGCGCGGTCAGCAGCGGGCTGACTTCGGTATCAATCTCGTCAAGGCGGTCCGTTGTGTTCGCGCCCGTCAGAGCGGAGAAAACATAGCTGACCCGGCCCAGCATCAGGCCCGATTTTTCCAGCGCGACGATGGTATTCTCGAAAGTCGGCGCTTCAGGATTGTTCACAATTGAAGCGACTTCGGCCTTCTGGATCGCCATGCCCTGTTCAAAGGCGGGCATGTAATCGTCTTCACTGATTGCGTTGAAATCGGGTGCATGGAACGGCAGCGTGCTTTCTGAAGCGAAGTATCCGGTGCCTTGCGGGATGGATTCAATGCCAGCGAAAATCTCGTCACTGCTGTAGATCTCAGCAGGGGTCATGTTGCAACCGCCCAATACGGCAGCGGCCAATGCGATAGGTGCAACGCGGGCCAAAATTCGGGCCTTCATTCGTAATTCTCCAGTCCAATAGATTTGCCGGGCTGCGCGTGCGCGATTCCGGTGATGCGACCAAACGGCATCTCTAATGCCGTTCGGCGCTTGAACCTCAGATTGATAACATTTGCAACCAGTCTGCCGTCGCATGTCGGGAGACATATGTCGCTGGTCGAGTATTGGCGCAAATGAACCGGGCAAGCGGGGAGCCCTCTTGCCCGGTTCGCCGTGCGACCCTTTGAGGAGAAATCGCCGCATAATCCCCTTGGTGCGACCCGAAGGGCTTGGGGTTTGACTCCGCAAATAGAGGTATTATTTCGGCTACTGGCGGCACGTTTTCGACCTGACGTTTCCTGTAGGTCGCACCGCGCGTGTAGTCTCAACCAAAACATAAAGTGACGTATAGGTATAACATAAGGGGCGGCAGTTGATTGCGAAAGCCTTGCGAGCACGCGATTATCGCCTAAGCGGCTCTCGGGTCGCCGCTTCGGGCTGAAAGCATTGGATTGTTGCGCTCGGACGCCTGCGGGGTTGCAATGGCTGAATACACTTACAAGGCTTTCATCAGTTATAGCTGGGCCGATACCAAATGGTGCAAATGGCTTCAGCAAGCCGTTGAGACCTATCGCACGCCCAAGGCACTGATCGAAAAGCACGCCGGGATGCGCGGAACCTTCTTCGCCGCCTTGCCCTCACTCCATTCACAACCAATATCCACCGCCAGCGAGCCGCGGCTTGACAGCGTGAACATTACCGGAACATAGAGTCTGCATGTCCCTGACCAAAATTTCTGTACGCGGTGCGCGTGAGCACAACCTCAAAGGCATCGATATCGATCTGCCGCGCGATGCGCTGATCGTGGTGACGGGCCTTTCGGGCAGCGGGAAAAGCTCGCTCGCATTCGATACGATCTATGCCGAGGGTCAGCGGCGCTATGTGGAATCGCTCAGCGCCTATGCTCGGCAATTCCTCGAAATGATGCAGAAGCCCGATGTCGAGCATATCGACGGGCTTTCTCCCGCAATCTCGATCGAGCAAAAGACGACGAGCCGCAATCCGCGCTCCACCGTGGCGACGGTGACCGAGATCTACGACTATATGCGGTTGTTGTGGGCGAGGGTGGGAGTGCCTTATTCACCCGCCACGGGAAAACCGATCAGCGCGCAGACCGTCAGCCAGATGGTCGACCGGGTGATGGAATTACCCGAAGGCACGCGGCTCTATCTGCTTGCGCCGGTGGTGCGTGGGCGCAAGGGCGAATACCGCAAGGAGCTAGCCGAATGGCAGAAGGCGGGCTTCACCCGCGTTCGCATCGATGGCGAGATTTACGCGATCGAGGAAGCGCCCGCGCTCGACAAGAAATACAAGCATGATATCGAAGTGGTGGTTGACCGGCTGGCGGTGAAGACCGGCCTGGAAACCCGCCTCGCGGACAGTTTTGAAACCGCGCTGAAGCTGACCGAAGGGTTGGCCTATGTCGATCTGGCGGATGGCGTTGTGCCGGGGCGCGAGGATGAAGGCGAGACTGGCGGCGCGATGAAGGGTGTGGGCATCCCTGCCAACCGCATCGTGTTTAGCGAGAAATTCGCCTGCCCGGTCAGCGGCTTCACCATCGAGGAGATCGAACCACGCCTGTTTTCATTCAACGCGCCGCAGGGGGCCTGCGCGACGTGCGACGGGATCGGCGAAAAACTGTTATTCGATCCGCAGCTGGTCGTGCCGAACGAAAGCCTGACGTTGAAACAAGGCGCGGTGGTGCCCTGGGCGAAGAGCAATCCCCCGTCACCTTATTACATGCAAGTGCTGACCAGCCTTGCGAAGGCGTATGACTTTGACATCACCACGCCTTGGAACGAGCTGGAGCCGGATCAGCGGATGATCATCCTGCACGGCACGGGCGGCATGCCGGTCGAGCTGACCTTTAAGGACGGGCGCAAGGAATATACCGTGCGCAAGCCGTTCGAAGGCGTGATCGGCAATCTCAACCGCCGATTGCTTCAGACCGAAAGCGCGTGGATGCGCGAGGAGCTGAGCAAGTTCCAGACCGCGCAGCCGTGCGAAAGCTGCCATGGCAAGCGCCTGAATGAGAAAGCGCTGGCGGTGCGCGTCGCGGGCACCGATATTGCCGATCCGGTCAGGATGAGCGTTTCCGATGCCAAGGAATGGTTCCTTGGCCTTGAAGCCCAGCTCAATGAAACGCAGCAACAGATTGCGCGCGCCATCCTGAAGGAAATCAACGAGCGGCTGGGCTTCCTCGACAATGTCGGCCTAGACTACCTCAACCTCGACCGTACATCCGGCACGCTGTCAGGTGGGGAGAGCCAACGTATCCGGCTCGCCAGCCAGATCGGCAGCGGGCTTTCCGGCGTGCTCTACGTACTCGACGAGCCCAGCATCGGCCTGCACCAGCGCGACAATGATCGCCTGCTGGAGACATTGAAGCGGCTGCGCGATCTCGGTAATACCGTGATCGTGGTAGAGCATGACGAAGACGCGATCCGGCAGGCGGATCATATCGTCGATCTGGGCCCCGGCGCGGGTGTGCGCGGCGGCGAAGTGGTGGCGCAAGGCACGCTGAAACAGATCATGAAGGCCAAGAATTCGATGACCGCCGATTATCTGAGCGGGCGGCGCGAGATCGCGGTTCCGGCCACGCGGCGCAAGGGCAATGGCCACAAGCTGACGGTGAAGGGCGCGCGGGCGAACAATCTGAAAGACGTCACTGCCAGCATCCCGCTCGGCACATTCACTTGCATCACCGGCGTATCGGGCAGCGGCAAGTCCAGCTTCACGATCGACACGCTCTATGCCGCCGCCGCGCGCACATTGAACGGCGCGCGCGTGATTGCGGGCGCGCATGACAAGGTTACGGGGCTGGAGTTTTGCGACAAGGTGATCGAGATTGACCAGTCGCCGATCGGTCGTACCCCACGGAGCAACCCTGCCACCTACACCGGCGCCTTCACAAATATCCGGGACTGGTTCGCCGGCCTGCCAGAGGCGCAGGCGCGCGGCTACAAACCCGGGCGCTTTTCGTTCAACGTCAAGGGTGGCCGATGCGAGGCCTGCACCGGCGACGGGTTGATCAAGATCGAAATGCACTTCCTGCCCGATGTCTATGTGACGTGCGAGGAATGCGGCGGGCGTCGCTACAACCGTGAAACGCTGGAGGTGAAGTTCAAGGGGCTTTCCATCGCCGACGTGCTCGACATGACGATCGAGGATGCGGAGGAGTTCTTCAAGGCCGTGCCCCCCATCCGCGACAAGATGCATATGCTGAATGAAGTGGGGCTGGGCTACGTCAAAGTGGGCCAGCAAGCGACCACGCTGTCAGGCGGCGAGGCGCAGCGGGTGAAACTGGCGAAGGAACTCAGCAAACGCAGCACCGGGCAAACACTCTACATTCTGGACGAGCCGACCACGGGCCTGCATTTCGAGGATGTGCGCAAGCTCTTGGAAGTGCTGCACAGGCTGGTCGGCGAGGGCAATTCGGTGGTGGTGATCGAGCACAATCTGGATGTGATCAAAACCGCGGACCATGTTCTCGACCTTGGCCCTGATGGCGGCGTGCGTGGGGGGGAGATCGTGGCGCAGGGGACGCCCGAAGAAGTGGCGCACGAACCGCGCTCTTTCACGGGGCAGTATCTTGCGAACATGCTGGAAAAATCGAGGCAGGCGGCGGAATAAACCCCTCTACCAAGGGTGGTGACACATGGAATTGGAAGCGTTCTTTCTGACGACGGCGGAGATTTCCGTCGTGCTGATCGGGTTTGTTACGATCTTCCTGACCTTCGTGATGAACGGGCGAGAGATCGGCAAGGCAGACCGGATGCACAGCCGTGCGTTGCTGACCGGGGCCTACCCCTTGCTATTCGTACCCTTCGTGCCGGTCGCGGCCAATGCCTATGGCGCGAGCGAGGCGACCGCACTGCTCAGTTTCCACCTTGCCGGAGGGCTCGCAAGCGTCATGATCGGTATCGTGATGACGGGCTTCTATTCGCGGCTGAGCCGGGCCGAAGTCAGGTAAGTCGGCTGGATATACACCTTGGTGTCATTCACACTGGGCTGGGGTGCCGGGGGTTTTTTCTGGGCAGACGCGCTCGGTTATGCGCCCGCGGGCAATGCGGTGGTGGCGGTTATTTTGAGCTTCCTGCTGACGGGAACCGTGCTGTTCAGCTTTGCCGCGCAGTAGATGAAGCTGTTCGACTGGAAGAACCCGTGAGTGGGAGTTGTGG
>Ga0181564_10001179_pt1 | contig 23199 bp, 20 predicted proteins | sample 011ome_24_FD_134512 | JGI IMG/M metagenome (GOLD analysis project Ga0181564, IMG submission 134512) | Coastal salt marsh microbial communities from the Groves Creek Marsh, Skidaway Island, Georgia - 011513CT metaG (megahit assembly) | ecosystem: Environmental > Aquatic > Marine > Intertidal... | reverse complement strand
TATTCATCTTATATTGCTAGTTACCGTTATTCTACACTTGGCCTATTTAAAAAAATGGGGCTTAATTTTGGAGCAGGAACAGCTGTTCCCGGTTATCAAGATGCAATGTTCAAGTTAAATTTTCCAAACAAAAAAGGGAGAACTGTTTTATGGGGTGTTGGAGGGGTTAGCGAAGCTTCATTTTTAGATAGCGAACAAGAAGGAGAAGAAAACTTATTTACCGATAGCGGAGAAGATATTGTTTTTAAATCAAGAATAGGAGTAATTTCGATATCCAACACATATCGGTTTAATGATAAGGCTTTTCTCAAAACGAGTTTTGCTGTTGACGTTGCAGCAAACGATATAATAAACGATACACTAAACCCTACCAATGGAAGCTACAACCCTTATTACCGTAATAATAGTTATGAGGGCAAACAATCTATAAATGTAGTTTTTAACCAAAAGATTAATGCTAGAAATCTATTGAAGATAGGGGTCTATAATCAGCGAAAGTTTTTTCATCTAAAAGACAGTATTCATCAAAGGTCAGATAGCGTTCTTAATCCATTTACAAATTCATACGTGGCTTTGCAACCTCAATGGAAAAAACTTACCAACTATGATGGGGCTACGTATTTTATTCAGCCCTTTATGCAGTGGCAATTTAGAGTAAATGAAGACCTAACCTTAAATACAGGTATTCACAGTCAATATTTTGTTTACAACAGCACTTTTGCTGTTGAGCCGAGGCTCGGAATTAAATACAAATCCAATGATAAAAGCACCGTTAGTGCCGGTTATGGATTGCATAATCAACTCGCGCCAACCCGGTTATTTTTTAGAGAGCAAACAGACCTTTTTGGAAATACTGTTTTTGACGATAAAGGAGAAGCAATAATTCCAAATAAAGAGTTGAAAATGGTTCGAAGCCAGCATTTTGTTGTGGCATACGATAGAAATTTGGGAAAACATTCAAGGTTAAAAATGGAGGCGTATTATCAACTATTGGATAATGTCCCTGTAAGCTATAGATACCCGCAATATAGCACACTAAACTTTGGGGCCAATTTTGATTTGGCTTTTCCCGATACCTTAGTAAACAAGGGTACGGGAACAAACTATGGTCTGGAATTTACTGTCGAAAGGTTCTTACACAATGGGTTCTATTACTTATTTACGGGTTCAATTTATAACTCAACCTACAAAGGGGTTGACGGAATAGAAAGAAACACAGCTTTTAATGGAAACTATACAACAAATGTCTTAGTCGGCAAAGAGTTTTATTTTACATCAAAAAAACCATCAAAAAAACAGAGTTCACTATTACTAGATATTAAATTTACCTTAAACGGAGGTCAGCGGTACATCCCCATAGACTTGGAACAAAGTCAAAACCAGAATGTTGCGGTTTATGATTATGACAATGCATTTGCTCCTCAGCATCCTGAATATTTTAGAACAGATATTAAGATAGGGTATAAATTAAATGGTAAAAAAATCACGCAAGAATGGGCATTTACTATGCAAAACGCAACCAATAGAAAAAATGTATTTAGTCAAGGATATGATGCATCAACACAATCGGTGTTTACTAGGTATCAAATTGGAAAGCTTCCAATTATGCAGTATAAGATTTTGTTTTAGGCTTAAACGGTTTTTATCACTAGAATTGTAATATAAGATTAACAAATAATACATGAAATTGACACAAGAGTATTGGAATAACTGTTATCAAAGCAATGATACTAGGTGGGATTTAGGGAAAATTTCTCCGCCAATTGAGTTGTATATTAGTCAGTTACAGGACAAAGAAATATCAATACTAATTCCTGGAGGAGGTAATAGTCATGAAGCCGAACACCTTTTAAGTAAAGGGTTTAAAGAAGTTTTTGTAGTTGATATTTCTCCATTTGCAATTGCTAATATTAAGTCGCGTGTTCCGCATTTTCCATCCAATCAGTTACACAATAAAGATTTTTTTAAACTAAACGGTACGTTTGATTTAATCATCGAACAAACATTTTTTTGTGCTATTGACAAAAACCTTAGGTCTTCATATGCAAAAAAAATGGCCGAGCTACTCAACCCGGAAGGAAAATTGGTTGGGCTTTTATTCAACGCTCCGTTAAATGAAGACCACCCACCCTACGGGGGAACAATAAAGGAGTATATAGGTTATTTTGAGCCCTACTTTAACATTGAGATTATGGAGCTATGTTACAACTCTATTGAGCCCCGATCTGGTAGAGAGATATGGGTGAAAATGATAAAAAAGTAAGGAAAGGTCAAGGAGGATAATATCCAATGTACTTCAAACAAGGAATACTTAAAGGCACAAAACATCGTTTTTGAAAATGAAAATTTAAATTGTTAATATTTCCTTTATCTGCGTTAATTATTGTAGGACTCTTCATTTTCTTTATTGTTATATTTGGAAAAATCAACCAGCCAACATGAAATTATCCATTACTTTAGTCGCATTATTTCTCACGAGTTACACATTCTCGCAAGAATTGTTTTGGTCTACTGAAACAGAAGTTGCAAGTGGTTATGGGAACCTTCGACCTCGAATAGCATTGACTTCAAATAATGTTCCTGTTGTGGTATGGGGAGGAGGAACGGGCACTCAACCCGTATATGTTTCGAGATTAAATGGCGGAGCATTTTCCACGCCTATTTCAGTAAGTCCATCAGGGATAAATCCTTATACAGCCACATGGACAGGTCCAGATATTGCAGCTAAAGGCGATTCAGTATGGGTTATTTATGACGCCGAATTAAACGGTGGATTTGATGTTTACTGTGTAGTTTCAAATGATGCTGGCATGTCTTTTTCGGATACGGTAAATATTAGTGGGTACAGTGGACTAAACAGATTTGCTTCAATTGGAGGTAATATAAATGGAGATATTGCGGTGAGCTATATGACTCATGACGCAAATTGGACTAACCCTCATTATGTAGTGTCTAATTCTGCGGATGCAGGAACAACTTGGCAAATACCAATTAACGCAAGTGAAGCTCTGTCGGGAGCAGAAGTATGTGACTGTTGCCCATCTGAAATTGTTTTAAACGGACCAGACCAGGTACTTTTATTTAGGGATAATAACGCTAATTTAAGAGATATGTGGGCTTCCTTTTCTTCTGATGGTGGGGGATCTTTTCCAATTGGAGGTGATGTAGACGATGCCGATTGGCTTGTAAATGTATGTCCAGCAAGCGGAGCTCATGGGGCTTTTATTAACAATAATTTCTATATGGTATGGATGACGGGAGCATCAGGGACCTCAAAAGCAATGATTACCACGGTGGATAAATCGAATGCCAATAGCACAACGAATTGGGAAATGCCAGGAACCCAACAAGGTGGACAGAATTACCCAAGAATTGCGGGAGAAGGAAACACAATAGGTGTTGTTTATCAAGAATATATTTCTGGTTCTCCAGGCCAAGAATGTTATTTTGCTTATACATTTAATGGTGACTCAAAACTTGATTCGTCAGCACTTCTAAACGCCCAATCTCTTGGAAGCCAATCTAACCCTGATCTTATTTTTGCTGATGGAGTTTTTCATTTTGTATACCAAAATAGCTATACAGGAGGTGTAACATATCGCACAGCTATTGTGGGAAGTGTTGGTGTTAATGAAGTAAATAAAACCATTTCAATACTCCCTAATCCTGCTGTAAATGAAATAAAATTAGAAGGGGCGTCTAATTCCAAAATTCACATTCTTAATCAACTAGGGGAGATAACCCTATCTAAAAATGTTTATAACGAAAAGGAAAGTATTGACTGCAGTCAATTTGCTACGGGGACTTATTTTATCCAGGTAATTCAAAATAATCAATTGGTACAGTCTAAAAAGATTGTGGTAATGCGGTAACTTCAGTGTTTACTTTTCTGATGATATTTAACCTTTTAAGCGGTTTTAGGATTAGTCATTACCTAACTCCTCCACCAGCTTCCATCTCCTTAGTTGGAGCAACAAATGAAAGTTTTCCTTCATCATCTTCAGCCATCAAAATCATTCCTTGAGATTCAACACCTCTAATCTTTCGCGGAGCTAGATTCATTAGGATTGACACCTTTTGTCCAACAAGCTCTTTAGGAGAATAATGTTCCGCAATTCCCGAAACAACAGTACGAGTGTCCAAGCCTGTATTAACCGTTAATTTCAATAACTTATCTGCTTTCTCGACTTTTTCGGCCGCCATTATCTCACCGACACGGATATCCATTTTTGTGAAATCGTCAAATGTTACTTCATCTTTCATAGGTGGGAATTTACTGTTTTCTTGTGTAGCCGACTCTAATTTTGCTATTTGTTCTTCTATTTTGTTATCTTCAATTTTACTGAAAAGCAATTCTGCTTTATTGATAACGTGGCCCGTACTCATTAAATCATCTTGCCCGGCTGCCTGCCATTTTAATAGCTCTATTCCTAGCATGGAGGCTAATTTATTGCTAGTAAGCGGCAAAAAAGGTTCAAATATAATAGTAAGATTTGCTGTTATTTGAAGAGCTATGTTCATTATTGTTTTAACACGTTCCTCGTCTGTCTTAATTAATTTCCAAGGCTCTGTGTCCGCCAAGTACTTATTTCCTAAACGAGCTAAATTCATCGCTTCTGCTTGTGCTTCTCTAAAACGATAAGACTCAATTGCATTTGACACTTTAGAAGGGATTAGTGCCAATTCTTTTAAAACCTCTTTATCATAGTCTGTTAGCTCTCCCATTTTTGGAACAGACCCATCATAATACTTATGTGTTAAAACTAAACACCGGTTCACAAAGTTTCCATAAATTGCAACTAGTTCATTATTGTTCCTAGATTGAAAATCTTTCCATGAAAAGTCGCTGTCCTTGTTTTCTGGAGCTATTGAAGTAAGCACATACCGAAGCACGTCTTCCTGGTCCGGAAAATCTTCTAAATATTCATACCCCCATACAGCCCAATTTCTCGACGTGCTTAATTTCTTCCCTTCTAAGTTTAAAAACTCATTGGCCGGAACATTATCTGGCAGGACATGATCTCCTAATAGTTTTAGAATGATTGGAAATATTATACAATGAAATACAATGTTATCTTTTGCTAAAAAGTGAACCAATTTAGTGTCAGCTGACTTCCAGTAATCCTCCCAATTTCTTCCTGTATCTTCGGCCCATTGTTTTGTTGCTGAAATATAACCTATAGGCGCATCAAACCAAACATACATTACCTTACCATCTCCTCCTTCAACAGGAACCTCAACACCCCAATCTAAATCACGTGTCATTGCTCTTGGTCTTAATCCAGAGTCTATCCAACTCATACATTGACCAATAACTTGGTTTCTCCATTCTTTAGGCCTATGGACTTGAATACCGTCCAACTTTCCATTTTTTATCCAATCTTTAACCCAATCTTCATGCTTGTCCATTGGCAAATACCAATGAGATGTTTCTTTCAACGTTGGCGAATTTCCACTTAAAGTTGAAACAGGATTTATTAAATCTAAAGGACTAAGGTCTGATCCACATTTTTCACACTGGTCGCCATATGCACCGGGAGTTTTACATTTTGGGCAATCTCCCGTAATATATCTATCTGCCAAAAACTGATTATATTCTTCGTCGTAATATTGCTGCGTTGTGTTTTTTGTAAATTCTCCTCTCTCTTCTAAAAGCTTAAAATAATCAGAAGCCGTTTTTTTATGCAGGTCGGAAGAAGTTCTATGATAAATATCAAAACTTACTCCAAGTTGCTTAAAGACATTTTTATTGATTGTGTGATATTGGTCTACAATAGCTTGCGGTGTTGTTCCTTCCTTTTTTGCGCGCAATGTAATTGCAGCACCATGCTCATCCGAACCACACACAAAAGCAACATCTTTTTCATTAGACCGTAAAAAACGAGCGTATATGTCAGAAGGTATATAAACACCCGCTAAATGACCTAAATGTAAAGGTCCATTGGCATACGGAAGAGCTGCGGTAATGGTATATCTTTTCGGATTCTTCATTCAATAGCTTACTTGAACACAAGTTGATTCATAAAATTGCGAACGCAAAGATAGTTTTTTGACTCTTGATATAATATATTCGATACATGAAAAATTCAATCCTTCCTAATAATCTCAAAAAAGGAGACAAAATATCGCTAATATCAACTGCTCGAAAGATTGATGTAGAAAAATTAGGGCATGCAAAAGAAGTTTTGAATAAGTGGGGACTTAAGGTGGTTGAAGGGAAAAATTTAAGAGCCGAGAGTGATCAGTTTTGCGGAACCGACATCCAAAGAGCAAGCGATTTACAAGCCGCAGTAAACGACAATTCAATTAAAGCAATAATTTGTTTTAGAGGAGGATACGGAACCGTAAGGATTTTAGAAAGCGTTGATTTTTCAAACCTAATCAAAAACCCAAAATGGGTTTGTGGTTATAGCGATGTAACGGCGCTTCATAACTATTTAAATACCAAATGTAACATTGCTACACTGCACTCTACAATGCCTGTAAATTTTGAAACGAACACAAATGTAGCCCTAGAGTCGTTCCGAAAAGCTTTATTTGGCGAGATATACAACATTGTTGCTGAGACGCACGAATTAAACAGAGAAGGCGATGCCTTTGGGAAAATTATAGGTGGAAACTTATCCATGCTTTACAGTCTTTCGGGAACAAAATTCGATATTGATACAAGGGGGAAAATATTGTTCCTTGAAGACCTGGATGAATACCTCTACCATATAGATAGAATGATGTGGAACTTAAAATTATCCGGAAAATTGAGCAACCTTTCAGGGCTAGTTGTTGGTGGAATTACGGACATGAATGACAATGAAAACCCATTTGGAAAAACTGCTGTTGAGATTATCAAAGAAGCTGTTGAGGAATACAATTACCCCGTCTGCTTCAACTTTCCTTGTGGTCATATAGACGACAATAGGACTGTAATCCTTAACAAGGAAGGCAAACTAACAGTAGCATATTCAAACGTAATTTTTGAGCAATAGAAAAGGGTTGTTTGAAAGAACAACCCTTAAAAAGTTAGATGAAGCTATTTATCTTTCAAATTTGCCGTAATCTTTTGGAATAATAAAAGTTTCAGGGGTAATTTTTTTTACCTCAATCTTTTCTGCTTTTAGGATTGAAACAACATTTCCAGTAGAAAGAGCATATTCTGTACTTAACATAGGAAAATGATTTTCCATTCCTTCAATCTCCAAATAATACATAGCCTGGTTTTCTTTTCTGTTTAATGTTTCTAACATAGGGATAAAGAATTCATAATCTCCTTTTGTTATCCAATAAACAATTTTTCTGTCGTTTGCTTTGTTAATAACAACTACTTCAAAACATTTTTTTCCTAGAATTTCTTTCGTTTCCCCCGTTTTCTTGACATCAACATCCAAAGTTTTTGCCGGTCTTCTGTTAGGTGTCTCAAACCACAGCTTCCTTTCTGGGCTTAGAGCGTATGTCTTTTTCGTTTCTAGATCCATCAATTGAATTCCATCAATTGTTCCATCTTCCCCAACTTCTTCTATCCTAATATCATTTCCTTTAACAAAGTATTTGTAGATAACGTGAATTTTACCAACGTTTTTTTCAAATAGTATTTCCCCTTCAAACTGCGCTAAAGATGTAGATGCAATCAAAACAGAAGCCAGTATAGAAAGTCCAAGTTTTTGTAAATTATTTTTCATGGTTATAATTTTCTTTTTAAGTTCGACTAAGATATAAAAATTTATATCATATCTAATAATTATTCTGCCCTTTACCAAGTATCATACCAAAAGAAGACAATGGAACAAAAACATATTTTAGGAAAAGAGGGTGAAGCAATCGCAAAAGACTACTTACTCGAAAAGAACTATTTAATATTAGAAAAAAATTGGAGATACTTAAAAGCTGAAATTGATCTCATTACTCAAAAAGATGGCTTTATAGTTTTTGTGGAAGTTAAAACAAGAAGCGCCAACAATTATGGAGACCCCGAAAGTTTTGTTTCTGATAAGCAACAAAAAATGATTATTAATGCCGCTAACGAATACATTATTAAAAACAATGTTGAGTTTGAGGCTCGATTTGACATCATTTCAATTATTATAAACAACAAGAAGAAAGATATTAAGCATATAGAAGGTGCTTTTTACCCAACATTATAATTTTTTAGGTTAATCTTTCCGATATTCGCGCCCTAGACCAGAATAGACAATGGGAAATAAGAAAGGAAAAAACTACTCGAACAAATCAAAAATTAGTTCAAATAAATCGGAAACGACCAAGGAGGTTGTCGAAAACATTCGTTTAAATAAATACATTGCAAATGCAGGGATATGTTCTAGACGTGAAGCAGATAAGCTGATAGCTAAAGGAGACGTAACAGTAAATGGAGATCCCGTTACTGAAATGGGTCATAAAGTTAGTGATACAGATGACGTGAGATATCTAGGAAAGAGGTTGAAAAAAGAGCGCTTTAAATACATTCTCCTTAATAAACCGAAAAATTATATCACTACTGTTTCAGACACTCATAATCGTCAAACGGTTATGAATCTAATAGAAGGGGCTTGCTCAGAAAGGGTTTATCCGGTTGGTCGATTAGATAGAAATACTACAGGTCTTTTACTTTTCACTAATGATGGTGAACTAACCAAAAGACTAACTCATCCCAGCTATGGGGTAAAAAAAACATACGAAGCGGTTTTAGACAAGCCTCTTGAAGACCATGATTTAGAGAAATTAACTTTAGGTATAGAACTAGAAGATGGGTTAAGTGCTTTTGATAGCGCGGAGTATAATGGTGCTCCAGGTCAAAAAACAATTGTAATGATCTCCATTCACTCGGGAAAAAATAGAATTGTAAGAAGAATGTTTGCTCATTTAGGCTACGATGTTGTGAAGCTTGACAGAATTGAGTTTGCAGGACTAAAGAAAGGGAAGGTTACTCGAGGAAAATGGAGGATATTAGACAAAAAAGAAGTTGGCTTTTTAAAAATAGCTAAATAATCTCTTGATATACAATTTCTGCCGCAGCTTGTTTGGCGCTTCTTTTCGATAAATCGGTTGATTGACCTTTTAACTCATCGTTAATAAACGCTCCCATGGTAAAATTAATTGACCCATTTACAGTTTCTTCTTTTATGGTTTTAAATTCTAACGATAATTTATTTTTCTGGCAATAAACCAGTAACTGACTTTTATAGTCAATATTGTTTGCTTCCAAACTTTCCAAATCTACATAGTGCTCGAGAATACACTTAATAAACACTTCCTTGGCTTTGTTATATCCTTTATCTAAGTAGATTGCTCCAAAAAGAGCTTCAAAAACATTTCCTAATAAAGATTTGTAAGGAAAGTTACCTTTTAAATATTTTACGAACGGCTCTAATCCAATTTTTTCTCCCAATGAGTTCAAGCTTTTCCGACTTACGATCTTTGATCGCATTTGAGTGAGATACCCCTCGTCCTGATCAGGAAATTTTTCAAACAAATATTCAGAAACAATGGTTGAAAGAACGGAGTCTCCCAAGAACTCAAGCCTTTCATTGCTTATTTTTAATCCTCTCGGATTTTTTTTTGCTACCGACTTATGCACAAATGCCTGAGTATACAACTCAATATTTTTGGGTTTAAACCCGAAACTTTGGCGAATAAATAATTGTAAAGGAGAATTTTTTAAGTGAGATTTTCGATTGAACAACAAACTGAACAACACAATTTAATCTTTGTATTTTTTCACAATCACTGATGTATTGTGACCACCAAAACCAAATGTATTGCTTAACGCAACGTCAACAGTCCTCTTTTCCGCCTTATTAAAGGTAAAATTCAAGTTGTAATCAATGTTTTCGTCTTCGTGCTCAAAGTTAATTGTTGGCGGAACTATATCTTCTTGAACTGCTTTTACACAAGCAATTGCCTCAATAGCTCCTGCTGCACCTAACAAGTGCCCGGTCATAGATTTAGTTGAGCTAATGTTTAGGTTGTATGCATGTTCTCCAAACACTTCTTTAATTGCTTTTGTCTCAGCAATATCTCCAAGCGGAGTTGATGTTCCATGCACATTAACGTAATCTACTGTAGACGGATCTAGTCCAGCATCTTTTAATGCAAGTTTCATAACGCTTGAAGCTCCTGTTCCATCAGGATGCGGGGCAGTTATGTGGTGAGCGTCGGCAGTCATTCCTCCACCTACTACTTCGGCATATATTTTTGCGCCTCTTGCTTTAGCGTGCTCTAATTCTTCAAAAATTAAAGCGCCAGAACCTTCTCCCAAAACAAATCCATCACGGGTTGCATCAAAGGGTCTCGAGGCTGTTTTTGGGTCGTCGTTTCTTTTGGAAAGCGCTTGCAGCGCGTTAAACCCTCCAATACCTGCAATATTAACTGCTGCTTCAGAGCCACCGGTAACCATAACATCTACTTTGCCCAATTGTATTTGCATTAAGCAATCAATCATAGCATTTGTAGCAGATGCGCATGCCGAAACAGTAACATAGTTAGGTCCTCTTAGTCCATACTTAATAGAGATGTGCCCAGCAGCAATATCTACAATCATCTTAGGGATAAAGAAGGGGTTGAATCTAGGGGTTCCGTCTCCATCTTTAAAGCTAAAGCACTCTTCTTGGAAAGTTTTTAACCCCCCAATGCCTGAACCCCAAATAACTCCAACTCGGTCTAAATTTACTTTTTCAAGATCTAGGCCAGAATCTTCCATGGCTTCGGTTGCGGTAGCAACAGCGTATTGAGAAAAGGGGTCTAGCTTCCTAGCCTCTTTTCTATGCATAACGCTTTCAATATCAAATCCTTTAACTTCACAAGCAAATTGTGTTTTAAATTTAGAAGCATCAAATTGCTGTATAGGTGCAGCACCACTTACCCCATTAATAAGATTGTTCCAATACTCATCTAGAGTATTGCCAATCGGAGTCAATGCTCCCATTCCTGTTACAACAACGCGCTTCTTTTCCATAATAGCTTATAGAAGTTAAAAAGAAAGATAAATTTATTTGTTATCTCCAATGTAAGAGATAGCATCGCCTACTGTAGCGATTTTTTCTGCTTGATCATCTGGAATAGCAATATTGAATTCTTTTTCGAATTCCATAATTAATTCTACAGTATCTAAAGAATCTGCTCCTAGATCGTTTGTAAAACTTGCTTCTGAAGTTACTTCTCCTTCATCTACACCCAATTTATCAACGATAATTGAGATAACTCTTGATTTAATATCTGACATGATTTTTTTTTTTATTATTTAAACCTGAATGCAAATAAAATACATTTCGTTAATTCAACAAAATTCTTTTCACTAAAGTTATGAGGAATGCATTTTTAAGAACTTCTTCGCAATAAGCAACCACAACTAACAAATCTTTTTTTTTCAATCAGGCAGGAACTCGTTTTTGTCTGTATAATCCAATGTAATCAATAGTTAAGGCTTAGAGAATACGTTAAACTAACTAATCCGGCGTTATGAATTACTGCAATTAAAAATTCAAAAGCAATCCCTAGGCTCTCATTTACAAAGCAGTAGTTTAATTTGTCTCCAATTTTGGACAAATCCAAAGTCATTTTTCACAACAATTATTGCCCAAAGCGCTGAATCTATGTGCTTTTTAATCCAAGAATCACATACCTTCCTTAAAAACTAATTTTTTCTGCATGGGCAACAAAATATCTATGGTTTTTTACACTATTTCCTTGTTAAACTGAAGTCTAAAGATAATTGGTGCAACATCTTTCGGAATTAAATAATTTACTTTTTCTTCTCATCCTATGTGTTTTGGTTTTACCTTTGCTCATAATTCTTAAGTCTAAGAAATGAATATCGCCTTATTTGCCTCAGGGACAGGGAGTAACGTCTACAATATCATACAGCATTTTAAGTCAAATGACTTGATAAATGTTGTTGCTGTACTGAGTAATAAGGCCGATGCTGGCGCATTAAATCATGCTAAAAACGCTGGCGTTCCGTCGCTTACTTTTGGCATAAAAGAGTTTGCATCAGCAATTAAAGTAGAAGAATTTTTAGCCGAGAAAAAAGTAGAGCTAATAGTTTTAGCGGGTTTTTTATTAAAGGTTCCCAAAAGCTTAATTGATTTATATCCGAATAAAATAATAAACATACATCCTGCTTTGTTGCCAAATTTCGGAGGCAAAGGTATGTATGGAATGAATGTTCATAATGCGGTAATTGCGGCTAAAGAAAAAAAGTCTGGGATTACAATTCATTTGGTAAATGAAAAGTATGATGATGGTGCAACTATTGCTCAATTCGAATGTGATTTGAATGAGCACGATACGCCGCAAAGCCTAGCGCAGAAAGTTAGTGTTTTAGAAAAGTCTCATTTTCCAAAAACCATAGAAGAATATATCTTAAAAATTAAATAATTATGTTCGCATCAGTTTTTTTTGGATTCGACTTAAGAGAAGTCGGAGTTGCATCAATGGTCTTATTTGCGGTTATTGATATAATAGGATCCATGCCAATCATTATCAAAATAAAAAAATCTGCTGGGTCTATTCATCCGCTCAGAGCAACAGCAGTTGCAACCCTAATTATGATTGGTTTTCTTTTTTTAGGGGAATCAATTTTAAGTGTGATTGGGGTTGGAATTAACGAGTTTGCTGTTGCCGGGTCATTTGTCCTGTTTTTTATGGCCATAGAAATGGTTTTAGGGATAGAGATATTTAAACACAAACAAGACAACTCATCTTCTCGAACTGCCTCAATCGTCCCTTTGGCATTTCCGGTAATTGCTGGAGCAGGCACAATGACTTCTATTATTTCTCTTAGAGCAGAGTTTGCGCAGGTTAATATTTTAGCCGCAATTATTTTAAACCTAATATGCGTTTTTGTAGTCTTAAAGCTTACTGCTAGGATTGAAAAGCTCTTAGGTAAGGGAGGAATGGCTGTATTAGAAAAAGTATTCGGAATAATCCTTTTGGCCATTGCTATAAAATTGTTTACAGCGAACGGAAAAGAGTTGTTTTAACAAATTTTATAGTAAAATAAACCAATACATTTAATTTTGTTTAACTTTGCACAATATTCATTAAACAAACCAAAGATAGTCATGACGCTTAATCGATTTTTATTTCTGCTAATATTTTTTTCAACTCAGATAATCTCCGGGCAAGAAAAATTTACATTATCTGGCACAATTAAAGATTCGACAGACGGCGAAGATTTAATAGGTGTTTATGTAACCGTAGCAAATTTAAGTGGTGTGGGTACCATAACAAATAGTTATGGGTTTTATTCCATTACGCTTCCACAGGGCGAGTACACCATTTCTTTTAGTTATGTAGGATACAACACTGTTGACAAAAAAATTGTACTTGACAAAAACAAGGTAATAGGAATGGAACTTTCTAATAGCTCCGAGGTTATGAAAGCATTGGAGGTTACCGCAGAAAAAGAAAATGAAAATTTAACCAACACCAATGGAAGTGCAGTCCGATTGAAGCCAAAAGATATTGAAACAATTCCTGTCCTATTCGGAGAAAAAGATGTGTTGAAAACAGTGACTTTATTGCCGGGGGTTCAAAGTGCAGGCGAGGGTAGTTCGGGGTTCAATGTTAGAGGAGGTGCTTCAGATCAAAACCTTATTTTGCTGGATGAAGCTCCTGTTTACAATGCGTCGCATTTATTAGGTTTCTTTTCGGTGTTTAATTCTGATGCGTTGAAAGACATAAACTTAATGAAGGGAGGGATTCCAGCAGAATATGGAGGCAGACTTTCTTCAGTAATGGATATAAAGATGAAAGAAGGAAATCGAAAAAAGTTTAGCGCCTCAGGTGGACTAGGTTTAATTTCTTCGCGTTTGTTGATAGAGGCGCCTATAGTCAAGGATAAAGGGTCTTTTTTTGTCTCAGGAAGAAGAACCTACGCCGATACATTTTTGAAGTTATCCAAGGACTCTTCGAGAAGAGAGTCGACCCTCTACTTCTATGATATTAACGCAAAAGCTAATTATTCATTTGGAGAAAAAGACCGGGTTTTTCTGTCCGGTTACTTTGGTCAAGATAAGTTTGGTTTTGGAGATTCTTTTGGGTTCGAATGGGGAAATACAACAGGAACCTTGAGATGGAACCACATTTATTCCAACAACTTATTCTCGAACACTTCGGTTATCTATAGCAATTATGACTACAAAATCACAATTGGTGGCGCAGGGTTTGATATAGCTTCAGTAATCAAAGATTGGACATTTAAGCAAGATTACCAATGGTTTGCAAACGAGAAACATAATGTCAAATTTGGATTCAACGTTCTGACACATAAGATTTCCCCAGGCGGTATAAATAGCCTAGAGCCAGATGGCATTATAGCAGATTTAAATGTTCAAGAGAAAAGATCAATAGAGGCGTCTACGTATATTTTGGATGAATGGAAAATTTCTAATAGAATTTCTGCAAATTATGGGTTAAGATATTCCTCTTTCTATGCTATTGGCGAGCAAGATGTGTATAGTTATGATGAAAATGGGTCTCTAACAGATACAACTACGTATGGTAAAAATGAGGTTTTTCAACAATATCAAGGTTTGGAGCCGCGAATAGCGACTACCTTTATGTTGAATGAATATAGCTCGATGAAAGCGTCTTATTCCAGAGGGTATCAATATCTCCATTTACTAACCAATTCTACGAGCTCTAGCCCCACTGATATCTGGATGCCGAGCAGCAATAATATCAAGCCGCAGCTCTCAGACCAATTTACAGTAGGCTATTTTCGAAACTTTAAAGACAACACCTATGAGTTTTCGATAGAGTCTTATTACAAGCCTATGAATAATTTAATTGACTACAAAACTGGAGCAGAGGTATTATTGAATGAATTCGTGGAAGGTGAGCTTGTTTTTGGAGTAGGACGAGCATACGGAGCAGAAATTTTAATCAGAAAAAACAAAGGAAAATTTACAGGCTGGGTTGGTTATACCTTAGCACGAACAGAAAAAAAGTTTGAGGAGATTAATTCTTCTAATTGGTTTCCTGCTCGACAAGACAGAATTCACGATATATCAATCGTGGCTATGTATTCATTCTCTGAAAAAGTAAAAGCATCAGCAAATTGGGTTTATTACACAGGCAACGCAGTTACTTTTCCAAGTGGGAAATATCAAATTGATGGTGTGGTTGCTAATTACTACACAGAAAGAAATGGATATAGAATGCCTGATTACCATAGATTAGATATTGGGGTTACCTTGTATAACGATAAGTATAAAACTATTATAGATCCGGAAAAACAAAAGGAAATCAAGGTTAAAAAGAAGTGGGAATCCAACTGGAATTTTTCTGTTTACAATGCTTATGCAAGAGAAAACGCTTACCAAATATCTTTTAGAGAAAGCGAGTCAAACCCGGGACAAACTGAGGCTGTGCAGCTAGCTCTTTTTAAAATAATTCCATCAATTGCTTACAATTTTAAATTTTAATTATGAAAGTTCTTCCCACATATATCATTGCATTTGCACTCTTGGTCTTCAATACATCTTGTGAAAAAGTTATTTTAATTGACTTGAATGAAGCAGACCAGAAAATAGTAGTTGACGCTATTGTATCGAATGATTCCGTCCAAAACTATGTTATACTCTCAAAATCAGGAGGGTTTTATCAAAACAACGATTTTCAGGCAATTTCAGATGCCATAGTTACAATTACTGATGATGGAGGTGTGGTGCATATTTTAACTGAATCTGAACCAGGCTATTATTCAAATCCAACTCTTATAGGACAGCTAAAAACCACCTATAATCTTGAAGTGGTTACAGGTAATCAAACCATAACTGCCAGCGCTTACTTGCCAGACACTACTCATTTAGATTCGCTATCTTATTTTTGGAATTCAGGTGGTTTTGGAGATCCAGAATGGTTTGTATTAATGCATTGGTCTGACAAGCAATCTGAAGAAAACTTTTACCGTTTTAAGCCTACAATAAATGGAGAGAAGGGAAAACAGATTAGCATATTGGATGACATTTTGATAAATGGAGTGGAAACTCAATACCCATTGTTCGATGTTACTGTAGAAGACTTCGACACCCTTATGATTGAGTTCATCGAGATTGACAAAGGCACGTATGAATATTTTAAAGTGTTGGGAGAAATTGCAAGCGGGGAGAATGCAGCATCAGCTGCTCCAGGAAACCCTGTAAGTAACTTGGTTGGTGACGCAATAGGTTTTTTTGGTGCATATGCGATCACAAATGGATCAATTGTAATTGATCCTTAGTAAATTATACAATATATTATTCCTATATTGCAATGAATTATCCAATGGATTTTGAATACAAAAATATAGAAATTGCTTCCTCTGCAAAAACCCCTCATGTTATTTTAAATAAGGATACAGGTGAAATTCTTATTGAAGGAAGGTCATTTCCAGAAAACGCTCCTGAATTTTATTATCAGTTTACCAGGTGGCTCGCTGAATACTCATTAAGTCCTGCTCCAAAGACTAAAGTGAATTTAGCCTTGCTTTATCTAAATAGTAACTCTGTTTCAATTATAGCCGGTATGATGAAGTTGCTGGACAACATGATCAGCATGAAAACAGAGGTTGAAATAACGTGGTCTTTCGAAAAAGAGGATGAAGACATGAAAGATTTGGGGCTTTATTTCCAAGAAACGTTTCGTAGCTCAGTTCAGATTATTGAGGTTGCTAAATTTGATTTTTGAACTAAAAAAATATGAAGCCGTCTAAGCCAAGGTTCTGGAAAACTAAACTACACGAAGTAATTTTCGAAGCAGATACTTTTTTAGGGAAGCTTTTTGACATTTCATTATTAATTTTAATCTTATTCAGTGTGGCTGCTGTTATGATTGAAAGTGTAGAGGAATATAGCATTAAGTACAACGAAGAATTAACCTTTTTTGAATGGGTTATTACTGCTATATTTTCTTTGGAATACATCCTTAGAATTATTAGTGTAAAAAAGCCATTAAAATACATCTTCAGTTTCTACGGGTTAATTGACTTGATATCTTTATTACCAACTTATTTAGGGTTATTTATGTTTTCTGAATCAATTTCTTCAATAAAAACAATCAGAACCATTAGGTTGCTTAGAGTTTTTAGAATTTTAAAACTAATAAGGTATGTAAAGGAAGCAAATACATTAAAACAAGCGCTTATTGCAAGTAGACAACGAATCATTGTCTTTCTTCTAGCAGTTTTAGCGGTTGCTACAATAATGGGAACAATGATTTACATTATTGAAGACTCTAAAGCTGGTTTTACAAGTATTCCAAGAAGTATTTATTGGGCTATTGTTACTTTGACTACTGTAGGCTATGGAGACATTGCTCCCCAAACTGTGTTAGGCCAGTTTTTCGCGTCAATTATTATGATTTTGGGTTACGCCATTATTGCCGTCCCAACCGGAATGGTTTCAGTAGAATTAGCTCTTTCAGAAAAAATGAATACGCAAAGTTGTCCAAGCTGCTCAGCAGAAGGGCATGAAAATAATGCAAAGCATTGCAAACATTGTGGGGCAGAATTAAATCCGCCTAAAACATAAAAGAAATAGTATAAAGCCCTGTCTCAGTTCCCTCCTCCTTGTGAGAACAAATGAAAGAAACCTTTTAATAAAATTGGTTCAATTCCAGTCAATCGTATTGTGTTAACCGTACACAGATAATAATAAACACCATCAGGAACAGTCTTTGTTGATTTCATGTGCGTACCATCCCAATCAACATCGGGATTGGTTGTTTCAAAAATAAGCTGTCCCCATCTATTATAAATTTGAATACTGATGCTTTCTACATAATTATAAGGTACCAATGCCGAAAAGAAATCATTAATTCCATCGCCATTGGGCGAGAAGACGTTAGGCAACCAATACGAAGGGCAATTATCAAAGCAAACAACATTGCTTGAATCACTTTCGTTTCCATATTGTAAGGAGTCAACGGCTGTAACAGCATAGCATCCTGCAACAGATCCATTGTTATTGTGCGTAAAGGTCGTGTCTAAACTGTTATCAAAAGTTTCAATCAGTACCATTTCATTTCCTTCTATCGGTGTATAATAGAGATTATAACTCATCACATCATCTGCACATAAATTATTTGGGTTTGTCCAAGTCAAAGTATTCTCTCCAATTTCACAGTTTCCATTTATAGATAATTCAGGAGGACAAGGAGGAGTCAAGTCTACAGGAGAGTCGCAGGCAATTTGCGAAAAATTTAATATAGGGCTAATTATACTGGAAGATGTATAATACCCTTGACTTTGTATATAGTAACAATATTCGGAGCCGTTTACCAACCCAGTATCAGCAAAGCTTTGTGTTGTGGATGTTCCGACCAAAGAAAAGGGTCCGCTAAAGTTATTCGCCTTGTATATGTAGTATGTTGTATTTACCCAAGGAACATCTTCATCCCAGGAAATGGTAATTTGATTGTCGCTAGGAATGGTGCTTATAAAAATAGAGCCGGCATTGTTAGAGGTTCCAACCAACAAGCTTGTTCCAAGGCTATCGTAAAATAACTCTACCCGATAATAGTTTGCCTGACTACTCGTATTGATTTGAAAATGTGTAAAAGATGTGTCGGAGTCAAAGAGGCTGCTAGTTGGTATGGTTTGCCCAATAAGAGTATTTACATTGTTTACGTTCAGACCATGATACACTTTGTATAAATACGGTCCTGGATATTGCGTTGTGTCCAATTCTATTGGTTTAGACCACATTATAGAATCTATACCGTCGGACAAATTTGTCTGTAGAACAGAGACATGAGTAATTACGGGAACTTCTTTTTTTAATCGAGCACATGAGGTGTCTGAAGGACAACTCTCTACTTGGCCAATGTCATAAAAAGCGCGTACTACATAACAATAACTAAGACCCAATGTAAGTCCTTCATTGTCTATAAAAGAGGTGTTGTTTATGCCAAATATTTCCCCGATTTGTGTAAATCCATTGCCGCTAAAATTAGGGTCAGAACAACAATCTGCAGGCAAATTCAAAGACTGGTTAGTAGACCTATATATTCTATACCCTTCCGCATTATAACACTCCGCAGGATCCCATGTCACAGAAACGTTATTTCCAAGAGGGCTGGCTGAAACACCTGTGATTTGCGGAGGAACTATGGTTATTTGTGTTGCTATATTGTCAGCAAACTGGGGACTTCCATTGTCCTCAACAGAAAATAATATTTGGTAAGGCGTATTTTTAATATGATCACAGGAAGTGTTCCAAGAAAAAATACTCGATACCGCTCCAGCTCCTGTTGCATCATCAAAAACTGCGGGAGCGTTATTTAGTGATAATGGAATCCCTGAGGCGGTCAGGGTAAGTACGTTAGTATTTACATCTGTTGCAGATACAGTAAACTCAATTGGATCTCCGGCAACAACACAAATATCGGGCGCAGGGCTTAAAATAGGGCTATCGTTATTGCAACCTGAAATAATAGTGAGTTGAACATCCCTTATTACATAACCGACTATTGCTCCATTTCTCCATTCTGTGACTTTAATGGTATAATTAAACTCTCCTGCCATGTTAGGGCTGTCCCAGCACATCGTCCCTGTTACGGGGTCTATATTAAATGTATTTGTGCCACCATTAACTAAATGTGGGAATTGATACATAGTAGGAACAGGCAGTTGGGTACAATTTTCCCCAAAAGGCGCTACTAACGCATAAGAAAGACTATCATCATCAATATCAACCGCTAAATTATTGTAACAATACTGTTGCCCCACACAGGCTTGGGCAGGACAAGGACAATCGTTAAATACAACAGAGTTATTTGCTCCACTATTTCCAGCAAATGGATCAATAATTAATTTAGACTGAATAGAAAAAACGACATCATCTGAATTACCGGCTCCTCCCGTATAAATATTAATTATTCCTCCATTTCTATTGGGGTCTTCCATACAAATAATATAAGATCCCGGTGATGAATAGGTATGTTGCCCTTTATATACACTTTTCTTATGATCTAAAGGCAATAAAGTTTCGCTTATTCTTGGGATAGTGTCTCCCTCTCCATCACCATAATCAATAAATAATTCGTCTCTATTTGCTTGAGCGTCATCCCCGACGTCAGTGCAAGTTGTTATAGTGAACTCATAAGTAAAGCCTGAAATGTGTGTATATGTAATTTCGCCACCACGATTATGCGTGCCAAAAGTCAAAATGGGAATTAGTCCAATTGTTAAAAGTATTAGATATTTATTCAACTTTTGCATTTTTTTTCTTTCAGGAAAAGAAGGCATATATAAAACACGAAATTACTGAATTTGTTGCTTGTATAGTCTAATAATTGCGGCATTGTTCTAAATTGACGAAGAATCTAGGCCATTTGTTGCGGAAAGGTCGCAAGGATTTTAATATTGCATTATTTAAGAGTCGATAATATTGATTAATTTCGTCAATCAAAATAATTTACATCATGATTACAATCCTTCCTATTTCTAAAAAAGAAAATACAAGTAAGGTCTATGTCGTTTCAGACTTAATTCAGTTAAGTTCATTAGGGTTCAACGAAGACGAATTTAATTATCTAAAGGAGTCTTTAAAAGATGATTTTGAGTGGAAATTAATTAACCGTTTAAAAGAGCAGATATACGTTGTAAAAGTTAAGGATAAACCAACATCACAATCGCAGGAAAAGATCAGAAAAGCGGGCGCTAATATTGCTAAATCTTTAAATGAATTTAAGCAAAAAGAAGTTGCTGTATACGACAAAACAAAAGAGGAGGCATATCTTTCTTCAATCGCTGAAGGCATGGCTTTAGCGAATTATCAGTTTTTAAAATACTTTAAAGACGCCAAGAATAAAACAAACACTTTAAAATCAATTTACGCGCAATCAAAAGACATTTCCAAAGAGCAATTATTGGAATTAAATGCAATAGTTGAAGCAACTTTTTGGGCTCGAGATTTAGTCAACGAACCCGTTTCATTCTTGAATGCTGAAGAGTTATCAAATCAGATAGTAGAAATGGGTAAAAAAGCAAACTTTAAAGTGGAAGTTCTTGACCAAATAAAGCTTGAGACATTAAAAATGGGAGGTCTATTGGCAGTGAATAAAGGAAGTCTTGACCCCGCGACGTTTACAAAAATGGAATGGAAACCCAAAAGTGCCAAAAACAAAAAGCCAATTATTTTAGTTGGCAAGGGTGTGGTATATGATACGGGAGGGTTGAGCCTGAAACCTACTGCAAACAGCATGGATATTATGAAATGTGATATGGGCGGCGCAGCGGCAGTTTCTTGCGCTATTTATGCAATTGCAAAGGCAAAACTCCCTATTCACATTGTAGGTTTAGTTCCTGCAACAGACAATCGTCCAGGAGGAAACGCTTATGCTCCAGGAGACGTTGTAACTATGTTTGACGGAACTACTGTTGAGGTTTTAAACACAGATGCTGAAGGAAGAATGATTTTAGCAGATGCATTGGCATATGCTAAAAAATATAAACCCGAGTTGGTTATTGATGCAGCAACTCTTACTGGCTCAGCAATGCGGGCAATAGGGTCTTACGGATCTGTGGTTATGGGAACAGCCTCAGACACAGCATTTAATAAGCTAGAAGAGTCGGGAGAAAACACCTATGAAAGAACAGTTCGGTTTCCATTTTGGGATGAATATGCACAAGAAATAAAATCACCAATTGCTGATATAAAAAATTTGGGAGGTGCAAGCGCAGGAGCAATAACGGCTGGAAAATTTTTAGAACACTTCACGGACTATCCTTGGATTCACGTTGATATAGCGGGTCCAGCATGGGCTGATAGTGATTCAGGTTATCTGTCTAAAGGAGGAACAGGAACAGGTGTTAGGTTATTTTTCGATTTTGTAAAAAATTATTAAATAAAACAAGGATTTATTATGTCTAAAGGAAACATAAAAGTGGGAATTACTATTGGAGATTTCAATGGTATTGGAATGGAGCTGATTATAAAAACCTTTTTGGACGTTAGAATTCTTGAAAACATTACGCCAATTATCTACGGCTCTAGCCAAGTTGCCACTTTTTATAGAAAAGAATTAGAGAAAAATAATTTTAGTTTTAATAAGATCTCTAATGCCTCAGGGGCTCAAGAAAATATAGCAAATCTAATTTGTTTATGGGAAGAAGAAGTTGTTTTTGAAATTGGTAAATCTACCGAGGTTGCAGGAAGGTATGCTTTTAAATCTTTAGAAGCTGCTACAGAAGACTTGGCTGCGGGAAAGATAGATGTTCTGGTAACAGCTCCTATCAACAAAAAAAACATCCAAAGCGATAAGTTTAATTTTCCTGGTCATACAGAGTATCTAACTAAATATTCAAATGCTGACGACTCTTTAATGCTTATGGTATTAAATGACTTAAGGGTTGGGACCATTACAAATCATGTCCCATTAAAGGATGTGCCAGAGGCGCTAACGAAAGAGCTTATTTGCAGAAAAATTGAAATACTACAGTCTTCTCTTCAAAAAGACTTTGGTGTTAAAAAACCAAAAATTGCCGTCTTAGGTTTAAATCCCCATGCTGGTGAAAATGGAATGCTTGGTACTGAAGAAAAGGAAATTATATTCCCAGCAATAATGGAAATGCAAGAAAAGGGGTTTGTTGTTTATGGGCCTTATCCTTCAGACGGATTTTTCGGCTCTTCCAGTTTTAACAAGTTTGATGGAATTCTTGCAACTTACCACGATCAAGGTTTAATACCATTTAAGACATTAGTTGCTGGAGCTGGGGTAAATTTTACTGCAGGGCTTCCAATAGTTAGAACCTCCCCAGACCACGGCACTGCTTATGATATTGCGGGAAAAGGAATTGCATCAGAAGAATCTTTTCGAAATGCAGTTTTTATCGCTGTTGATATTTACAAAAATAGAAAGAGGCATCAAGAAATCACCGCCAATCCATTAACATCTCAGAAGAGAAAATAATTATTTTCCCCCCGCTTTTGCTGCTGCGTCTGCTTTAGCTTTTGCTGCTTCGTCTGCTTTTGCCTTCGCTGCTGCCGCTGCTTTAGCTTTTGCTGCTGCGTCTGCTTTTGCCTTCGCTGCTGCCGCTGCTTTAGCTTTTGCTACTGCGTCTGCTTTTGCCTTCGCTGCTGCTGCTGCTTTAGCTTTTGCTGCTTCGTCTGCTTTTGCCTTCGCTGCTGCCGCTGCTTTAGCTTTTGCTACTGCGTCTGCTTTTGCCTTCGCTGCTGCTGCTGCTTTAGCTTTTGCTGCTTCGTCTGCTTTTGCCTTCGCTGC
>Ga0181564_10001175_pt1 | contig 23229 bp, 19 predicted proteins | sample 011ome_24_FD_134512 | JGI IMG/M metagenome (GOLD analysis project Ga0181564, IMG submission 134512) | Coastal salt marsh microbial communities from the Groves Creek Marsh, Skidaway Island, Georgia - 011513CT metaG (megahit assembly) | ecosystem: Environmental > Aquatic > Marine > Intertidal... | reverse complement strand
TCGTCGTCATCTTCTTCGAGAAGAGTGTCGTCATCTTCGTCGTCGTCCAGATCGTCGTCTAGATCGTCATCGAGATCATCATCGTCGTCTTCGTCGTCTTCGTCGTCGTCGTCGTCGTCGGTGAGACGCGAAGGTGAGACGTCGACGAGCGTCACGCCGCGACGGGGCGCGGGCGGTGGCGGCGGCGGCGGCGACGGCGGCGATGCGGACGACGAGATGATGTTTGGGCTCCCGCGCGACGTCGCCGAGCCGCTGCGTACGTTGCTCGCGTCGCAGTTTATTCTATTCCTCGGCGTTGGCGCACTCCTGCCGGCGCTTCCATTGTATGCACAGAGTATTGGGTTATCGTCTTCGGCGAATGGGTTGGTGATTTCGGCACCGGCGTTGGCGATGTTGTTGTTGAACTTGCCGTTGGGACAGGCGACGGATCGGTTTGGGCGGAAACCGCTCATGATTGGTGGCATGATTGTCATGGCTTGTGCTGACGTCGCGACTGGGATGTCGAGAAGTATTCTTGCGCTCGTGCCTGCGCGCGTGATGCTCGGTGTCGGTCGCGCGGGGTGTGAGTGCGGGGATAGGGCGTATTTGGCGGATTTGTGCGCGCGCGTGCCGGAAAAGCGCGGCATCATCGTCGCTTCTCAAAGCACTGTGCACGCCGTGGGTTTAGTTTTCGGGCCGCTTTTAGGAGGTAGATTGATGGAGGCGTATGGTGCGCCCGCGGCGTTCTTTTACGTGGCGGTTGCGGCGATTGGAACGGGCATCGGGTACACGTTTTTACCAGAGACGCTTCGCGAAGAGACGCGTCTCGCGGCTGAATTAAAGGCATCCATGGATGAAGGCGACGGAGGTTTATTAGACACGCTCAACCCGTTCACATCATCAGACAACGACAGCACAACCGCGATCGCTGCCGGTGGCGGAGGCGCGAGTGGTAACGCGCGCGAAGACAGTTCGTGGTTGGCGTTGTTGAAGGATGCGGACCAACGCGTGTTGTTGTTGTGCGCATCGGCGAATTCGCTCGGTTTCGTCGCCAAGCTCACGGTGATACCACTCTACGCGTCGTCGCACCTTAATGCATCACCCGCAGAAGTTGGGCAATTATTTTCAATCACGGCTTTATTAGGTTTAGTTACAGCCCCGTTTGCCGGTTTAGCGGCGGACAAATTTGGAAAGAAATTGGTCGTCGGCGCGGCGCTGGCCACCGCCGCCGCCGGCTTATTTTTCGGCGCCAACGCCGACACGCAATCGCAACTCATGTTTTGCATCGGCGCATGGGGCATGGGCACTGCCGCCGCAGGGCCGGCTATTAACGCCCTGGCGCAAGAGCTCGCCCCCGAAGGCGGAGAAGGCGAAGCGTTGACCCTTCCCAAATCCGCCGCGGATTTAGTCTTCCTCATCGGTCCTTTGGCATTGGGCGTGCTCGACGATGCCATTGGCACGGACAACGCGGGGATGATTTTAACCTCCATCGCCGCCGCAACTGCCGCGGGATCGTGCTTATTCCTCCCCACAGAAGAACGTAAATCACAATCCTAAAATAGTATTGGAACTCGGCGGTTGGATGACGGTTGACTCGACCAGTCGCGTCCCGACGGCGTCAACCAATACCGGCGCGTCTTTCGCGCACCCATGATTCGTTGCACCCATTGATTTTATTCCTCGCCGTTGCATTTTTGTATTGTCGTCTTGTAATACACTTTTTCTATTACGCATGAGCGTCGTGTTCCCGCGGCGTCGCCGACGTCGACCGATGTCTCAAATCTCTTCACAGAATTATCCCGAAATGCGTGAATGCGTGATCACAATCGTCATTACGCGGCGACGCGTATCGCACACGCGGCGGTGTACGCATCGCACGCATACCACTCGACACGATCATCGCTAACCTCGCGCCCGAGGCGCGTATTTAACGATATAACCGTCGCACGTAAGTCTGGAACTCTTGGATTTGGATTGAATTGTGGACTGGATTGCGTTGGACAATGACGGTTCAACGACGCGCGTTCTCGACGCTTAAGGATGCGTTCGCGCGCGTACAAGGTGTAAATATAATTAATGCATCGATTACGCGCGATGCAGCGCGTGTGGTGTCGACACCGACGTCAGCATTGGCATCGGCGAGCGCGCGCGGACGCGTTCGCGCGTCTGAGGCGTGCTTCGCGCGCGCGGGTTCGCGACCGTTCCACGGCGCAACCGCGGTGTCGTTCAACAGGCATAATCATAACGCGCGCCCCGGTGGTGGTTCGAGCGGCGGTGCCAAGCCAATCTCGGGCACGGGCGTTGATAAGAACATTTTGGACAATTTGTTAAATTCGCACGAGATCGTCGCGTTGGCGGAGGAGCTCGAAGAAGTCGGAAAGACAAAGGATACGATGACTGTGAGCGAATTACACGAGTTTGTTCGCACGTGTAAAGCGTCGACGAGCACGCCAAAAGACGTGGCGTCGACGGTGAAGCTTCTCGAGGATAGTGGGCGGGTGCTGATATTGGAGGACTTGGTGTACTTGCACCCGAGAGAGGTGACGAGCGCGGTGCTTCGCGTGCTTCCGGGCGTGCCATCCAAGGTATTCGGCGTATCAGATCAAGAGCTATTAAAGTTACAATCAGAGTACGATGAAATGCATGCAAACTACGATCAAGCGCAACGACGGGCGTCGACACGATCGAGCTTGGTGGTGTACGGCGGGTTGATGGTGTTGTGCGCGCAACTGGCGACGTTTGTCCGCCTGACGTATTACGAGTTTTCTTGGGACGTCATGGAACCGATTTCATACTTTGTCGGCCTCGCCAACGCCATCATGGTGTACTTATTCTACATCTGGAACCGCAGAGACTTTTCGTTCGAGACTTGGCAGCGCGGTATGGAGGGTAAATACGCCGAGAAGACGTTTAGAGCCAATGGTTTCGACATCAACCGCTACGTCAGCCTCGCCCGACGTCTACGCAAACCTGGAAAATAACCCACAGCTAGGTCGCTGGTGTCGCGCCATAGTTAAATATCCTGCTCCCTCATCGCGCATATGTCTGTTTGCGCGCCTTTAGCCGCGTGCATGCGCGTTGGATGTGCGTTTAATTCAATCCAATTACACTATACGCTCGCGCGAGAGACGCGATCCCCACAAACCTCTTCTCTCCCTCCCGCCCCATTCGCCCGCGCACGGTTCCATCTCACGCCCCGTACCCCGCACCCGCACGCGCGTGCGCACACCGTCCATCCCCCCTGTGCGCCGCGCGCCACCATGCCGCAAGTTCCGCTCGTGTGTCACGGTCATTCGCGCCCGATCGTGGCGGTGGAGTACTCGCACGTCACCCCCGATGGGGTGTTTCTCATCAGCGCCTCCAAGGATGGCCAGCCCATGCTGCGTGACGGCGACAGCGGCGACTGGGTTGGTACGTTCCAAGGACATAAGGGCTGCGTGTGGGGGGCGACGTTGAACCGCGAGGCGACGCATGCGGCGACGGCGAGCGCGGATTTCAGCGCGCGGCTGTGGAACGCGATCACCGGCGACTGCTTGAGAACGTTTCAGCATAAACATATCGTAAAGAGCGTGAGTTTCAGCGGGGATGGGTCGAGATTGTTAACTGGGGGGAGTGAGAAGTTGTTGAGGATATATAATTTGAATGCACCGGAGGCTGAGCCGTATACGATGGCGGGGAGCGCGTCGCAGATAAAGACGGCGCAGTTTATAGCGAATGATGAGTTGATTTTGAGTTCCTGCGCCGAAGATAAAGGCATACGCGTGTGGGATGTTCGAACGAATACCGTGGTGACGACATTGAGCACGGAGTCGCCGGTGATGTCTATTGAGGTGTCGAATGATGGTAAGAATATGACGACGGCGGATGGCAAAAACGTCACCCTCTGGGACTTGAGCAACTTTACGACGGTGAAGAAGTGGACGATGGACTACGACGTGAGCTCGGCTTCAGTGAGCTTGAAGCACAAGAAGTTCATCGCTGGTGGGCCTGACATGTGGGTGCACTTGCACGACATGGACACTGGCACAGAGGAGCAAACAAATAAAGGTCACCACGGACCCGTGCATACGGTTCGCTTCGCCCCGGACCAGAACTCGTACTGTTCAGGGTCGGAGGATGGTACGATCCGCATTTGGCAAACTGTCGAGCCAAAGGATGGCTAAACACATGCATGCAAAAAAGCGATTGCGTGTTGTTATTGATATACATGATGATGTCATTGCAAAGAGGTTGTTCTTAGAAATTTTGTCCAGTAGAAAATTAGAGAAACCACCAACGTAGTCACTTCATCTTCGCCTTCACCCAACGCGTGACGTCCTCGACCCATTTCAGCGCGGACACCGCGAACCAACCTATGGCAATAATGAGCACCGAGTGCAACACTCGAAGCATCTCAGGGTTTTCTGCAAGCAAAGGGAAGATTCGCGTGACCCCGCTCGCCAGCCAAAAGAGCGCCGTCGAAGACCCCAACGCGTACCCAACAATCACCTGAGGTGCGGTGTGATACCCCAACCGCACGCGCAAATAACTTAGAAACACACCTAGGACGACTAATACCGCCGCGCACGCTAGCTGCAACGGATATCCTAACATTGGTGCAGCGTTTTCAAAGTACACCAGGGAGGCTGCGCCGTACACCGACAAGTACGACAACGACGTGGCGTGCGAACTCGGCATCCCTGGGTCCGCCTTCACCGCTCCATCGGGACGCTCGTGATTTAATATTCTCTTTAGAATCTTCCCGTTCACGCTGTTCACGACGGAGCCTAGAAGCGCCCAACATGTGTCCACGCTCGGGTTTACGAGCAGAAACGCGAGCGCGATGCTCGCCACGACAAACTTTGTACTCTCGTTCACGATTGCGAGTACGCCCGAGGCGCGTCGGCGCACCGGTGGTGAATTCCCAACCACCATGTTGCCTTCGGCGTCCGCACTCGTCGCAGACGCGCGCGTGCGGTGCGCGCGAACGCGAGACACGCGAGCTGGGTGCACTTTTTGGCGACGCGTCGGCGCAACTTTATCCACGGCGCTGAAGGCGACGGCGCGTCCGGGGCGAGCAGTTCGCGAGAAACGAGCGACTGAGACGTGTGCCGATGTGAACTGAACCGTCGCGGAGGCGGGTGACATGCACGCGCGGAGCGTCGAGGTGTGTAGTACGAGCAGGTTGTGGGAAGTTTCTTTGCTTTCATTCATCCAGAACTCTGGGAGCTAGTTATTGTGATTAATGGTGCGTGGCACATGGATATGCGCACGCGTATGTGTGTGTGTACATGTGAACAATGACGTGGTTATGCACCGACGCGATCGTAGTAGCGATCGAGCGTTTTCGCGGGAATACGCTTCAAGAGCTCTCGAGGGAAGATGCGCAAGAGCGACCACGCCAAATCGAGCGCATCGTACACGTTGCGTCCTTCGTTCCCTTGGTTGATAAATTTGCGCTCGAACTTGTCCAAAAATTCGAGATAGAGCAAATCATCTGAGCTCAAGGCTTCCTCACCGACCACAGCTTTCATGGCGAGCGTATCCTTACCGATGGCGTAGTTGGCGTAGAGCTGGTTGGACACGTCGCCGTGGTCGCGGCGAGTCATGCCTTCTCCAATCGCAGACTTCATCAATCGGCTCAACGACGGCAAGACATTGATTGGTGGATAAATTTGCCGGTTGTGCAACTGACGGTCGATGTAAATCTGACCTTCAGTGATGTATCCAGTCAAATCGGGAATAGGGTGCGTGATGTCGTCGTTTGGCATGGTCAAAATGGGCAACTGCGTAATTGATCCTTTACGCCCCTTGATTCGTCCCGCACGTTCGTAAATCGTCGCTAAATCCGTATACATGTAACCCGGATAACCACGTCGACCAGGGACTTCTTCACGCGCCGCGCTCACCTCACGCAACGCATCCGCGTACGAAGACATATCCGTCAAAATCACCAACACGTGCTTCCCGCACTCGTACGCCAAATACTCCGCCGTTGTCAACGCAATGCGCGGAGTGATAATACGCTCAATCGTTGGATCATTCGCCAAGTTCAAGAACAACACAACCTTTTCTAAACTTCCCGTGCGTTCGAAATCTCTACGGAAAAAATTAGCCGTCTCCAAGTTCACCCCCATCGCCGCGAAGACGATTGCAAAATCATCCCCACCGCCACCTTCGCCATTAGCCTCGGATTCGATCTCAACCCCATCATCACCTCGACGCTTCACTAAACCCGCTTGCCGACAAATCTGTGCCGCGATTTCGTTATGCGGAAGACCGGCGGCGCTAAACAATGGAATCTTTTGCCCGCGCGCGATGGAGTTCATCACGTCAATCGTACTGATTCCCGTCTGTATCATCTCCTCTGGGTACGTGCGCTCACTAGGATTAATACTCGCCCCTTGGATGTCTAAATACTTCTCCGCCATCACGGGCGGACCACCGTCGATGGGGGCGCCAGAGCCGTTGAAGATTCTCCCGAGCATGTCCTCGCTCACCGGCGTCTTCAACACCTCCCCGGTAAACTCGCACTGCGTGTTCTTACCATCAATTCCGCTCGTGCCTTCGAAAATCTGCACCACTGCCTTGTCGCCGTCGACTTCGAGCACCTGTCCGCGTCGGTACGTGCCATCGCCCAACCGAACTCGCACGATCTCAGCGTACTTGGCATCGCGCACCTTATCGAGGATCACGAGCGGACCCGCCACCGCGGACACCGTGCGATACGACAGCATCGGTTCCACGCAATCTAAAGTCGCTTTCGCCGCGGCGATTTGCACGGCGGCGAAATCATCGCTGAGCGACATCCGTCGAGTCGGTTTCGCTTCGCTTCGCGTTGTGCGGTCGCGCGCGTCGGTCGCTATGATGTCTCTAAAGCTAGTGATAACAAATGATGACGGCGCGACGCGCGATGCGCCACACCCAAAGAGGCTAGTGTGTCTATTAGTTGTAGTAGAGCTCGATGTTCGCCCCGTCGTGAAGCTCGTAATCGCTGAGCATGATGTGGTCCTTGAAAATCGTGTACCACTTTTGTAGGCGAATCTTCTCCGGGCGCGTCCCGGTTTGCGCGGCGACGAGCTTCTTCAAGTCACCGATCGTGTCGTCCTCACTGTGTGCGCGCGAAACGTCGACGATAGTCGCGGTCAGTGACGCGTTCGGGCGCAAAGCGGCGCGGTACTCGATGCATTCTTTTCAGCCACCGGCGGTTCGATGTGGTTGGCGACCACGCCGGGCGCCGCCGCCGACGACGCGAACCGCGCGAGCGAACGAACGCGCATCGCGCGTTGCGCATCGCGCGCGCACGCACTTGCACTTGACGCGAATCTTCTTCCCGAGGCGGTCGTTTAACACGAGCTCAATCATCGCGCACGCGAGAGTCGCGGACTGACGTCAGAACGCCGCGCCCGTGGCGCGATCGCGATCGCGCGCGGGCGAGAGATGGCGCCGAACGCCGCGAGCGGTGACGACGATGACGATTTCACCGCGTTTACGATTGTCGTCGACGCGAGCGCGTGTGGAGGGCTAGACAGAGATGGCTTGCGCTGTGTGGCCTATCCAGCGAGCGAGCGCGTGGGAAGCGCTGATGGAGACGTCGCCGCGCGCGCGGCGGCGGCAAATCGAGTGGCGTTCGATGATATCGAGCGCGAGCGCGCGATAGACACCGCATGGACGGCTCGCGTGCGTGAGAATGGGTTGTTGTTTAACGCCACCAAGTTTCGGTTTGCGAGCGCGCGAAACGTGGAGGAGGATATCGCGACGACGACGCCGTCGAACGCACGTGTGGTCGTCGAGCTCGGGATCACGGATTATAAAACGTTCCTGTGTACGAATTTAGCCGCGGATTGGCGGGCACATGTGAGGGATGAGGGACTGGGTGCGCCGGCAACGGTGACTGTTGGCGCGCCGCCGTCTTCTTCGTCGTTGCGTTTAATGGATCTTCGTTATCGTCATTTTGCGGACGCGCTCGGGAATTGCGTCATGCTGCATACCACGGATGATAAATTTATGATGCTTCAGCGAAGTGAAAGCGTAGGTGAGGCTCCGGGCGCGGTGGTCTTCCCAGGCGGACACGCCGAGCCGAGCGCGGTGAACGTCGCGGACGCCGTCATCGACGTATCTCACCTCATGTTTACAGCCGCTATGGATGAGCTCGAGGAAGAGCTCGGCGTCGGTCAAGAGCACATTAATCGCGTGGTGTGTCTCGGTATCACCCGCCGCGTCGTCAACGCGCGCTCCTGCATGATATTTTACGCAGAATGTCGATTAACCGCCGACGAAGCGCTCGCGCTCTACCCATCCGCAGAGCACGGCTTCGAAAGCCATCGCGCGTTCTCAGCGATATTGAGCGACTTTGAAAATCCAGAATTCATGTCCCGCGTGCCCGGTGACCATTGCGGGGCGGCAGAATTATTGATAAAATTCCTATCTGCTCGGTGATGGATATATTGACAGACTGAGCCACGCTCGCTCGCCAGCCAAACGCGGTGCCGCCACGCACGCGTTGTAAAGTAACACTAAATCGCACCCGCGCGAATATTGTAAAACCAAACATTCGTATTCTATTCGCGTACCGGTACTCGCAGTCAAAATTTGAGCGCTCAGCCACTACAATCCTCACAGCGCGTCATGGACACCCCTGAGCCGCGTGCGCGCGCCGCGCCGGCGCCGCTCGGACTCGGCGCGTCGCTCGATCGACCAACGCGGGCGAAATCTTCGCCATCGGTGCGCGATATCATCCGCGCCGAAGCCGCGCGAGCCGCGAAGACGCTCCACGCCTCCATGGCTGCGCAACAATCATCTTCAACCGCCGGAGCGCCGTCGGCGTCGACGGCAACGTTCGCCGAACAGCACGCGCGCATCACGCAATATCTCGCGCTCAAACCGCAGGAAGGTCCAGCGCTGTCGAGGACGACGAAGTTCGAGGCGCTCGTGGAGATCATTCCAGCGTTGAAGACGATGTTGGATTCATCGAGCGCGTTGAGAGACGTACTTAAGGACCCTCAAGCATTCGAAGCGGTGGTCAAAGCGGCGACAAACGGCGGGCGTGGGTTAGATGAGGTTGTGATGAATTATAGTGCAGAGTTTAGAGCGGCAGGGGCGCGGGCAAAGGAGGATTTGGAGTTGGTGCAACGCGCGCGCGACGAGTTGGCGTTGTTCAACGCGGGTATGCACGGGGGAACGTACACGCCAAATGCCACGCTTGGTTTACCCGTGGAATCGACGGCAGAGGAGGACGAAGCGTATTTAGTTAGTTTAGATCGCGGTGGGGAGAATGAGGAGACTCCTATGGTTATGGATTTGTATTTTAGCGCGCACGCGAAGCGGTCAGATGTGATGATGCCGTTTGCATTTATGTTAGTTGGTTCGATGCTTGCTGCGACTGGAATGAAGTTAACACAGTTTGCACTCACGTATGGAGTGTGCGTGGTACTTTTGAGCGTAGCTTACAGGCACGCTCGCATGCAATGGTCGTATTGGAGGAATCGCAGGGACGTCGGTACGCAGTCGGCGATGTTCGTACAGGCGTTGTTGGTGGTGTGCGCGATGCAATTCTTCATCGTGTACATGCCGTTGTGGTGGACATCTGAGCCCCTCATCACGTTCATCACCGGAACCGCTTTCTTCATCACGCCTTACTTGTTTTACAAGACGTACGCCACCGGACCTGGGTTTTGTCCAACCGCGGCGAGCGATTTCGATTCTTGGTCGCAAACGATGGAGCGCGTCAGTCAAACCATGGGTGGACGAAACGTAGCCGAAAACGCGTCACGAATGATGGCACAGAATAGATATTGCAAAACGTGTCACGCCGCGAGACCACTGCGGTCGAAGCACTGTCCACTTTGCAATCGTTGCGTGCACAAATTAGACCATCATTGTCCGATTTCCATGTGCTGCATCGGCGCAAAGAATCAACGCTTCTTTCTGAGCGCAATTTCGTGCATGTTTATCGGGCAATTAGGATTCTTGCACTTTAGTTACAAGTACATCCACATGCTCGTGGATATGCATGGTGCACGTACGCGTCACACAGGGTTGGTGAACACGTTAGCGAGTTTGGGGCGCGCGGTGAACGACGCGCCTTGGGCGTCGTGGCTTTGGTTTTTGCAAATTTTTTGCACATTGTATTGCTTTATCATTCTTGCTCGCATGTACCTAGGCGTGGCGAGTAATCTCACGGTAAACGAGATGATAAACACCGCAAAGTACGAGTATTTGAAAACTGCAGGAGACGACGGTGAGCCGCGGTATCGCAACATCTTCGATGCTGGCGCTCGTATTAACTGTTTGCATTTCTGGCGAGATGTCGATCACCGTCGCGATTGGGATGGCTTTTACGCCGCAGCTAAATCCGGCCAAGCTGATTTACCAATCGCACCAAAGTATTCTTATTCCTGGTTTCACGCCACCGCATCGAAGACGATGCGTAATATTTTCTGTATCCACAGGGATGTACGAGCGGTCCCGGCGCCGCCGAGCGGCCACAGTCACGCGCACGGCACCGTTCAGCACATGTCCGACTCGCACGGGCATGGACATAGTCACGGCGGCACACCGTGCGACGCCGCACACGCCGTTTAGTCATTAGAGTTCACTAGGAGCGGCGACGCCGCAACTCAACTTGAGAAAAGCAAGCAACCACGTGTCCTCAGAAGTCGTCGCGCGTCCCTCGTCGTGCACGCGTCTCGCTTCACGCGTCGTGCAAATACTACAACTGCACGCGACAGGCGTGTTTTATCGTCTCGCTTCGTTCGTTCGCGTCGTCGTCGCCGTTCACGTCACTCAGTTTGCCTCAGCGTCGGTTGGTTCGCGTCCGGGACGCCTCGCGTGAAGATGCGTCGCGGCTTGCCACCCGCAGTCGCCGGATTCAGTACAACACGCGCAAAGTATCACGACGGTGACAGTGGGTACGACCTTGAGCGCGCCGCGGAGGACGACGACGCGTACAAGTATGATAAGGCGCGAGGACGCCGTCGTCGCGCGACGCGCGAGTGGGTACGCTTGAGAACCCGTTCAACATACATCAAAATCGCCTGTGCGCTGGTCGTTCTGTATCTAGTCTTTCGTCCAGCACCATCAGACACTTTTTCGTCGTCGTCGACGGCGGTGCTAGATGCGGAGGAGTTACAGTTGGGACCGCGGACGGGGGGCGATCGACTCGCCGAAGTCCCGCGGGCGGGCGTCTCGAGCCCGCGCATCCTCCCAACCACCGTGACGTCGCAAGTGAAGACACAAAAACACGAAAACGGTGATGTTTTGGCTAGAAATGCATCATCTGGGTCCAAGCTCGTGCCAAGATTAGTGCATCAGACGTATAAGTCACGGAGTGCGTTGACGGAGCGAGACGCGGCGTTGATGAAGACGTGGAGCGACATGAATCCAGGTTGGGAGATGAGATTCTACGACGACGAAGACTGCAAGCGGTTTGTAAACGAGCATTTTCCGGAATATTACCAAGCCTATGCCAGCTTGGAGAAGAAGGTGGAGCAAAGTGATTTCTTTAGATATTTGGTGGTGTTGAAATTGGGCGGCGTGTACGCGGATATCGATACAGAGTGTCGACAGCCATTAGATGATTTTATTCACGCAAAAGACACACTGATTGTTGGGTGGGAGAACGAGTTCTTCACTGATTCGCAAGCGTACTCGAGACATTTTGTGCGGCGAAGACAGGTGCTGAATTGGGCGTTTGCGGGCGCACCCGGTCATCCAGTGCTCATTGCAGTGGCGAATCATATCAACGCTGGCGCGCAAAAGATTTTCACAAAGAGCACGAATAGGAACACCCTCGAACGCACTGGACCTGGGGCGTTTACCGATGCGTTGATGGATCACTTCCAAAAGCTTCGTGAGGGTCAGGCGAATACGTTTTGGAATGTTCGTATGCTTCCGAAAGTAAATTTTGGTACGCATCCGCTCGGCGAAGAAGGCGTAAGTCAGGACCACCCAGATGTAGTCATAGCGCATAGATATTCTGGTGGATGGAAAGATAAGTCAGGGTGGAATGGTAAGCGAAAATGGTACGAACACATGGCGATTTTATTTCATTCTTTGAAGAGCGACTTGCCCGAGTACCGTGAGAAAATCGCGTCGCGCGATGAGCATTTCCAAATGCCAACCGTCGATTCTGAAAAGATGTACCCTGTCAACGCTCTTTGGAAGCCAAGTTTCGATTTGTTAACACCTTTAGTTGGGACGTTGGAGGATGAAGTCACGACCGCGGAAGGATATTGGCTCACATTGTATGGGCGGCCAAAGCTCGCGACGCTCTCGCCGTTGCGCGCCGGAGAAACTCCAGCTGACATGTTACTAGTTGGACTCAATCGCCGCGCTGCTACTGGTGGAGCGAATAATAAGGCTATTTTTGTGGACGTTGGCGCTGGTTTCGGATACTACACCATCGCTATGGCGTCTCAAGCGCACGACGTGTACGCGTACGAATGGCAAGATGCCATGGTGAAGAACATGCAAGCGGCGGTTGATTATAACGGTTTGGGGAAGAATGTGCAAGTCATGACTGAACATAGCAGCATAGAACGCGGTGATGAACTCACGGCGCTCGCTGAGCGCGTTGGCAAAGTTGATGGTTTACGCATCTCTGGACGCGGAATCAACGGAGCGCTATTAGATGGCGCCAAAAGTTTGCTCAGCAGTCCGCTTCACCCCGGTGTTGTGCTTCTTGAGCTCAATGCCAAGCTATTGGCGTCGTCGGGATACTCCACAGAGCGATTCATAGAGCTATTCGAGTTCATGTGGAATGCGGGGTACACAGATATCGGTCACGCCGGGCCATCGTGCGATGGGCGTGGCGTGCGTTCGTTGAAGTCACAGCAGCAGAGCGCGTTTGATTCAAAGGCGTGGTGCCGAATCGACGTGTCATCAATCGGGCGCGTCGTGTCGGCAATGGATGATAACGAATTGGAAGCCATCGTGTTTTTCCACAACGGCGCAGCATCCATTTAGATAGTTCTTTTAATGCACGGCGTGTTCATTCTATTATTCAAGTTTCCTTTTCGTGCGCAGGCGGGATGTAACGTGAGCGCGCAATCACGGTACCGACCGTCGATCACCATGCGCAATAAACTTCCGGTATATTGATCGCAGCACTTATGTTCTAAAATACGCTCGCATTCACTGTTCATGTGTGCGCGAGCCGCAGCGCACGCACTGTGCTCGACGCCGACAAATACGACAGATTTGAGCGCCGTAGCCGCGGCGCGCGCATCGAGTGGCTCACGCTCGAGACACGCCTTTAATATTCGAAACACCCCAGTTCTTGCTCTTGATGCGAAATTCGGTGCCGAATCTCGACATGCGCGCATGATGGCTTGAATGACGTCTCGCATCACGCACGCGTCCACAGATGTCGTCGGGTCTTGAAGACGCGCACAAAACACATCCAGCAAAAATGTCAGCGATGACAGCCGCACGGCAATCGGACCATCGAGGTAGCGTATGCGTGCTTGGATATCGTCATAGTTGTCGCGAGATGTCGCGCACGCTTGGGTGGTGACATCAATCGATGGAGCATCAACTCGCGAGGCGTAGCCAAATTTAGTCCGCGAGGCGTTATCTGAGTTGTGAATATTCTTGCCGTCTTGAGCGACGTTCGTTGTCGAGGGTTCGATATTCGGCGAATCAATGCCTTCATTGGCTGTGTTTTGCATCGCTCATGCGAACCGCGCGCCGCAAAGTGTCGGGAGATGTTGTACAGTTACAAAAACAATAAAATTCACCGGGCGTTCTTAATGTCACTCAAAATGCTCTCAATATCATCTTTCGTCACCACCCCGTTGTCACCCTTTGCGCTCGCTAGCCCGGAAAGCTTTGCCATGAGTTTTTCCTTGAATCCCGCAAAAGCGGTCGCCATGCTCATTTGCTGATCCATGGGCAACGTTGAAAATGCAGCCATCGAAGCGTGCTCCAACGTCTCACCATCTTGCGCGTCAATCCGACCTTGCGCCTCTAAAATCTCCCGCATCGTCGTCGGCACGTCATCATCCTCATCCCCGTCGTCTTCGTCTTCCTCGTTGTCGACAAAATCATCGCCCTCGCGCCGCCATTTCAAAACTCCCGCGTCCGTCGCGTCTTCGCATCGCTGCGACGCCAACATGAGCACCACGCGTTTCTCCGCCTCGAAACCATCGCGCGCTTCGTAATCGAGCGTAAAGAGTGCGTCGTTAATATTCGTCGCCACGGACTTGGCGTCCTCGGGCGTTGCGCGACGTACAACGCACGGCCACCACGTTATAGTCGTCGCCTTCTCTTCCTTATCTTCCTCTTCAGCCTCTCCTTCGTCCTCATCGTCATCTTCAGCGGCGTTTATCTGCCATTCAACCTCGATGCGATCACCATCGACGAGAAGATTACCCGCGCGATCGTGCGCGGGCGTGCGGCATCGCTCGACGGCGGCGGTGGCGGTCGCGACGTCGTTTTTATTGATGGATGTTTTGAGCGCCTTGCGCTCGGGCTCAATCGCGACGTCGTCGTCGCCGGCGTCGGCGTCGCGTTTGCCGTGTTCATTCAGCGGTGTAGCATCGTTGGCGTTCGACATGCGCGCGCTTAAAGGTTCGATCGCGCGGCGTGCGCGACGAGACGTGTGGTCTATTTGATTTTGTTTTCAAATTTCGTTCCCACCTGTCGGCATGCGGGAGAACGCGAGTAACGGTGTAAGATAAAAACGCGAAAAGAGAGAGCTACAGGTGCAGAGGAAAGAATAATAACGACGCAATGATATAAATCACAACTCGCTAATCGCAAATGCGATCGTTTTTAACGCGCGGTCCTTGCGTATGGGCCGACTCTTTTCTGACTATCGAAGCTAACTGTTGAAACAATTTCTTTTTTGTCTTTTTCGATGTTTTTGATGTGTAATGTAAACTCGGGTGAGTGGTTTACATGTAGCGATGCTGACCCATGGATGGATCTATGCGCGCGCCCCATTGGAACTCGGTCATAAGGCTGACGTGATCGGATGACCACTGCGTGTTTGGCAAGCCGCCGTACTTTGCGCGCACCTCGCGTTCACTCGGGAGCTCTAATAAGCTCACGGGCGCGAGGGCGTCCTCGGTGTAGAAGATGTAATCTAAAGCACCATGGAAATCCTTTGTGCAGTTGGTGAAGATTGGCTCGCCAATCACGTCTACTCGGTTTCTTTGGCGCTCCAACGCCTCGGAATCCAAGCACGGCTTGTGTAAATTTGTATACGCCGACACGAGTGGAAGCGGGTGCGATAGCTTTGCCGAGGGCTGCAAAATCCCAAACGGATCGATCCCGAGCTCTGGATGATCGGCGGGAACTCTGCCGTTGGAGAGCAAATTGTGGGCAGCAGACCCCGGAACAGAGTTGAAATCTCCACACACTACCATAGGAATTTCCGCGGACGTCGCAATCTTCTCCAAACCCTTCAGTAACGTGTGCACTTGCCATAATTTAACATCATTGTGCTCAGTGTTGGCATGAATATGCGTGTTAGCCACGCATAAAAGCTGCCGCTTACCGTTCAAATTTTGCTGGTCCACGTCCAAGGCTTCAAGCACGACGATTAGCGCGATGTTATCCTTCATCAACCGATTCAACGCATCCTTCTTCGCCGTGGCGCCGCCTAGGGACTCGACCAAACTCAACGCTGCTTTGTTGAACTCCACTTCGTACTTCTTAATCAACGCAAACTTGTTCTTTTTGAAAAAGATTGCGCAACCGTCGATGACAAACTTACCCTCGCTGAAAACCTGCGCCGTCTTCTTCTTGTACACTGACGCATACCCGTGCTTTGCCATTTCGCCTTGGAAGAATTCTTCAAAGTGATCGGATTGCACTTCCTGTAAACACAAAACATCCGCGTTGTAGTTTACTATCTCCTTCAAGATGTTCTGCCGGCGATACGCCCACGCCAACGCCCAGTCTGGAACATACTTGTACATGTCGCTGTTGCAGTACAAGTCCGCTAACACGTTGTAAGTCGCCACGGTAAACGTTCGTGGCTCCGCGGTGCTATTGTGTGCAATCTTCACCAAGTTTCTCCTCGGGGGCTCGGGGGCTGGGATCACACGCCCCGTGATCACGTTTTGAGGTTGCATCGCCTCGCCCCCTGATCTCGCATCCACGGGCACGACTTCGAGCTTCAGCACGTGACCTACGTCATCCGCCTGCACTGTATAGTTCCTCGTCGCGCTCACCTCGATCCAAGGCTCAACCTTCTTCTTCTCCTCTGGTTTCGTCTCCTCCGCCTTTTCCGCCTTGTGCGCTTTCCACCCCAGCTCAGCGTCGTCCCTCGCCGCCCGTCGCTCCGCCGCAGTACTTGTCGGAAACGGCTCACCATTCGCGATACGATTGCGATTCCACTCTCTCCACGAATGCTTAAAGCACTCACTGTCGCAATGATACGTCCGCGTCGCGATGTTTAACAACGTCGCGTTCTCCGCCGGATGCACCGAACACACGCTCATCTTCACCTTTTTCCCCGACCGAAACCACCGATAGCGCACGTATTGCCCTTCGTGTGGATTCTCCTTATTTATATCTTCCGTCGTGGACGTCCCATCGGACTTACGCGTGACGACATAGGGCGCGAGCTCGACGCCGACGATGGGCGTCTCCGTGTTCAACGTCGCCCGCGTCACCGTCAACGACATCCTGCGCCGACGTCAACGTCACCACTCACGCGTTCGACCCGCACAGCGCGCGTGCAACGTCACCCGTCGTGCACACGATCGCTCGACTGCGCCAACGCCTCGCGCCTTGCGCGACGCGACGACGGAATCAAATCAAAATGCGCCGATCGCCAGCCAAACGATGCGAAATCCCACCACAGATCACCCGTGTTCGTACGATGCGCGCGCGTTCTGCGCCTGATTTCGGACGGTATCGAACGCGCGCAATATACGCGGTTCGCGCACACCGCGCGCGCGCGTGTTCGCGCGTCGTCGTCGTCGAATGGCGCGGGAATGCGTCTAGGGAATCATGACCATGATAACACCACATACCTTCAAAACGGACTCTACGGATGTGCTCCATAGTCTATATGGATCTATGTCTAATATCATAAAAAACTCTACTACATGATAGGTTTAAAGACTATACAGTATAGACAACATGGTTTGGACCGCCCGAGAGCGCGTGTGACTGGTGACACGAATAGACACTTGACGTCGCCGCGCGACACGGCGACGCGCGAGCGCGCGAGCGCGCACGCCGACGCGCATCGCGCCGAGGATCGTGTTTTCGAATTTTTGACGCGCGTGCATGAGGATGGCGCATCGCCGGCTGGCGCATCACGAGCCGATTCGTGTTGACGACGATGATGCTGGCGATGCGCATGCGCAACGGCACGCGGCGTCGGTGATGGGAAAAGCGTCTTCGATGGTGGCGATGGCGCGCGCGATAGCGATCGGTGTGTCGTGCGCGATGGTGGTGTTTTACGCGTGCGGTGGTGGGATGATGTCGTTCGCGAGGCGCGCGGGGCGGATGTGCGTTGACGGCGGCGTCGGTGGCGTCGGCGTCGGCGGTTTCTCGGCGCCTTTCGTGGACAAAGGCGCGGGAAAGTTTGCGTACGGCACGGCGTCGCAGGATATTTCGAGGTGGGATTTACGTCGCGTGGCGAAGTATATGTCGGTTGATGCGGCGAAGACAAAGAAGAGGATGTCGAGAATGAGGTTAAAGCCGAAGGGGAGCGTCAAGCGCGTCGTGGCGACGCATCACAAGACGGGAACGGCGTTGATGCACGACGTGTTTGAAACAATCGCCAAGAATTCGTCGTTTTCATTCTTTGACGTTCGCGCGGCGGAAGATACGCCTGGTGCGGTGGCGGACGAGGCGAAATTTGCGGCGGCGTTCGCGCGCGCTGATGTTCTCATCGATTATCATCTTGGCAAACCGCTGCCGGCGTACGTCACCAAGGATTGGCGTACGCGAGCGTGCGAATCGGTCATTTCGCTTCTCGAACGCGAAGATAAAGATTATCGCTTGGTGCACGTTGTGCGTGATCCCGCGGATGTACTCATATCTGGCGCCGTGTACCACGCGCGACGCATTCGTGATGAAAAATGGCTCAACGTTCCGATTCCCGAGCTCAAAGGTCAATCGTACGCTGACTTTTTAAAAACATCCACGCCCGAACAGGCGTTGTTGGCAGAAATTTCATTCGCCGATGACGAATTGCGCATGCTGGTGTTGTCCTACGCCGAGTGCGCGGCGGACAAGCGATGTTTAAACGTGCGATTCGAGAGCTTGTCGGCGAATTTCACGACGACGCTCGCGCGTGTGTTGACGCATCTTGAGTTTTCACCGCGCGATATCGCGGCGATGGTCACGGTCGCGCGCGTACACGATATGAATACGTGGTCCACGGATGAGTTGGTGTCGAATGAGCATTATACCAAGGCGGAGAACCGAAGTGCGTATTACGCCGCGGCGCGTTCAAATCCATTTCTCAACGACACGCTCGTGCATTTGCGTCGCGCGCTGCGCTACTCGCGTGATGATGCATTTATCACGTAGCGCTGGTACTAGTCACGAGCGAATTTTTTGTTTCATCAAAACATTTCTTTCTCTTGGGTTACAAATTGCCGTTTAAATCTCCCGCTTTCTGTTTGGTTGCCGTCATTGTGACGTTGAGCGCCGTGTCTACTCGGCGAGGGGAATCCCATTAGGCGATGCGTTTTCACGAATCCATGGGTGTTCCAATAATCGACTCAGCGGTAAACGCTGCGAAGGTTCCTTTACGAGCAAGCTTCGGATGAGGTCTTTGCCATTTTCGCTGATGTGCGGCGGAAAGTGTAAATCCACGCGTAAAATGCGCTTGTATGTTTCACTGTGACCTTCGGCTTCGAAAGGCGGTGTGCCGACGAGAAATTCGTACGCCAACACCCCTAACGACCACACGTCAACCGCATAGTCGTGATCACGCCCTTCAACCATTTCAGGTGGTAAATAATCGAGCGTCCCGCACAACGTCTGTCGACGACTATTCGGCGCGTGCACGGACCATCCAAAGTCGGCAATCTTAAGCTCGCCCTTAATACCGACGAGTAAATTTTCCGGTTTAATATCGCGATGAATCACGTGCTTTTTGTGGCAATAAATTAACGCCCGAGCGAGCGACGCGATGTACGTCGCGCTTCGTTGTTCACTAAACCGCTTTGACCGTTGCAACTCCTTGTACAATTCGCCTCGCGCGGCATACTCGAGAATCAAAAACACTCGAGTATTGTCATAAAAATAACCATACAAGCGCAAAATATTCGGGTGGCGCAAATGCGACTGAATCTCAATCTCCCGTCGCAACTGATGTTCGACGTGCGACGCGCATAATTGTGTCTTGTGCAACACTTTCAACGCCACGATGTACTTGCTCTTCTTTTCGCGTGCCAAGTACACCGACCCAAATTTCCCCTTCCCTAGCGGTTTACCAATATCAAAATCTTCCAACTGTTCACATAGCGCAAAGCAAACGATACGTACAATCGTACCGCGCGCGAGTCGTTAGTCCCGAGACGTCGTCGTTAAGAAACACGCGCGCGCGCACACAAACGCGCGCGCAAACAAACAGACAAATACAAACGCACCTTCCACTCCTTCACCTCTCTATCCCCCCCACCCGGCGTCGTCGTCGTCGTCGCCTCCGCACGCATTGACGACGACGACGGCGTGGTCATCTTCCCATTCACCCCACGCGGCGCACCACCGCCGACATTCTCATCCACGCCGCGCAACGCGCTTCGGTGGTCGTGAGACATCGTTTCCAGTCTCCTTCACCGAATCCCCCCGATGCGCGCGCACCACACGCGCCTGTACGACACAAAAACCACACACACGCGTCAATATTAATATTCACCTCACATCCGCGCTCGCGCACGTCCCGAGCCATCGTCGCGCGCGATGGATATTTCAAATAATCCACGCGCGCGCGCGCAGCACGTCACACGCGTTCGTTCCCGTCGTCATCTTCACCCGCCCCCCGCGCGCGCCTCGCCGCGCTTCCGCCCGCGCGTGCGCCTCGCACACATCGCGCGAATATTTCTCCACGCGTTCCGCGCGTCGCACGTACCTCGACTCGCTCGCGCGTCGCTGTGCGGCGCGATTGATGCGCGCGCGCGTCAACGGTCGTGCGACGTTTCATCGGACACTCGGTCGCTCGCGCATCGTCATCCGCGCCCGCACACGCCGACGCGACCGCGCGACCGCGCGCGCGACGCACGCGACGCGTCGCACGTAAACCCACGCCGCGTGTGCGCGCGACGGCGGCGGTGATGGACGACGGCGCGCGCCGCGACGGCGGCGTGAATCAGAATGAACAGCGACGCGATGGCATCGATGCCGATGCCGATGATGGATCTTTCGCCGCCGCGCCGTCGCCGTCGACGTCGGACGCCGCCGCGTCGACCGCGGCGGATGGGCGGCGACGTCGCCACCGAGAGACGGCGGACGCGGTGTCGAAGCTCGCGGACGAGGTGCGAGCGTTGCGCGCGGAGCTCGAGAGCATCGCCGAGACGCGACGGCGTCGGCGAGACCGGCGTCGGGGAGACCGGCGCCGTCGCGATGACGACGGCGACGATGACGGTGAGGGTGATGGCGCCAGTCGCGGCGCGCGTGACGCCAGCGCGGCGGTGCGGCTGCTGGCGATGCCCGCGGAGGGGGCGATCCCGTTTGAGCCCGTGACGCGTCGGTTCGTCGAAGGCGTCGTCGCGCGTCCGTCGTGGATGGTGTCCTAGCCCCTATCTGCCGTCCCTGGCGGTTAAAAATCATGTAAATAATCATGTATGTTATTCTTTTATCGCGGTGCCGACGCGTGACGCGCAAAACGAGTCGTCTATGGGGGCGTAAAAGATGATTCATCTCGCGCGCGATGCCTCAGAATCAAACACGCATCGCGCGATGCGAGGACGCGGCGCGTAACGCACGACGTGACACACGATGCGCGGTGGCGGCGGCGGTGGCGGCGCTGCCGTCGCTGCGCCGCGCGATGACGCCACGGTGGCGCTGCGGCGCGGCGCGACGCTCATTAAATATTGCCGGCGAGCGGCGCCGCACTACATCGTTCTTCAAGTCACGCCGTCTGGCGACGCGCTGACGTGGATCGGCAAGCACGGCGCCGAACGCGCGATTGCATTCACGGCTATCGAGCGCGTCGTCGCGGGGAGACACACGGAGGTGTTTCATAAGCGCAGAGACGCGCACGAAGACGCGTGTTCGGTGTCGATCGTCTACGGCGAGAGCGGCGCGAAAACGACGCGAACGTTAGACTTGGTGTGCGCGGACGAAGGCGAACGCGACGTCTGGGTGCGTGGGATTGAGTATTTTGTTGATTGCGCGCGCCGAGCGGGTCTGGCGCACGATGGTGGGTCGTCGAGAAGAGGGAGCGCGAATCGCGGGGAAGCAAACTCGAACGCGTCGACGTCGTCTTTGACCATGTCAACGGCGATGACGGTGGCAAGAGCGGCTGGAAAGTTTAAGGCGAACGGACGCAACGCTGAAGTTCAATCACCGTCGTTGCGCGAGCGCGAGGGCGGGTTGGAATCGAGAACTGTGTCGTCATTTGGCGTCGCGGCGCCGCCAAGCGAGCCGCCGAGCGAAGTCTTTCTCTGGGGCTGGCGAGCGGACGTTCGCGGCGGCGCTGGCACCGTATCGTCCTCTGCCGCACCGAGTGGTGGTGGATTTGCCATCGCCGCGCCAAAATACGCGCGCGTGGATGTCCCGAGCGCCGTTCGCGGGATGGAGGCGTTGGACGTTGTCGAGGTGTCGCTCGGCGCTCGACACGCGGCGGCGTGCACGCGGGACGGCGCGGCGTATACTTGGGGCGATGGCAAGGGAGGTAAGCTCGGAAACCCGAGCGGACAAGACGCCGAGACACCTGTAAAGGTTGAAATCGCTGGTGTAGCGCGTAAGGTACTCACAGTGGCGTGCGGAAGCTCGCATTCAGTCGCCGTCGTGGAGGATGCGAATGCGGCGTTGAGCTTCAGCCAAGGCGATGGAGCCGTCGGTGGAGGCGATTGCGTGGTCTGGGGCGACCCCAACGCCGCACCAGGGTTATTAGGGCGTCCAGACACGCGAAGTGTGATGTGGTTTCCTGGTTTTCTCACGTTTCCAAGTCCGGCAAAGATTGTGCAGGCGTCGTGTGGGCCGTATCACACGGCGTGCGTCGCCGAAGACGGAGCGTGCTACACGTGGGGCGAAGGCTCATTCTTAGCCCTCGGTCACGGCGAACGCAATTGTGAACCCGCACCGCGCGTGATAGAGACGTTCAAACGCGATGGGCGCGTGGTGCTCCGCGTGGCGTGCGGGGTGTGGCACACGGCGGCTGTGGTTGCCGACGTTTCGAGCGGAATTCTCCGCGTTCCCGTCTCGTCGCCCAACGCCGGGCAAGCTCAAGACGCGATTGATGGTGAGGTGTTCACGTGGGGCGATGGAGACACCGGGAAGCTTGGCATAGCGGGCGTAGAAGAAGCCGCGGTGCCCACGCGCACGTCTGGGCAACTTGGCTGTCCAGGAAGCGAGGTGTGCGACGTGCGATGCGGTCAGCATCACACGCTCGCGCTCAGCGCCAAGGGCGACGTCTGGCTCGCAGGGTGCGTGGGCAAAGTCGACAACAGCATGCGTAACAAGGTATTCACACGCATGATCGATTTCGAAACTGGTTCGGTGCATGCGATTGCGAGCGGGGAGAATCACGTCTTGGCGGCGACTCGGGACGGGCGCGTGTACTCGTGGGGCGTCGGGAAGAATGGTGTATTGGGACTCGGTAAAAACGATCGGAATCAAGCGACACCGCAAGAAATCGCGCAACTCCGCGGGCGTACCGTGTTGAGCCTCGCCTGTGGACCATCGACGAGCGCGTGCGTGGTGCGAGCGGTGCAAATGACGCGCAAGGAAAAGGCCAACGTGTCTCGACGTCTCGTGCATACGTTGTCCGTGCATCACGGTCGTCCATCTGGCACGCATTACACATCGAACTCCGCGCGCGCCGTCGTCGTGGAGCGAACGAACACGAGTTCGGCGGACACCGCCTCGTCGTCGTCGTTTGGTACGCGTCGCGATGGAAGTGGTACGGGTGGCTCTCGCGCCGGAGGCCGTTCGAGTCAAGGCTTGCGAAGTGAAAAGCACGCGCGGCGTTTATTGCGCGTGTTAAGTCCAACGTATGAGAACGTCGCGAAAATCGCACCAGCGTCGAGCGTGTCGAGAGATGCCGTGGAGCCAATGCGTCTGGAGTACCGTAACTCGCGTAGCGCGGCGCCTGGGTCTGAGACGGGTGCGATGACAACTTCGACTTCG
>Ga0181564_10001172_pt1 | contig 23262 bp, 27 predicted proteins | sample 011ome_24_FD_134512 | JGI IMG/M metagenome (GOLD analysis project Ga0181564, IMG submission 134512) | Coastal salt marsh microbial communities from the Groves Creek Marsh, Skidaway Island, Georgia - 011513CT metaG (megahit assembly) | ecosystem: Environmental > Aquatic > Marine > Intertidal... | reverse complement strand
GCTCAATACATGCTGGTTGAATTTGCTGATTTTGATGCAACTGTTCAGGCTGCAATAGACTTTGCTATTAAAAATCAAGACACTCTGATTCTTGTGACCGCAGATCATGCTACCGGAGGATTGGTTTTACAGCGCCCGAGGGGTTCAAATGTTAGAGCGCAATGGACTACAGGGAGTCATGACCTATCACCGATAAATATTTATGCTTATGGCCCAGGCTCAGAGCTGTTCAGCGGGGTGATGGATAACACAGAAATCTTTGAGCGTATATTGCAGGCTCTCGATTATGAGAATCTAGATTCAAGTAATTGCATCAACTAAATCGTTCAGACTAGGAAATGTTTCAATACCATTTTGTAAAATTCTATTTTTGCCTGGTGTGATCCAGATCACTTGTTTGATTCCTGCTTTTACAGCAGCTGTGACCACTTTAAAATCATCATCAATAAATATTGCATCTTCAAAATCCAAATTTAAATTATGTCTTGCTAAAGCCCAGAATTCTTTTTCTTCTTTGGGGTAGCCTGCATGCATGCTATAAAAAATTGAATCAAAAAATTTTAGAAAATCTTGAATTTCAGCTTTGTATTCCTGAATCCTTGGGTCTCCATTGGTTAGAATATGTTTAGGGTTTTTAAAGGTTGCTAACCTTTCTAAAGCTTCATATGAACCCTCTAAGTAAGAGCACTTCTCTTCTTGTTCTTTGATGATTTCCATGCAGTCAACATTCAGCAAGTCATCCCAATAATTTAGATCATAAAAATTTATAGTCCCTCTTTGTGCATCTATTTCTGCTTGAATCTTTTCTTGAACTTCTTCTATGCTTTGATTGGTTTGATCTGCTACATGTTCTGGCAGCCACAACTCCCAAAACTTTATATCGTAACTAAGATCTAAGATAACTCCGTCAAGATCTAAGAGAATTGCAGTGGTAGAATTAAGTTTTACCATTAAAAAAATGTTATCTAAAAATTTAGAACCTATTATCCCTCAATTAGAGGAGTTAACGCGTAGTTTATTTCCTGAGATTATAAAAATTTATAGGAATCCAAGGTCTAGCGCTCAAGCAAAAAAAGATGGATCTCCAGTGACAGCTGCAGATATGTATGCTCATAAAGTCATCGTTAAGTTTCTGAAGAAACACTTTCCTGATATTCCAGTTGTTTCAGAAGAGAGTTTCAAGCAAAAAAACTATAAGCCAGTAAAAGAGTTTTGGATAATTGATCCAATTGATGGAACGAAGGAGTTTGTTAATAAATCCGATGAGTTCACAACCAACATTGCGCTGATTCAAAATGGCAAACCTGTGTTGGGCGTTGTCGGTGCGCCGGTTTTTGATCAAGTTTGGTCAGGCATAGCAAACCAAATAAGTAAGAAAATTAAAGCTGATACTAAAAAACGACAGATTCTGCGGGTAGTTACTAGCAGAAGTCATAGAACGGTTATAGATACTGCTTTCTTAAATTTTTTAGATAAAAAAGGAAAAAGATTGAAAATTATATCTAAAGGCAGCTCTCTTAAAATCTGTGCTTTGGCAGATAAAAAAGCTGATATTTATCCACGTTTTGGCCCAACTTCTGAATGGGACATAGCGGCAGCTGATGCTATACTTCGATCTAGAGGGGGAGGGATTTTTCAAATAGACAGCCATAAACCCCTTGAATATGGGAAAAAAGATAGCATATTAAATCCTATGTTCATTGCAATAAGTAATTTGAACGAAAAAAGGACAATTTTGTCTCTAATAGGTGGTTTTAGTAAAAATTTGCTATAATTATCTGTTCTTGATAACTATGAGTTATAATTAGTTATTAGTAAAACATATATATGGGTACAGATTTACAAACAATTACGCTTTCTACTCCAGGCAAGGATATAGAATCCTATCTGTCTTGTGTCCACGCTATTCCGATTCTTACCGCTGAACAGGAACAAGAGCTAGCGCAAAAGCTTTATGAGAATAATGATCTTGAGGCTGCTCGTCAGCTTGTTCTATCACATTTAAGATTTGTGGTGCATATTGCAAGATCCTACCAAGGCTATGGCTTGCCACTGGCTGACATTATCCAGGAAGGCAATGTTGGACTGATGAAGGCCGTTGATCGATTTGATCCAAATAGAGGAGTAAAGGTTGTATCTTTTGCTGTGCATTGGATCAAAGCCGAAATTCATGAATACATTCTTAAGAATTGGAGAATGGTAAAGATTGCTACTACAAAAGCTCAAAGAAAGCTTTTCTTTAATCTCAGAAGCAAGAAGAAATCCCTTGATTGGTTGACGCAAGAAGAAGCGGAAAAGATTGCTGAAGACCTCAATGTGGAGGTGAAAGATGTATTGCACATGGAAAATCGATTGACCTCTCATGACTCAGCATTCGATGCCCCTGTTGGCAGTGATGATGAGGGAGACATTCTTTCTCCATCTCAATATCTTGAAGATAAATCATTCAGCCCAGAAATTCTCGTTGAGGCGCAAGAAGTCTCTGATCACAACTCACAAGAGCTTTCTATGGCTTTATCTAGCCTCGATGATCGAAGTAAAGACATTATTGCCAGAAGATATCTTGCAGACGAGAAAGAAACTCTCCATGATCTAGCTGATGAGTATAATGTTTCTGCAGAAAGAATTAGACAAATTGAAAATGGAGCATTGAAAAAACTTAAAGCTGCAATGTCTAACGCAGCCTAAGCAAGGCTCTTCTTATTAATCAAGATAAACCTTACCTAGCAAGTTTTGTTAAAAGACTTGGGCGTATTACAGCATCCCAAAAAAGTGCATTAGAGTCCCTAGAAAAACATCATCTTAGTGGAGCTGTGGAGCTAGTTGAATTAGCTCAGAGCCATCAAAAAATTATTTTGGAAATAGGTTTTGGTAATGGAGAAAATACTTCCTTCCTGGCAGGCAAATACCCAAACGCCTTAATAATTGCCTCAGAAGTTTACCTTTCTGGCATAGGCAGCCTATTAAACAGTATTGATCAGAACTCTTTGAGTAATATAAAAATTTATGACGATGATGTGCGCGAGTTATTGTTAAAAATTAACAGTGAAATATTTGATGAAATTTATATTATCTGTCCTGACCCATGGCCTAAAGCTAGGCATCATAAGCGCAGACTAATAAAACATAATTTCTTAAAAGTCATGGCTAAGGTGCTAAAGAAAGATGGAACGGTATATATTTCAACGGATTGGGAAAATTATGCTGAATCTATTGAAGAAGAATTAGAAGCAATCAAAGAAAAGTTTTCCTTTAAAAAAATTTCTAATGAAGGAATGCCTGTTACCCGCTTCCAACAGCGAGCAATAAATGAGGGCAGGGCAATACATACTTTTTTACTAAAAGTTCTAAAAAAATAATTGAATGGTTTCATTGAGGAATTTATAACCTCTTTTAGTGGCCCCAATCTTATTTTTTAACAGCAATCCCTCATCAACACCTTTTTGATATTTTTCTAAGAAGCTCTCAGGTAGACTAATGGTTAAGTCTTTTTTCTTCAGGCCATTCTTAATTCTCAATAAATTCATGGCAAGATCCATATCAAGTTCATTATCGCAGATAGCCCTCAGGTCAGTTGATCTTTGATTTTTTATGTATCCCTCTAAGGGCTTAATTTTTCTGTATCTTATAATTTCTTGCTCATTTGAGATTTTGCTATGTGAGCCTGGGCCTACTCCCAAAAAATCACCAAACTGCCAATAATTTAAATTATGTTGGCTTTCGAAGCCCGGCTTTGCCCAAGAGGATACTTCATATTGCTTGTATCCATTTTTTTCCAACAGATCTTTTGCAACACGTTCAATTTTTTCAATCTCCTTTTCATCGGGGAGCAAAAGTTCTTTTTTATAAAAAATAGTATTTGGCTCGATTGTTAATTGGTACAAAGATAGATGATTAACTTCTGCTTGAATAACTTTTTCTAAGCTTTCAGTAATTGATTCTGATGTTTGTTTTTCAATGCCATACATTAAGTCAATGGTGGAGTTGATTCCCCTAAGCGCTTTAGTTGCCTGAATTGCAGATTCTTGATTGTGACTGCGTCCCAATGCTTTCAACTCTTGATTGTTATAACTTTGGACGCCTAATGAGATTCGATTGATGCCTGCAAATAACAATTCATCAACTTTATCATTAGACACATTATTAGGGTTCATTTCTAAAGTTATCTCTATCTCTGTGGATGAAAACTTATCTTTAATTGAATCTAATATATATTTGATTGATTCAGTGGAAGCAAGAGACGGAGTGCCGCCGCCAAAATAAATCGTTTTAAATTTTCTGTTAGCTATTAGATGATTGGATTGGCTAATGTCTTTAATAATAGCTTCTGCCAATTTTGCATCATTCCCATTAACAGGATCAGTGGTGATAGAAAAATCACAATAGGGGCACTGAGTTTCACACCAGGGCAGATGAATATAAAGACTGAGAGGAGTATTATTCAGAAGCGAATCCTTCAATTTTTCTTTTTAAAATTTGAATGGCTTTTCCTCTGTGACTTAGTAATGCCTTTTCATCTGCACCCATTTCTCCCAAGGATAAATCACTTCCTTTAGGATAGAACATAGGGTCATATCCAAACCCATTGGTTCCAGTCATCGTTGTTTTTACTGAGCCTTCCAATAGTCCAGTTGCAATAAGCGGGAATGGATCTGCTGAAGTTTTTACCAAAACCAGCACGCATACAAAATATGCCTTTGCATGATTTAATTCAAGTTTTTCAAGTTCTTGTTTAAGGAATAGCCTATTTTCCTCATCGGTTGCACATTCATGAGCATATCTAGCTGAGCGCAAACCTGGCAAATTATTTAAGGCAGGAACAATTAAACCTGAATCATCACCAAGTGACAGTTTGCCAGAGGTTGCATTTGCCACTCGAGCTTTCTGAAGGCTATTTTCAAAGAATGTCTCACCTAGTTCCTCCTCAGGAGTTATTCCCAAAGAGCTTTGTGAGATTATTTTATAGTTCGGTAGTAGCAGAGCAAATTCTTTTAACTTGCCAGGGTTATTAGTTGCAACAACAATGGTTGATTGGTCAGCCAATTAGATAGACTGCTTGAGCAGCAAATAAGTTAGGAAAAGTATTAGCTAGCCATGAAGAAGTTCCTCGACGATTTAGATAAACTTTCTTTTTAATTGTAAAAGACTCTTCGCCACATAACTCCTCAAAATCTGCAATTGTGCAAAGATGAAGATTCTTTGTTTCATACCATTTTGCTGGAAGTTGAGTCGAAGAGGGCATCTTGCCATTTAATATACCTAATCTAAGTTCCCAGTTTCCAAAATTTGGCAATGTAATTACGCACTCATTAGCAACTTTTAAGATATTCCTCATTGCATCCCGAGGTTTTCTTAAGCATTGAATAGAGCTAGCCATCACTGCAACATCAAAGCCCATGCCTTTATAGTTCTGGATACCAGCATCAATGTCTTGTTGAATCACAGAAACACCATTGATGATGCAGGCATTTATTTTCTCAGGGTCATTCTCAACCCCATAACCTATAATAGATTTCTTTTCACCTAATATTTTTAGCAGAGTGCCATCCCCACATCCAAAGTCCACAACCTTAGATTGATCAGGTATCCAATTTAGAACGATTGATTGAAGCTGACTATCCATTTGAATTTAAAAAATTTTTAAGCGCATCAGAATACTGATCAGAATAAAAAAGAAAACTATCATGACCATAATCTCCCTCAAGTTCAATGTAGGCACTATCTATACCTGCCTTAATGGCGGACATTTGTATCTCTAGACCATACTCTTTTGGAAAAAGCCAATCTGAATTAAAAGATGCAATCAGCAGCCTGGCTTTAACATTTTGAAGACATTTCACCAAATCATTATCAAAATCTTTTGCTGGATCAAAACTATCCATAGCTTTGGTCATCAGGATATAGCTATTTGCATCAAAAGTTTTAGCAAATTGCTCCCCTTTGTATTGCAGATAATTTTCAACCTCATAATTTACATCCGCATCCATTTTATTTTCAGGATCTTGCAGTTTTCTTCCAAACCTTTCTCTCATATTGGATTCAGATAGATAGGTTATGTGGCCAAGCATCCTTGCTGCTTTTAAGCCTTTTTTGGGTGACCTGTCTTTAGCGAGATAATTTCCATTATGAAAATCTTCATCCTTTCTAATTATTTCTCTAGCAACCTCGTTTAGTGCAATATTTTGAGTACTTATTTTTGAAGAAGCAGCAATAATTGCAGCTTTTTTAACTCTTTCAGGATATGAAATCGTCCATTGAAGAGCTTGCATTCCACCTAAACTTCCACCAGCAACCATTTCCCAGCAGTTAATTTCAAAATGGTCAGCTAGTAATTTTTGAGCTTCAACCCAATCACTTACTGATATTTCTGGAAAATTTGCTCCATATGGTTGCCCTGATTCAGAAGAAATCGAAGTAGGACCAGACGATCCATGGCAGCCACCAAGATTATTGAGAGATACAACAAAAAATTTTTCTGTATCAATTGTTTTACCATCTCCAATTATTTCATCCCACCAACCAGGTTTTTTCTCCCCATCTTTGATGCCAGCTGCATGATGATTGCCAGAGAAAGCATGACATACTAAAACTGCATTGGTTTTGTCTGGGTTAAGCTCGCCATAGGTTTCAGTCATTATTTCAAATCCAGATAGAATCTGACCAGACTGAAGAGTCAAAGAGTCTGCAAAAGATATTTTTTTTGAAACAGTTTTCATACCAAGGAGCTAATTATTTTTACTAACGAGGTATTGATGAGATTCAGTACAAGCAGCCCAATAATAGGAGTAAAATCTAGACCGCCCATAGGTGGCATAAATTTTCTCACAGGACTTAATATGCCTGCAGAAATTTCTTCAATAATTTGTAACAAAGGATGGTTGTTTTCAGGGGCGATCCAGCTTAAAACCACAGAACCAATAACACAATAAAATAATATTCTAAATCCAGAATTCAAGACATCCATCACAGAGATATAAAAAAGTGTTAGGGTTTCATAGCCAGAGGAGTAGGCAAGATAAAAAGAAGCAAACTTTAATACTAGGGCAAAAGTAATTGCTGCAAATAAAGGTGGCAAGAAGAAGAAAAGATTTTTTGAAATTGGTTCAAGATAGGTCGCAAATATTTTAACTATAGGATTGAAATAGTTAACACGAAAAAGCCGAAACACTGATAGGATGACGAATGCATAGCTGGCAAACCCTAAAATTATTGCTATTGCACTAGTCATATATATTAAAGGGTTGTTTCTTATTGCTCATTACTAATCTCAATTGATCTATCTTCAGCAGCTTGGAAGGCGTCTTGTAAAACTTTATCGAGGTTATTCATTTTAAGAGACTCTAATCCAGCCTGAGTTGTGCCTCCCGGAGATTTTATCTTATTTATTAACCTTTCAAAATTCTCTTCTTGAGAAAATGAATCGCCCAAGCTAGTGATAAAGTCTAGAAAAATTGATTTAGTAGCTGCTTGATCGGAGGTTGTAATTTTTTCTAATTCTTGAAGATAGGTATTTAATACTTGAAAAAGAAAAGCTTGGCCACTCCCAATAATACTGGTAAATCTATGCATTTCACCCTCATCTTGAAGTGTTACAACATGTCCAACTTTGTTAAATAATTTTTTTGCTGCATTAAATCCTGCTGAGTCTTGATTTGCTGCATAGATTGCTGTCACGCCCTTTCCAAAAGCGCATGCTGTATTTGGCATTGCGCGTATTATTTCATTGGGTTGTGAGTACTTTTCTATATTAAGTCCTGCAACCACAGTTAAAATAGCTGTTCTTGGTACCATCTTGAAAATCTTTTGTTCGGCACTCAAAGCATCCTTTGGTTTTACTGCTAGCACAATTAAATCAAATTTCATTGTAGCTAAATTTTCTAATTCAATTATTTGGAGATTTTGTTTTTTTAGCGCTTCGATTCTTTGCTGATTTCTTTCAATGCAAGCAATATCAGCTGACGAAATGCCACTTTTTAAAAGCCCATCAATAATTGCTTGGGCAATATTCCCACATCCTAGAAAACAAATTTTCATGATCTTTTACCCAATAAGCTTTCGCCAATTCTAAGTATTGTTGAGCCTTTTAAGATAGATTCTTCGAAGTCGTTAGATGTTCCTAGAGACAAGTGTGTACATGAAGGAATTTTTGACAATAGCGATTTTTGTAGGTCTATTATTTTTTTCATAGTATTCATTTTAGCTTTTTTAGATGCATTTATCTTAGGCATAAACATTAAACCTTCTACTATTAAGTTTGGATAATGAGCAATTAGGCTGCTAGCAAAATCAATTGCTTGTTCGGGGAGAACGCCTGATTTAGATTCTTCTTTATCAATATTAACTTGAATTAAAGCATGGATTTTTTTACCTTCAACCTCTAAGGCATCATTGAGTTTTTTTGCAACTTTTTCTCTATCTATTGAGTGCACCCAACTAGCATGTTTCGCAATTAGGTTTGTTTTGTTGGATTGAATGGGGCCTATAAAATGCCAAATAATATCACTCGGGCATGCTGAAGATTTTTCAGCTAATTCTTGTGCATAATTTTCCCCAAAATTATTTATTCCAAGCGCATAAGCTTTCTCGATCACACTAACAGGCTGCAGTTTAGATACAGCAACTAATTTTATTTCTTCCTCAGATCTTTGAGCTTGTTGGCAAGCTACTTGAATCTTGTTTGAGATATCTGCGAATCTATCTACTAGGCCTTTGTGCATTTTTTATATATAAGAGGCTGCCTACCATTTTTCATAAGAAGCTCCCTAGCATTATTTACTTGCGATTTATTAAAATATGGGCCTGACATAACCCTGAATAATGGTTTGTCTGGTTGCTTGGAGCTAAATGTTTTTTCAACATAGGATTCTAAGCCTAATGATAATAAAGAACTCAGTTGTTCCTGAGCATATATTCTTCTCCCATAGGATTCGATTTGCACTAAATATTCACAATCCTCTTCAACTACTATTCCCTCAAGCTCGATGAGAACAGTATCATTGGCTAAATCTATAGGATATAAAAATTCTACCGTTGGATTGCTTACATTGCCCCTAATGTTGACAACGTCAGTTTGCAGTATGATGTTTGATGCAAGCAAAAATAGAGCGCTCAAAGAAGCAATGATAAACAAGTGCTTTATTTTTAGCGGCTGATTAAGCTCTCTTTTTGCTCGTAAAGCTGGCCTTACTCTCTTTGTCTTTGACTTATTTATAGGATGTTTTTTAGCAAAATCTTTCACATTAATTACATCTTTTCTAAAGGCTCAATGCCTAATAATTCTAAACAAGAAGCTATAACAGATTTAACAATCATTAAAGCTCGTAAAATATTATTTTGTTCCAATTCTTCGGCATTAAGAATATTTACGTTGTTATAAAACTGATGGAAACTTTGTGCTATATCTCTAAGATAGTAAACGATAAGATGGGGCTGCAAATTGTCACCGGCGCTCTTAATTATAAATTGTGCACCTAAAGCCATTTGAAGAAGCTTATCGCAATCATCGAAATTAGCATTATTAAATTTACTAGGTAAAATCTTACCTGACTCCAGGTACTTTTTCTCTAAGGAACAAATTCTGGCGTGTGCATATTGGACATAATAATAAAGATTATCTTTAGAATTAGATCTAGCAATTCCAATATCAAAATCTAGATGTTGATCAGCTTGTTTGGATAAGTAGAAGAATCTTGATGCATCAGACCCAATATCATCTATCAATTGTTTCAGTGTATAAAAATTACCACTTCTAGTAGACATTTTAACCTTAGACCCATTTTCAAAAAGGTTTGCGAATTGAACAAGCTGGACTTTCATCTGTTTCTTGCTGTAACCCATAGCCTCAATGGTTGCTTCAATTCTCTTAATATAACCATGATGATCCGAGCCCCAAACGTTTATAATGGTATCAAAACCCCTATCTAATTTGTTTCTGTGATAAGCCAAGTCAGCTGATAGATAAGTACCTCTCCCATCGTCTCTAATGATGACACGATCTTTATCATCACCAAATTTAGTAGACTCTAGCCACACAGCTCCATCTTTTTCATAGGCATGCTCTTTTTTAACTTGATTGAGCGCCAGAGAAATTTCAGATTTTTTGTCTGCAAGTTCTCCCAAGGAAGATTCGTAAAACCAATTGTCAAAAATAACTTTAAATTCAGTTAGATCTTTTTTTATAGATTTAATTACGTAACCTAGACCAAAGTCTCTTAAAAGTGACCAGTTATTTGAATCAAATGTTTTAATGCGCTTGATTAGCTCATCTATTTTTTCTTCGTCATTGTCTGGCAGATTATCTATTAATACTTCTTTTTCTTCTTGAGTTAAAACAAGGTCAATTTCCAAAGTCTCGGCAATATCTAAAATATATGATCCCTTATATGCAGAGCCCGGAAAGGAATCATCATCAAAAAACTCAAACTTTCTTAAAAAGATGCTGCAAGCCAAAATATCAATTTGCCTACCTGCATCATTTACATAATATTCTCTAGATACTTCATGGCCGAGTCGCTGTAAGATTCGACCAATTGCATCCCCATAGGCAGCACCACGTCCGTGACCCACATGTAATGGACCAGTTGGGTTGGCTGATACAAACTCTATTTGTATTTTTTCCTTGAGAGAGCGGGAGGACCCAACAAAAGAATTTGGATTTTTGTAAGCATCATCTAATTGGTTAAAAAATGCCTCTCTGGTTAAAAATATATTTACGAAACCAGGACCTGCTAATTCAACCTTTTCAATTTCAGGCTTGCTTTCTAGTCTAAGTATTAGCGCTGAAGCTATATCTCGAGGATTTGTCTTTATAAGATTTGATGCAATCAAACAAAGATTTGTAGTCCAATGGCCCTTTTGGAGAGAGTCTGTGAGGGTTAGCTTATGTTTATTTAATAAAGTTTTCTTTTGATCAGAGCCAAAAGACAGATCGTTATCAACAAACTCATTTAACGAAGATAATATTTGATTATACAAAGTTTAAACGCGCCCCGAATACTCACCAGATCTTGTATCCACTTTGATTTTTTCTCCCTCTTCAACGAACAGGGGAACCTGGATGGTTACTCCAGTTTCTAGCTCAGCAGGTTTTGTGGCGCCAGAGACGGTATCTCCCTTGATTCCAGGATCTGATTTTGCAATATTCAATTCTACAAATGGAGGCGCTTCAACCGAAATAGGCTCATCATTCCAAATAACGACCTCACAGTTTTCTTGGCCAATAATCCATTTCTTTGCATCGCCTACAACATCTTTATTAATCCCAATCTGCTCATAGGTAGAAGAATTCATAAAATGCCATTGTTCTCCATCTGAATACAGATAGCTCATTTCCACAGTCATTACATCTGCCTCTTCTACAGATTCTCCTGATTTATATGTTTTATCTACTACCTTACCAGTGATCAAGTTTCTAAACTTCACCCTCATCACTGCTTGTCCTTTGCCTGGTTTGTGAAATTCATGTTCTAGAATTGAGCACGGCTGATCATTAATGATAATTTTAAGACCGTTTCTAAATTGGCTTGTTGAAATTTTCATAGTGTGATTAACTCTCTTATTGTTTAAAGAAGGGGTTTTATGTATAAATTTTTATTATCTACTATTTTTTTCTCCATCCTAGTTTTTTCCTCATGCTCAAGCCAACAACCCAATGCTCTGACTGAATCTGATGCAGAAGCATTTCTTCAAAGAGTTGAGCTTGAAGATAAAACCCTTGGTCCTATTGTAAGCTCAGCTTATTGGATAGGCGCTAATTTTATCACTTATGATTCTCAGAAAGTAGTTGCAGATTATGGGAAGAGGTATCAATTGCTTGCATTAGAGAGAGCTCGACAGGCCTCATCTTTTGATAATGTCGAGGTTTCTGAGGAAAATCGAAGAAAACTCAATCTTATTAAAAGCTCATTTGTCATGCCATCACCTTTAAATGAGGAATTGGCTGGAGAAATCTCTTCAATCAGCGCTGAATTGGATGCTATGTATGGTACTGGTGAGCATTGTTTCGCAGATAATGATTGTTATGACTTAGAAGCATTTGAGGCCATCATTGACAATTCTAGAGACCCTAATGAGCTTTTAAAAGCATGGGAAGGTTGGAGAAATATCGGTAAGCCCATGAAAGACATGTATATACGAATGGTTGAAATTGGAAACCAAGGTGCTAATGATCTAGGTTATGAGGGTCTTTCAGATTTATGGTTTAGTCAGTATGACATGCCAGCAGATGATTTTTTAGATGAAACTGATCGCGTATGGGATGAGCTAAAACCTCTTTACGATGCTTTACATTGTCATGTTCGTGAGGAGCTATCAAATCATTACGGTGAAGAAGTTGTTAGCAAGACTGGCAATTTGCCTGCACATGTCTTGGGTAATATGTGGGGGCAATCATGGTCAAATATTTATGATCTTGTTTATAAACCTGAAAATATCAAAGCTGATTCAGAAATCAATTTAACTAAAATACTTGCTGAAAAAGATATTGATGAAATTGAAATGGTAGAAATTGCCGAAAACTTTTTTGTGTCATTAGGATTTGAACCTTTGTCAGATACATTTTGGGAAAGATCTTTGTTTATAAAGCCTCAGGATCGAAATGTTGTATGCCATGCATCAGCATGGGATCTCAATTCAGATATTGATGACTTAAGAATAAAAATGTGCATTGAAAGAAATGCCGAAGATTTTTCAGTAATTCATCATGAACTAGGCCATATTTTTTATTATCAAGCCTACAGTCATTTACCTGATATTTTTCAGAGCGGGGCGAATGATGGTTTTCACGAAGCTGTTGGAGATCTTTTAACGTTATCAATTACACCAGACTATCTTCAAAAAATTGGTCTGGTAACTCCAGAAGAAGCTATGCAGGCAAAATCTGATCCAATCTCTTTACTAATGCAGCAAGCGCTTGACGGAGTTGTTTCTGTGCCCTGGACATTGATGCTAGATAAATGGAGGGCTAAAGTTTTCACAGGCGAGACTGCTCCAGAGAATTTAAATAACTCTTGGTGGGAGTTAAGAGAGTCTTATCAAGGCATTGAGGCGCCACGAGTTCGAGATGAAGATGCATTTGATCCTGGAGCAAAATATCATATTCCTGGCAATACACCATATACCAGATACTACTTAGCAAAAATTCTCCAATACCAATTTCATGAGTCTCTTTGCAATCAAATGGGGTATGAGGGACCTCTTCATGAATGTTCAATATATGACAATGAACTTGCTGGAGAAAAATTAAGAGCAATGTTAGCTTTGGGACAAAGCAAAGAATGGCAAACAGCATTGGAAGCCCTCACCGGAGCTAGAGAGCTAAGCGGAAAATCAATGCTAAACTATTATCAACCACTTAAGGACTGGCTAGATATTAAAAATGCTGAACGTTCTTGTGGATGGGAGGGGTAATGAAGCACTTAACTAATTTAACCATCGCAGCTGGAGTTTTTATTTTTACAAAGCTGTATGCTGATGCAATCTCTTTTAATAGCATCGAGTTTTCTGGAGCTAACTTGGTTACTCAGCTATTAGTCATCACATTTGTCATTCAATGGATGGCTTATATTCCAGCCTTTCTTTTTAGAACAGAAAAGTTCTATGATCTTACAGGCAGCCTAACATACATTTTCACTATTTTATTCGCTCTATATGCAAGTGGCAGTTTCAAAACTCTTCAAATAGGAAACCTGATTATTGGAGTGGCTATCATTTTATGGGCAGTAAGGCTTGGATCATTTCTGTTTTTGAGAATTCATAAAGATAAGAAAGATGGAAGGTTTGATTCTATAAAAACATCTTTCTCTCAGTTTTTTATGACATGGACACTTCAGGGAATGTGGGTCTTTATATGCTCATCTGCAGCATTGGTCGCTATATCTAGCACGTCAGGTGTGGTAATAAATAGTTTATTTTTCATAGGGTTGATTATTTTTATATTTGGTTTTGCAGTTGAGGTAGTGGCTGATAATCAAAAATCTGCATTTAGATCAATCCCAGAAAACAAGGACGTATTTATAAATGAGGGTCTTTGGGCAAGATCAAGGCATCCTAACTATTTCGGGGAGATAAGCTTATGGACAGGAATTACTGTGATGGCAATATCAACATTCGAGGGAATGAATTTCCTTGCATTATTTTCTCCTATTTTTTCATATCTGCTATTAGTTTATGTTAGCGGAGTAAGAATGCTGGAATATAGGGGGAAAAAGAAATGGGGTCACCTGGATGAGTATAAAAAATACAAAGAAAATACGCCCAAGCTAATACCAAAGATTTTTCTTAAAGAATCTTAATAATACGGGTATATTTTATCAATATATTATTTGCTACATTGTTAGGGCAATTTATGCAAATTATGCAAAATTAGGTACAATTTACCGATTAAAAAAAGTTTGAATAATTTCACTACGCTGTTAGACTAGTGAACCATTTTTCCTAGGGAGAAAAAAATGTTAAAGAATAAAAGCTTAGTAGTTCTTGCTATGCTGACAACTTTTGTCACTGCATCAGAGATGGAACTAGTCCTAGAAGTTGGCAGAGATAACACAGATCTTTCAGCTAAATCACAAGCAAAAATTGATTCCACTGAGTCAGCTACTGATAAATTGATAAACGAATTTAAAGTAGTTTCAAAGCAAGTTGAAGGATTAAAACTTTACAACGCGCAAAAACGAATTCAGATCCAAGCTCAGCTAGATTTAATGGATAAATATGACGAACAACTTGTACAAGTTGTAGTTATGCAAAGACAGATTCCGCCTCTTGCTCAAAGAATGCTCGAAGGTCTAGAGAAATATGTCAGCCTTGATACCCCTTTTCATATAGAAGAAAGAAAGCAAAGATTAGATCTTGTAAGAGCATCGTTATCTAACCCAAAGGTAACAGCATCAGAGCAAGTAAGGCAAATCTTAGAAGCCTATAACATTGAGGCTGAATATGGCAGAAAACTAGATGCATATGATGAAACAATAGTACTAGATGGGCAGGAAGTTGTTGTGAATATCCTAAGAGTTGGCAGGCTTGGAATGTTCTTTCAAACTAAAGATGAAAGACAAACTGGCTACTATGATAATGAATTAGGTTCATGGGAAGAGCTTCCTGGAAGCTATAGAGTTCAGGTTAGAGATGGCATTAGAATGGCTCAAAAACTTGCTCCTATGGATATCATGATGCTCCCGGTTGTCTACAGAGGAGATGCATCATGAGAAATTTAAATAAGTTTTTTATAACTACTGCTGTTGTATTCTCATTTGCTCTTATTGCGCAAGAAAATACTGAGGGTGAGCCAACAACAATTCAAGGATTGCTCCAATTGGTCGAGCAGGGTAGAACATCTGAGCAGACTGTTAATGCTCAAAGAGAGGCAGAATTTTTAGCCAATAAGAATCAACAAGCTGCAAAGTTAGCTGCAGAAAAAAGAGAATTAGCCAGGCAAGAAAGAATAGCTGATCAGCTCGAAACAGAATATAAAAAGAATGATGCAATTTTGGTAGTTAAGGAAGCTGCTTATAAAAAAGAGCTTGGCTCACTTGTTGAGCTTTTTGGTCATTTACAAAGTTCAGCTGGAGAGGCGAGCGCACTTTTTGCTGACTCTTTAACTTCCGCTCAATACGGAAGAGAAAGAGAGACATTCTTAAACAATCTCTCTGCCAAGATGTCTAGCGCGACAGAGTTGCCAACTATTAGAGAGTTAGAAGGCCTATGGTATGAGCTTCAAAGAGAAATGGTAGCAGGCTCTGAAGTTGTATCTTTTAATGCTAACGTCATAACTCTTGACGGCGAATCAGTGAACTGTAGTGTGACAAGAGTAGGTCTCTATAACGCCATATGTGATGGCAAATATTTAGAGTACATTGGCAGCAAAGGCCAATATGCATTCCTAGGTAAACAACCTGAAGGACGATATGTCAGCTCAGCAAAAAAACTTTCAAATGCTGAAGTTGGTGAAGTTATCAAATTTGGTGTCGATCCAACTGGCCCTGTTGGTGGAAGTTTATTAGCTAATCTTATTCAAAATCCAAGCTTGATGGAAAGAGTCAATCAAGGAAGAGAGGTTGGTTACATAATTATATTTGTTGGATTGATTGGTATCGCTATAGCATTTTGGAAACTGTTCACTTTGTACACCATGGGCGTTGCAGTTGCTAAGCAAGCTAAATCAAAAACTCACGATAAATCAAATCCATTAGGCAGGGTGCTAGCCGTTGGCGAAGAACATATGGGCAAAGATATTGAAACTCTTGAGCTTCGACTTGCTGAGGCAATAATGGCTGAAAGACCAGCTATTGAAAGAGGAATTCCAGTTGTAAAAATTATATCTGTTGTCGCGCCTTTAGCAGGATTGCTTGGAACAGTTACAGGTATGATTGTAACGTTCCAGCAGATTACCTTGTTTGGTACAGGTGATCCTAAGATTATGGCAGGCGGTATTTCACAAGCTCTTGTGACAACTGTCTTAGGCTTGGTTGTTGCTATCCCAACAACACTTTTACACTCTTTTGCGAATTCATCTGCAAGAGGGATCATTAATGTTCTTGAAGAACAAAGTACAGGAATTGTTGCAGAACACTCTGATTCAAAGTAATTAGATAATGTTTTACGCGGTTACCGAAGCATTTAATACCCTCAGAGATTTTATGTCTGCTGGGGGAAGCGTCCTTTGGTTAATTGCTATTTTAGCTGCTTTCATGTGGGCTATTATCTTAGAAAGAATTTGGTATTTTAATTCTGGACATCAAGCCTATATGATCTCCTTGAAAGCTGAATGGGAGTCAATTGAAGATCATTCAACCTGGAAAGCAGAACAAATCAAAGACAAGCTTATTTCTCAGGCAAAAGCAGAAGTCAATAGGTATCTTCCTCTTGTAAATACCTGTGTTGCATTAGCTCCTTTATTTGGCCTGCTTGGCACAGTGACGGGCATGATTGAAGTTTTTCAAGTTATGGCATTTACAGGTGGAGGAGACGCAAGATCAATGGCGGGTGGAGTTTCAAAGGCTACTCTTCCAACTATGGCTGGTATGACAACAGCTCTTTCCGGAGTTTTTGCTACTATATACCTTAACTCAGCTAGAAACAGAGAAGAAGCATTAATAAAAGATACAATTAAAAGTTAATAGGAGAATATTGTGAGAAGAAACGCTATTTCGAGTGCAGTTCAAGAAGAAGAGGCAGAAATTAACATGACCCCAATGCTTGATGTTGTTTTCATCATGCTGATTTTCTTTATCGTTACAGCAAATTTTATAAAAGAGCCTGGATTAGAGATTAATAGACCAGAATCTAATACATCTGAAACTCAAGAGAATGCAGCAATTTTAATTGCTGTAGGTGCATCGGGCGAAATCTGGATGGATGGTAGACGAATTGATGCAAGGCAAGTTAAGGCTAACGTAGTTAAATTGCTTGCTGATAATCCTCAAGGATCAGTAGTGATTCAAGCAGATGAAAAAGCTGAGGCCGATACTATTATTAAAGTTATGGATGGCTCTAGAGAGGCAGGCGTATATAACATTTCACTTGCATCTGAACCGAAGTAGAGAAAAAAATTGAATACGGCTGCAAATAGTTTAAATTCATTTTACCAAACCCTATCAAAGGCTTTTGGTCCCATTGCAGCACTATATTTAAAAGCATTTAACTACAATAAGTATTTAGCAGGCACAGGCTTTGCTGCCTTTATAACACTTGGACTATTTTTTCTAATGGTTGCCTTGATTAATTTAGGTGACAATACTATTCCAACTGACAATTCAAGAAAGCTTGGTGATGTCATAATGCCTGACAGAGATATTGATACGCTTTTTGATGATGTTGAAAAGCCAGATGAGCCTGAGGAACAGCCAGAAGACATTGCTCAGCCAGAATTAGATCTTGCTCCGTTAGCTGGTGTTGATGTAAGCCTGCCAAAACCAAAAGCTAATTTTGCAGGAAGTGGTTCCTTTTTCAGAGATGGGGAATACATACCACTATTTAAAGTAACTCCCATATACCCAAGACGAGCGCAAGAGCGTGGAATCATGGGCTATGCGGTCGTCACATTTACTATTACTGAAACAGGAACAGTGGAGAATGCAAAGCCTTTGGAGGGCGCTTGTGGCGACCCAACAAATCCTGAGACCGTGTTTAGACCATGCTCTATTTTTAATTCAGCTGCATCAAGGGCTGCTGTAAAACTCAAATACAAGCCTAAAATTGTTGATGGTAAAGCGGTTAGAGTCGATGATGTTCCGCATAAATTTACTTTTATTCTCGAGGAAGATTAATGAAAAATCACCTTAGACAAATCATCTCACTCACGATAGTTCTAGCATTTTGTTTTGGATCAATTGATTCATATGCTCAAAGCAACTCTGATAATAAAGCAGAAAAAAAGCAAACCTATAAAAAAGCAAGAGTACTGACATCTAAAACTGCAAAAAAAGTTGTGAAAGTAGTTGAGGCACTTGAAAGGCAAAAAACTGTGAGGGTCCCAGACCCTGATAATGAAGGCCAGTTTATAGAAAAAGAAGAAGATGACCCTGATTGGGTTGAGGCTAGAAGAATTTTAACAGAACTCTTGAATATTAGGGATGAGCTAAAAAGCTATGATCGGTCTGTGATGTGGAATTATTGGGGGTATATCTACTTTAGTGATGAAGATTACGATCAAGCTATGTATGCTTACGAGCAGTTACTCAAAGAGCCGGAAGCAACCATTCCCCTAAGAACGTCTTCTTTGCTTACTCTCGCGCAATTAAATTTAGTTAAAGAAAACTGGGATAAAGGAATTAGACTGATTCTTCAATGGATGGAAGAGGTCGAGACTATTACTGCGCAATCTTATTACCTTCTTGCATCAGCATATTTTCAAAAAGAAGATTATGTTCGTGCAAGGTCTTCTATGGAAGAGGCTATACGGCTTGCTGAAGTAGAAGGTTATCGTCCAAGAGAAAATTGGTATGTTCTTCTGGCAGCCTGCTTCAATGAGCTAAAGGATAGAAAAATAATAAGCGAAGCTTATTCCTTGGAGCAACAACTAGGCATATATGAAATCTTAGTAAACTATTATCCTAAAAAACTATATTTCTTGCAGTTAGGCGGCACATATCAGCAAATGGATAGAGAAGAAGACTATATGATTACTCTAAAGGCTGCATTTGATAAAGATCTACTCGATAAAGAGGGCGAATATCTTGCATTGGCTCAACTTCTTTTAATTAGTAAGAATCCTTATTGGGCTGCTCAAGTTCTGGTGGCTGGACAAAATAAGAAAACGATTGTTGTAAACAAGGAGACAAATAAAGAAGAATTAGTCCCTGTTATCAAAGACACAGAAAAAAACTTAAAACTTTTAGCTGACTCATGGAGAATGGCGCAGGAAATCGATAAAGCTATTCCTGTTCTTGAAAAAGCGGCAAAAATGTCAAAAGACGGAGATACTTATATACTGTTAGGCAATCTTTATTTGTTTGAAGATAGAATAGAAGAGTCAATAAAAGCCATTGAAGCGGGGCTAAAAAAACCAAAAGTTAAAAGTAGATCTCAAGCTCAGTTAGTTTTAGGACAGGCTCATTTTGAGATTGAAAATTTTGAAGAAGCTAAAAAGCAGTTCAGAGCAGCTGCAAGGGATAAAGATAAACGTATTAAGAAGACAGCTAATTCATGGATTAAGTATGCTGAAAATGAAGAAGTAAGAGTAAAGAATCTTGCTTTAAGAAGAGATTTTATTCAGCAATCTAGGGCCAAAGAAAAAAGCTCTTAGCTTTTTATATAAGTTTCAATACAAAAATTATATTCATTCTCAGAGTCTTTTTTGAATGATTCGGTCGAGACTTTTCTCCAGTCGTTAAGATCTATTTTTGGATAAAAAACGTCCCCATCTATTGTGCAGTCTACCCTTGTCAACACTAGTTTATTTACTATATTAATACTATCTTCAAATATATAGCCCCCTCCAATTAAAACAATTTCATCACTTTTTGCTACAGCTTTGTTCCACTGACTCGCAACATCAATGCCTTGCTCAAGACTGGAAACGATTTCTAAGTTCTCTTGGACATTCAATGTTGAGGAGATAACTATATTTTTTCTATTTGGTAGAGGCCTTCCAATTGATTCAAATGTTTTTCTTCCCATAACAATTGCTTTATCTTGTGTATATGTGCTGAAATGTTTGAGATCTTTTTTTAATCTCCATGGCAGATCATTATTCACGCCAATAACAAAGTTATTGGATAGGGCGACTAAATGAGAAATAATCATAAATCTATATTGCCATTGGTGCTTTTAGGGCGGGATGAGATTCGTATCCATCTAATACAAAATCATCAACAGAATAGTTTTTTAGCTCATCAATTGAATTAAGATTTGGCATAGTTAATTTTGGAAGTTTTTTAGGCTCTCTGTTTAGTTGTTCTTTAACTTGATCGATGCTGTTTTTATAAATGTGAGCATCTCCGAATGTATGCACGAATTCGCCTGGAATCAAGTTTAATATATTTGCCAAAATGGATTGAAGCAACGCATAACTTGCAATATTAAAAGGTACCCCTAGGAACATATCTGCACTTCTTTGATACATTTGACAGGAGAGCCTACCACTTTTTGAAATATAAAATTGAGACATAACATGACATGGCGGCAAGGCCATAGAATCAATTTTTTCAACATTCCATGCGCTCAATATGTGTCTTCGCCCATTAGGATTAGATTGAAGATCATTAATCAGCTTTTTAATTTGGTCAACACCTCCCCAGTTTCTCCATTGAACTCCATAAACGGGACCTAGTTTTTTTGTCACCTCATTATTTTCATAGCCGAGCTCAACGCCTTGATTATCTGCATTATCTGTCCAAATAGTTGAGAATTTACTTAAATCAGTTAGCTCAGATCTATCCTTTTGATATCTTATCTCTGCTAGCCTTCGCTCATCATCAGATCCCTCTAAGAACCATAATAGTTCTGATACAACCCCCTTCCAGGCAAGCGATTTGGTTGTAACTGCCGGAAAGCCATCCTTAAGATCAAAGCGAATCTGATGACCAAATGATGAAATAACCCCAGTGCCAGTTCTATCTCCGCGGTCTTCACCGTTTTGCAAAATATAGTCTAAAAGCTCAAGATATTGCTTCATTTCTTCTTAATGATTTTCTTAGTAATATTAGCCCAACTACAACCATGGGGATGCTAAGAAGTTGGCCCATACTTAATTGTAATGCAACAAAACCCATGTGAGAATCAGGCTGCCTAAAGTATTCAATAAAAAATCGAATTAATCCATAGGCTAATAAAAAGGTTCCACTAATAACTCCATGCTTATTATTTTTAGCGCTAACAAACATTAGTAAAATAAAGAGAACTAACCCTTCAAAAAATGCCTCATAAAGCTGAGATGGGTGTCTTGCAAAGCCATATGGATCTGTTGGGAAAATAAAACCCCAGGTACCATCAGTAGGTCTGCCATAGAGCTCTCCATTTAAAAAGTTTCCAATTCTTACTAAACCAAGCCCAATGGGCATTGCTACACAAATAGAGTCAGCAAGCCTCAGAAAAGAAATTTTATGTAGGTATGAGTAGAAATATAAACTTACAATGACACCAACCAAGCCACCATGAAAGCTTAAGCCGCCTTCCCATACAAAAAATAAACTCAGCGGATTAGATGTAAGTTGATCAAAGCCATAGAAAAGCATGTAACCAAATCTTCCACCAAGCATGGCGCCGAATATCAAACCATATAAAAACACAATATCATTTACCTGATCAGTGCTTAGTTGTAATTCTCCTATAATATGATGATTTTTAAGGTATTGAAAAATGAAGATCGCTGATAGGATCCAGGTTACTGCATAATACTGAATTCTCAGCCAACCTATTTCAATTAGGCTTGGGTTATTAAAAAAATCTGATAGCTCAATAATCAATTTGTTATCACCATAATCCCTACCACGATTAAAAATAAGCCAAAAGAGATTTTAAGAGCCTTCTCAGATATAGAGTGACTAATATTCGCTCCAAGTTTAGCCGTAAAAATACTAGCCAAGGAAATAGATATTACCGCTGGCAAAAAAACATATCCTACAGCTCCCGCGGGGAGATTCACATCAGTATTTTGTCCATAATACATATAGCCAATAGCTCCTGCCGCTGCGATGGGGATTCCGCAGGCAGCAGCAGTCCCGATTCCTTTGCGAATATTATAGCCTCCAGCAACCATTAATGGAGTGGTAAATGAGCCACCTCCGATGCCAATAATTGCAGATAAAAATCCTATCCATGTTCCATGAATTGGAACAATAGACCTACTCATAGAAATAAGCTCTTTGTCTTTTTTAGCTAAGTTTTGTGTAAGCCCAGCCATCATTTCTATGCCAATAACAATTAAGAAAATTGTAATAATCCATCTAAGATTTTCGTTTGAAAGAGTTGCAGCATATCCAGCCCCGACAATAGCTCCTAAAATCATACCCATTGATAAGGGCGTAACTAACGACCACTCTACACTTTTTTTATTATGATGAGAGAGGGCAGAGGATATAGCAGAGAAAAATATACTTGCTAATGATGTGCCTATTGCCATCAGCACGATAATAGAAGTTTCGAAGCCCATGCCATAAAAAATAAAAATTAGGGATGGAACCAATATACTGCCTCCACCAATTCCGAACATACCTGCAAGCAAACCTGTGAATGCGCCTAGCAAAAGATAGATTAAAATTTCAATCATTGTGAAGTTGGATGTACTTAGGCAAGAACTCAGACAAGACTCTTCTGTAAACATCTCGTTTAAATGGCACAACGCTGGCTAAAGAATGCCAATAGGTAGACCATTTGTATTCTACAAATTCTTGAGGCACTTCATTCAAGAGGTTTATTTCTAGTTTTGAATTAGCTTTAAACATGTACCACTTTTGAATTTGACCTTTAAAATTCTTTAAGCTTTTAGGTCTTGGCTTATACTTTTTGGGTAAATCGTAGTGATACCAATATTTGCTTTTATGAATAACCCTGACTTGATTTTTCAAAATACCAACCTCTTCATATAGTTCACGATATGCAGCTTTAATATGAGATTCGCCAGCATCAATCCCGCCCTGAGGAAATTGCCAGGTTTTTTTCCCTTTTCTTCTGCAAACCAGAAGTCGGTTCTTTTGATCTAAGACAATTAAGCCAACATTTTTTCTGTAAGATTTATCATTCATGTTAGATTAACTCCTTATGAGCAAGCCTGATTTAGCAATTTTCGACTTAGATAATACCATTCTAAACGGTGATTCAGATTAT
>Ga0181564_10001162_pt1 | contig 23416 bp, 21 predicted proteins | sample 011ome_24_FD_134512 | JGI IMG/M metagenome (GOLD analysis project Ga0181564, IMG submission 134512) | Coastal salt marsh microbial communities from the Groves Creek Marsh, Skidaway Island, Georgia - 011513CT metaG (megahit assembly) | ecosystem: Environmental > Aquatic > Marine > Intertidal... | reverse complement strand
TACAGGTTCTGGTAGCGGCGGCGCAAGTTTAGCAGTTTCTGACACTGCTCCTGATAGTCCATCACAAGGAGATATATGGTATAATAGTTCGACTGCTAAATTGTATGTATATGTGCAAGATACAGATAGTAGTCAATGGGTACAACCTGCTGCACCTGCTCCTGGTACGCTATTAGGATTAGGAATTGCAGATGGAACAAACGGACAAGTCTTAACTACAAACGGTAATGGCACATTTACATTTCAAGATGCTTCAGGAGGTTTTAGCGGAGCCTATGGTGATTTAACAGGTGCTCCTACTAATGTAAGCGCATTCACTAATGACAGTGGGTATTTAACTTCAGTTCCAGCACAAACTTTTGCAAGTTTAACAGGTACACCAACTACATTATCAGGATACGGCATAAGTGACGGCCAAGCAACTTTGGTTAGTGGAACAAATATTAAAACTATAAATGGAAGTAGTGTACTAGGTTCAGGCGATATATCCGTAGCAGGAAATACTGGAAACATTACATTTAGTTCAAACACAATTGACAGTACAGATAGTACAAGCATTGTGTTTACTCCTGCTGTAGATATGGACAGTGATGTCACAGTTGGTAACGATTTGACAGTATTACAAGATGCAACAGTGGGTGTAAATTTAAATGTAAACAATGATGCAGTAGTAAACAATAATTTAACTGTACAAAACAATTTAATAATAAACGGCGAGTTTACTTCTGAAGGGTCTGGAACTCCTGAAATATTTTCCGATAATGAAATAGAATTGAATGCAGGAACTAGAATTGTTCCGACTACAGGTCCTTTACAAATGTTAAGAGTTACAACAGTAGAACGTAATGCTCTTACAGCAGCAAATGGTGATCTTATATACAATACTACTGACAATAAATTTCAAGGATATGAGAATGGCTCTTGGGTAAACTTGATATAAGGGTTAGACAATGGCTGATGAAAAATATTATCAACTAGGTACACATACCGAAGAACAATGGCAAGAACTGCATGCGGAATTAATTGCAGACGGAAATACATATGAAGCAGTACCTACTCGTACTGTAACAGTTGATGACGACAAGCAACACAGTCCTACTAGAGGATCTTATCTACTAACAGACGAAGAAGCAACAGCACTAAAGTCAGACTCTAGAGTACGATTTATTAATATTGATTATTCAAAATATGAAGAATTTAAGCCACCGCCGGATGAATTACAAGCAGTAAGGCCTGAGCTAGTTAATCGTTACTCTTCCGGCTCTGTAGAAAATCATAGAAACACTTCAACGGTGTTACTTGGCAGTCTCACTCCAAATAGAACAGGATATCAGTTATACAGGCATATGCAGTTTTTAGATCCTTGGGTAGATGGAAGTCTGGCTGAAAATGCTATTGTTAATACAACAATACAGCAATATGCTAATGGAAAGCATGTAGATTTAGTTGTAGCAGATGAAGGAATGTGGTTAGGACATCCTGAGTTTCAAAGTAATTGTGTTGAATTTTTCAGCCAAACAACAGAACTAGAAAAACCTATAGGATATACAGGAGGAAATCTTCTTCCAGGAAATGGTACTTGTGATGTATTAGATCTTGTTCTTGATGCACCTTATTATATTGATCCAGAATGGTTCAACGCTAGTACTGATCCAGAATACAACAATGGCGCAATTATCGATGTAGTCGGCGATGGCAGTGATTTTTTCAAACGTGAAGTTACTGTTAATGGTGTAAGAATTATGGCTGCAGGTGGAGTTGGAGGACAAACAGCAGTACCAGACGCATTTGTTGAAAAAGTAGCACGTATGTTTGAACTGTTTACAGATCCAACAGGCACAGGTATAAACGAAACAGCACAACGAGCATTAATACAAAATTTAAGCGGTGACACAGGAACATATCATGCAGGCAAACCAACAATACAAAGAGTAGCAAGAGGTGCTGGTGCAGACTATAGCACAAACTTTTTAACAGATGCTGGCATTATATTTTGGAACCTAACAGACTTGTTTGACGCTACTGTTCAAAACGATATGGTGTGGTATCTAAACTCAACAGGTGGATCGCCAGGCGATGGCGATCAAGACGCACAAGAAGTTATTGAACACGTATTTCACACAATACATATGCATGGTTTAGATGCACAAACATTAAAGTTGTATCCTTTTTTAAGTTCAGATTGGAACACTGGTCCATTGTATAATGCAATGGTAGAAGCATACGATGGAGGTTTTTGGGATTCATCAGGATATGGCGGAAATGCTTGGAAGACTGATGGAGATGCATTTGAAGTAGCGGCTAAAGAATATTTGTATCTACTAAACTTTTGTATGTTTGATTATTCAAGTCTATGGGAAGGCGGAAGCCTTAGTCCTGAGTGGAGCGATAGTATGCGTACACCAGCAGGCATACAATCTAATAACCCTCTAGGGTATGCACTACACAATTCATATATTGCTCCGGTAATTAGTAAACCGTCACTTGCTACTATTAGAAATATATTCCAAGACGGAGACACAGGTGATCCAACAGTTGCAGGTGCATCAGGATATAATGTCACCGTTACCGATAGGCTTACAACACGTTGGGACGGCACAATAGTTCCTGTAGAAAGTGTAGCACGTGATTGGTGGGGCAATGCTTCACAACGTAGTGCTAAATTTGCCAATGAAGGAACAGTAACAGTAACTTCAAACTACACGAGATCAAACTGCAACGGAGATAATACTGCTAAACCTCCTGGCACAGAAGGAAGACACGGCACGCCATGTGGTGCTTTAGCATTTGGTAGAACACAGGGTTGGGCCTATAATGCAAACAAATGGAATCTTGACCTGTATGGCAGTTTAGGCATAGGTATTGAACAAGGATTTGACTTACAAAAATTATTTCATAGACTAAAACCTATAAATCCTGTTTACCAAACAAAAGATCCAACACTATCTTCAAACAGTTGGGGATATCGTTCAGATAAATCACCTAGCTCATTGAATGCTAATGTTAGCAATGCAACAACCTTGTATTATACTCATCGTGCAACTGCAAATGTATCTTACACAACTGAAACAGGTATTGCTTGGTTAAGCCATATGGGAACACAAGGTGATAGTGGACGTTGGAAAGGCCAAATGAAAACTAATTCATTAACCACTGCACTAGACGAAATGATCGAAGAAGGAGTAATCTTTGTTGGTGCTGCAGGAAACAGCAATCAAAAAGTTGTTAAAGAAGGACACCCTGATTATGACAATTACATTACAACTACTGACGCCGGCAGTTTAGAAGATAGTTCAGTATTTGAATTTGGTGTTGAAGTTTATGGCACAACTAATAGAACAGGATTTCCTCAACAAGGTGGAAGGTATACAAACGCAGATGGAAATACAGATTATAAAACTATTAATATAGGTGCGTTAGATGACAACTATGGCACAGGAAGCACAGAAAGAAAAGTAGGGTATAGTGATAGAGGCAATCAAATAGATGTATTTGCAGCAGCAGATGGAACACTAGCAGCAAACAAAATGTATACTGAACTTTCTGATAGACCTGATACCTATCCAGGATTTACAGAATCAGAAGTTGCTACAGATTGTGCTTTTAGTGGTACTAGTGCTGCATGCCCAGTTGCTGCTGGATTCTTAACAACAGTTTTAGAACACAATAGAGATTGGACATGGAAAGAATTAAAAGAATGGACACTAAACTTAAACACCCAAGATTCAAGTGATTTTTACGTTGGTGTTGAATCTACAACACCTAATGACGCTAATTGGACTGACTATCCAAGTTTAGAAGGTGCATCACCTAGAGTGTTATATCAAGCACCTTGGGATGAAAGATTCAAAACAGGCAAGCGTAGAATCACAAATAAACTAACAATAAAAGGCGCAGCAAACTTCAGATTGAAGAAATAACTAAATACTGTATAAGGAAATATTATGGCAATAAACTTTCCGGCTAGCCCGGCACTAAATGATACATTTACAGAAGGTAGTACTACTTGGCAGTATGACGGTACTTCCTGGAATGTAACCACATCACCGCCTGGAGCAAATATTTTTACAAGATTCAATGCAGATACAGGATTTACTGAAGCCAACATTCCTACAGACAGTCTTACAGTTGCTGGCGGCACTAATGTTACTACTGCAATAGTAGGCGACACACTTACTATTACTAGTACAGGTGGCGGTGGAGATGCCTTTGGTACTATTACTGCTGATGAAGGTTCAACAGTAGCAGCAAGTATTAATGATACTCTTAATATAATCGGTGGCACAAATATATCAACCTCTATTGCTACAGATACAGACAATGTAGAAATTAACATGGATGCATTTAGCATTGACTTTCTAAGTGATGTTGATACAACAAGTTCTGCTCCGACAACAGGACAAGTTTTAAAATGGAATGGTGCACAATGGGCTCCTGGCGCAGATGCTACAACTGGTGGCGCTGGCACAGATGCTGATACACTTGATGGTTTTGACGGTTCTTATTACCTTGATTATAATAATTTAAACAACAAACCTGCAATTTTAACACTAGCAAGTTTAAGTATTGGTATTGAAAATACTCCAAGCGGCAATGGTGCAATCTCTTATGATAATAGTACAGGTGAATTTAAATTTACTCCTCCAACAGCCTCAGGTTTAGGAGCGTTAACTGCTGAAGTAAACGATCTAACAGCAGCAGTTACTTGGGCAAATGTGCCAAATGTAAACATTACTGAGTCAAGTGTCACACAACACCAAGCAGCACTTAGTATTACTGAAAGTCAGATAAGTGATCTTGGAACATATCTAACTGGTAGTTCAAGTATAGATGCTCTTGGTGATGTAGATACTACGTCATCGGCACCTAGTACAAACGATGTTTTACAATGGAACGGGTCTAATTGGATACCTTCTGCATCTGCTGGAGGCGGAGATGCAAATCAAAATGCTTTTGCATCATTTGCAATATCTGGACAATCTAGTGTTGTAGCAGATAGCGAAACTGATGAAGTAACATTTGTAGGTGGTTCAGGAATCAATATTACAACTAATGCTACTACTGATACAATAACGTTTACAGCATCAGCATCAACACCTAATTTTGATGACCTTACAGATGTTGATGAAGCAAATTTGACAGTTGATAAAATATATCTACCAGCAATTACTATGTTAGATGTAACAAACAGTGGCAGCACTGCTTACAGATTTGATCAATATGGGGCTACAAATAATCCTACAATATATGCACTAAACGGAACAACTATAGCATTTAATTTAAGCACTATGGCAGGATCACATCCTTTCCTACTTCAAGATTTTTCAGGAACTAATTATAATACAGGATTAACACACGTTGCAACTGATGGAACAGTAAGTACCGCTGCAAGTGCTCAAGGTAAAGACGCTGGTGTCTTGTATTGGAAAATTCCTAGTAGCGAATCAGGAACATTTAGATATCAATGTTCGTTACACTCAGGAATGGTAGGAAATATTACTGTTAAGAACTTTGTTTCGATCTAATTTGAACTGTTTTTTTATACTCTTCTATTTTTCTTTCTAGAGCTTTTCTAATATCTACCATACTTTGTTTCACAGATTGACTATCTCGAATATCTCTACTAAAAATTAGTTGTTCATGTTCTTTATCGAATTTGTTTACTTCACTTATTAATCTATCAAGCAGTGTTTGACAATTAGTTTTAACATCTACGTTGTCGATCTTTTTAATTTCATTCGTATATCTACTTAAATCATTTTGGAATGATTCTGAATTAAATATTGATAGCATCTTCTAACTCCAAAACTGTTTCTATTTTAGTTCTTATTAGACTATTATTTAATGTGCTTCTTAACCCTGTATGCACATTCTTGGGTAGATAATTTAAATCTGCCCAACAAAATGTAGGTATAACTTCAGTTATAAATTCTTCTTTTACAAGACAAATATATGTGCCGTACTCAAACCCTTTATCTTTAGATAGATATAATTCTATAGGTATTATTTTACCAGATGAAAATTTCTGTTGTAAATCTTGGCTATCTTGTATTACATTATTTTCTAATGCAAACGTAGGCACAGTCCACCTTTCATTTTCTAATATTAGAAGTATTCGGTGAGAATCTCTTGATAGATATAGCAGTCCTACTCTTTTTTGCATAAAACTACTTATGCACCTTCGGGATCTAGTCTCCAATAACCTGGTGCATATTCTCCTTCAAAAGATTTAAGCCATTGTATACCATCCCATTTATACTGTATTCCAGTAGTTATGTTAGATAGATAAGTGAAATCTTCTACTGCTGAAGGATCAAATGCAACTGACCAACTTGAACCATTCCATTCTGCAACACTGTTTGCTTTAATAGCAGTATTTGTTCCATCTTTGTTTTTCCAGCCATCTGCATCATCTGCTACATCTTCAAGAATTAAAAATCTATGCCCTACAGGAATGTTATCTATTCCATTTAATCTTGTAATAGGATTATATGTAGTTGGGTCTACAATTGCATCAAAAGTTCCTTTACCTGTTGGATATTGCGGACTTTCTAGTAAAGTATTTTCTGTCCAACCTGGACTATCTTTATCAATTGTAACTAATAAAATAAAATTGTCTACAGGATTAATAGCAAAAGTTCCTGTAATTTCTTTACCGTTAGGTTGGCGGAAATGTATAGTGCTTGTGCCTTCTTGGAAACTACCTAAAGCAGCGAGTACAGCATTCCAATCTAATTTTTTATCATCTGTAAATTCTTTTTTGTCTAAACCTAAACTCTGAATTGCAGCATTTTGATCTACAATTGATAAATCATAATCGTTAGGATTGCCATTATTTGATTTAAACAACAACACTGGATATCTTGGATTTACATATACAACATTTGAATCTGTTTGATTGTATACTAAACTTGATAAATTTTGTACATCGCCATCTTCTGTAAATATGTTTGCAACAATACTTCTTACAACTCCAAGTTTTTTAACTTTCGCAGGCGGAGATACATATATAGGGATTTCAAAATCCAATGAACAAATATCAATGTCTGATTCAGTTCCTGCCGGTATACTTCTTGAACTAAAATTCATACCTGTCATTCTTACAACACTTAAACTTGTCCAGTCAATATAATTGTCATTTGTTTGTATTTCAAATGCAGGATTAAACAGCACCATTATCTGTTCTAACAATTGTAGTTTTTGATCTGTGTTAGATGTCCATACATCTAATTTGCAAGTCATCAAGTAAGGCGTTGGCATTAGTCTTTCTACTGTAACATTTTTACCTGGAGCGCCTGTATATTGTCTGTTACCTGCTTCATCTACAGTGTAGTTACGTTCACGTATATTCACTTTACTTACAAATGTAGGATCTGTTAATCTTGATGTATCTATATCTAATCCGGTGATATATGCAGCCATTCTAGGTACTGTTGGCATTTTGTTTTCAGAATTTTCTCTTATGATGTTTGCAACTTGCCTTGTTAGATCTCCATACATTACTGGAACAGTTTGCTGATCTCCATTGCCTGCTTCGTATTTGAAACCAATAAAGATTCTCATAAACTGAGTAACATATTTTCTAATTTGTCCGTCGTAAAAGAAATCCATTATTTACTTGCCTTTTTAAAATCGTGTGTAAACGCAGTTTTATCACCTTTTGCAGCAGCAGCTCTACGTTGCTGTAACTTAATTGCAAGTGGCTCGTCATCATCTTTACGTACTTTTTTCTTAATAGTTGTTCTTCTCGGTGTTCTTGTTGCGAACCCTAATATTTCATCTATACGCATTATTCATCTGCCTTTGGTTTAAGTGCTTTTGAAAGACTCTGTCTTTCTTTAACTGTTTCTCCATCAATTACTGATTCATTTGTATTGTTGATGAACGAAGTTTTTTGTGTCTCACGTTTTTCGTTTCCAGCAAAGTCTGCACCTGGTGCAGTATCGCTAGGACCTAAATTAGTTATATTTGTTCTCACATCATCCTCTACTTTGCTCCATCTTCCTTTAGCAAACCTAAATAGTCTAGTAGGTTTGTAATCAGTTCTCAGATGGAATTGTCCTTCTGATGGACCTAATGGAAATGCTATTCCTTGCGTGAACGGTGCTCCGTTAGGCGGAATACCATCACCTAGTAAATAGCCTTTGTAGCCATTTGCTTCTGCTGATTGGAACACAGTATCAGCAGTTACAGTATCAATGTCTGCATCATCTAGTGTAGTATCAGCAGTAACAAGTTCTGTTTTTCCTGTTTCGTCCTGTTGTAAAGTATATAATTTTGTAGTATCATATCCACTCTGTGGCGTATCTGCTTCTGCTTGATCTTCTACAGCCTTAGTAATTTGCATTTCTTTCTCATATGTAGACATAATATCTTTGAGTGTGTCTGCAAGTTTGTAGTAAGTTGTATCAGGAGGAGCAATGCCTGTTACTTCCTGTGTAACAGTATATTTTTCACCATTAGGTGCTGTGACTGTATCACCTGGATAGTAAGTAGAATCTGGATTCCAAGTGCCTTTAAAGTTTTCTGAATCTGCAATTTGATCCAATATGTCTTTGAATTCTTGTGAATCTACTAATGGTTTACACTTAGCTCTATATAGGTGCGGATACCATGTTACTGAGAAGCCTTCTGCTGCTCTGTTTACATCTTCAATAACATAAAATCTTTTTAATGCATAATTCAAATCGTTCAGTGCATATTCGTCTTTCAGGTGAGGTAACTCTATTACATCACCAGGAATAATTTTTCTACCAAGTTTTTCTATAGTATCCGTAATATGAAATGTAATGAATACTGTATCATTTTGTAAAAATAATCCAAATTGACTCAGATTAAAATCAATATCTTGTACGTTATATACTCCACGCATAACGTAAACATCTGGATCATACTTTCTGTCTCTGTTTTCAAGGAAAAGCATATCCTGAATATTAGTAGGACTTAGAGTATCATATTTGGGCTCACTAGGAGTTGCTTCTCTGCTAGATGCTGCTGAGCCTAGATACTTGTGCATAAGCACATCAGTACCACCAACTTGGAACATCTCCCAGGCAGTTTTGTCAATAAACTTGTAATCGTTGCCCTTTTCTGGACGATATAAACTTAGTCTTGGCATAGTATATGTATTTACCGTTTTCTCGCAAAGGCATAAATACTAATATGAGCCAAATAGATAAAGCAAAACAAGAAGTATTTGATTATGTGCGATTGATGCTAGGCGATGGCATGATCGACGTTGAACTCGATCCTGAACATTATGAAACTGCTTTGAAACGTTCACTAGGTGTTTTTAGGCAGCGTTCTGATAATTCTGTAGAAGAAAGTTACATTACGTTAAGTTTAGAAGAGAATCAAAACGAATATATACTGCCTAAAGAAATACAACAAGTAAGGCAAATATATCGTAGAAGTGTAGGATCACGTACAGGAAGCGGCACAGGCGGAACAGTATTTGAGCCTTTCAACTTAGCATATACTAACACGTACTTGTTAAGTTCAACTAATATGGGTGGACTTGCAACTTATGAATTATTTGCACAGTATCAAGAACTTGTTGGAAAAATGTTTGGTTCGTTTATCAACTTTACTTGGAATCCACAAAGTAAGAAACTAATTATTATGCAGCGTCCAAGAGGAACTGAAGAAGTATTGCTATGGGCGTACAATGATAAACCTGACTTTGTAATACTAGAAGATGTTTATTCAGGACAATGGATTAGAGATTACACTCTTGCAAACTGTAAAGTAATGTTAGGACAAGCAAGAGAAAAATTTGCTAGTATTGCAGGACCACAAGGCGGAACTGCATTAAATGGTGCAACTATGAAACAAGAAGGATTCAATGATATTGAACGTCTCACAATGGAACTAGGAACACAAGTTGCAGGCGGACACGGATATAGTTGGATAATTGGATAATGCGTATTTCAGAATTAGTTACACAAGAAGAACACGATCAAATTTTTAATGAAGTCGCAAAGATGGTTTGGGGTAGAGCTGCTCCTACTGCTAAAGGCGGTAAAACTAAACTGCGTTTTAGATGCTCAGTAGGTCCGCGTAAAGGCAGACAAGTAAGTCATCCTTCAAAGTGTGTACAACAATACAATGTTGCAAAAGCTCAGAAAATGAAAACCACTAGAGCAAGAACTGCTCCTACACAAGCACGTAGACAGAAACGTAGTAAATCAATCAACACAGCAAGTGTTTTGGCAAGAAAACTTAATACAGGTAAGCCAGGACAACCTAAACCTTTTTACTAAAAAATACTTGACATACTCGCAAAAGATGCTATAATGTAACTTTAAAGGAGAGAGTTATATGATTATAGGCGTTTGCGGGTTTATCGGTTGTGGTAAAGATACAGTAGCAGACTATCTTGTTAATTTCCATGAATACCGTAGAGAAAGTTTCGCAGATTCGTTAAAAGATTCAGTAGCAGCAGTATTTGGCTGGGATAGAACCATGCTCGAAGGTAGAACAAAAGAGTCAAGAGAATGGAGAGAACAGACAGATAAATGGTGGGCTGAAAGATTAGATATGCCGACTCTTACTCCGCGTTGGGTATTACAATATTGGGGTACTGAAGTATGTCGTAGAACTTTTCACGATGATATTTGGATTGCTAGTTTAGAAAACAAATTACGTAAAAGTGGTGATAATATTGTTGTAAGTGATGTAAGATTTCCTAATGAAATAAAGGCTATTAGGAATTTAGGCGGTAAAATACTGTGGGTCAAAAGAGGAGATCTACCTAGTTGGTACGATTTAGCAATAGCAGCAAATCAAGGATCAAATGCTGCAATAAAAGGCATGAGAGATAGCAAAATTCATGCTAGTGAATGGGCATGGGTTGGAACTAACTTTGATGAGGAAATTGCTAATGATAACAGTATTGATGACTTATATACAAATATCAAATCAATAATCAGCAACTAAGTCACCTTGTTTCCATCTAATACCTTCTTTAGATAATACTGTACGACAATTAGCACATACAGTTTTTAAGTTACTGTGCTTACAGTTATCTAGGTTTTCGTCAACGTGATATACTCTAAAAACTTCTTGATGCGGTGATTTATAGCCGCATTTATCACACTGTTTTTTAATCCTATAACCTGCTCTATACCATCTAGGAATGCCATGATATACTCCATGTGTTGAGCATGCTTCGCATAAACTTCTATAATACGTTTTGCCATGTTTTTTATAGTTTACTGCTCTGGGTCTTAAACCGCACTTACATAAAGGTCTCATACATGTATTTACACCTTTTCTATCCCTTTGTCTAAGGCGCCTAAACGCACCATTTTTCTAACATTCCGCTAAATACAATATAACAATACATTACGTAATGAATTGAATATTACCAGGAGAAAAGTAAATGGCACTTACATCACCCGGCGTAGAAGTTAGTGTAATAGATGAGAGTTTTTATACTCCGGCTGAACCCGGAACAACTCCGCTTATTATAGTAGCAACAGCCCAAGACAAAACAAATGCCGCAGGCACTGGCGTTGCTTCAGCAACTACGGCGGCGAATGCAGGGAATGCATTTAAAGTGACAAGTCAAAAAGAATTAGTAGATCTTTTTGGAGTACCTAACTTCGAAAAGACAGCGAGTAATACACCTATTCACGGTAGCGAGTTGAACGAATACGGATTATTAGCAGCATACAGTTTATTAGGTGTTTCTAACGCAGCATTCGTAACGAGAGCTGATGTTGATCTAGGTCAACTAGAAGGAACAGCAGAGGCTCCGGGAGCGAACCCACCGGACGGAACTTGGTGGATTAACACAGGTTCTACAGCATTTGGGATCCAAGAATGGAATAGTGCTGCAATTAGCACTACAGGCGGACAAAAATTTGCCGCTAAGACTCCGATTGTACTTACAGACGATGATGCTTCAAAAATTTCAAATAATGCACCATTAGGTTCAGTAGGATCAATTGGCGACTATGCAGTTGTATTTGAAACAGTAGGAACTGCTTCAACAGGAACATTTAGTTTTTCTAAAGATCCAGCAAGAATGTATTACAAATCACCAGGTAACACACAAGCAGGTGTTGCAGCAGGTGATTGGGTACTAGTTGGTTCTCAAGAATGGAGAGGACAAACTCCAACAATTATTACTGCACAATTGACAGGATCTAAAATTACAGCAGCAGCAGGTAATTTTACAATTAATGGTACTACAGTTACTATTGGTGGAAGTGATACTGTTGACGATATTGTTGCAACAATTAACGGATTAAGCATTACAGGTGTTACAGCAAAAAATGTAAGCGACAAGATTTACATTTACACTGATGGAACTTCTAATACTAATGCTAATACAATTATTATTGGGGCAGGTACTGCAGATTTAACTGAGTTAGAAATATCAGCAGCAACTTACAAAGGCCCTGAGCTTTACCAAGCACCTCATACACTTGTGCCACAATGGAAAGGAACTCCTGGAAGTGATGCTGATGCAAGGCCAACTGGATCTGTATGGATTAAAACTACAGAGCCAAACAATGGTTCAAGATGGAGAGCAGCAAAATGGGATAACGCAACTACTACTTGGGTATCATACGATGCTCCATTATTTGCAAATGGACAATCAGCAATTTACTCATTAGATAGAAGCGGTGCAGGTGTTAATATTGCAGCAGATAGTTTGTTTGTACAAACTAATGCATTTGAACACAGCATGTACGATTCATCTCCTGCAACAGCAGTGTTCCGTGTATGGCGTAGAGCAAACACAGGAGCAACAACAGTTACATCAGCAGTTGTTGCAGCACAGTTAACAGCAGATGATTATACTTTCGAAATCCAAGAATCAATTCAAGGACAAGAAGCATTAAATGCAGCAGTAAACGTATCATTTTCAAGTTCAGGTTCAAGTTCAGATGCAAATGTTATGGCAGCAGCAATTAACGCAGCAGGCTTTACAAACATTGAAGCAGGCGTAACAGAAAATAACGAAGTTACAATTTCACACAAAACAGGTGGAGAAATTAGACTACGTGACGTAGGAAGAGATGCTATTGGTGCATTGTTTACACCATATAACATTGATACAGCAGAAGGTACTGCTAATTTCTACAACTTGTCAGATGCATCTTTAACAGGCGGACAAGGTCAATTAGCACCAGGTGCAGATGACTCAACTGCTGAAAATAGATATCTTGCTTCAAACTGGCAACCACTTTCTTCAAGTGATTTTTACGCTAGTGCAGATAATCCAGAAGCAGAACCAGCAGATGGACAACTTTGGTACAACCCAGAGTTTTCAGATGTGGACATTATGATACACGACGGTACTACTTGGGTAGGTTACAGAAGTGCAACAAGTCCATATGTTGAAGCAGCAAGCGATAGAGTTGGATATGTTCCAACTGTAAGTGCTTCTAATCCATATGTTTCTGGAACTACAACAGATGGTGATCTTTGGATTTCAACAGCAGATATTGAAAACTTTCCAACGATTTACAAGTATGACAGTAACCAATCAGGTCCTGCTTCAGAAAGATGGATATTAGTTGATAAAACTGACCAAACAACTGAAGATGGTATATTGTTTGGAGATGCACGTTATGGTTCATCAGGTGCTACTGGTAACACAGCAGCAACTATTAAAGATTTAATGAAAGTTGATTTCTTAGATCCAGATGCTCCAGACCCAGCATTATATCCACAAGGTATGCTATTATGGAACTTACGTAGAAGTGGCGGCAACGTTAAACGTTATGCTAACAACTACATTGATATTACAGCAGATAACCAACGCTTTAACAATGACGAAGCAATGGCAGATTATGCAACTGATCGTTGGGTTACTGAATCAGGTAACAATGAAGACGGATCAGGTTCATTCGGTAGAAAAGCGCAACGTAAAGTTGTTGTACAAAGAATGAAGAGTGCAGTTGACACAAGCAGCCAAGTACGTGATGAAGAAAGACGTAACTTCAACATTATTACTGCTCCAGGTTATCCTGAATTAATGAGCAACCTAGTTAATCTAAACATTGACAGAGGCTTAACAGCATTTGTTATTGGTGACACACCACTTAGATTAGCAGCAGATGCAACTACATTGACTAACTGGGGAACAAATGCTTCCTTAGTAACAGACAATGGCGATGATGGCTTAGTAACATACGATGAATACTTAGGAACGTTTTATCCAAATGGATTTACAACTGACTTAGGTGGTTCAAACGCAGTTGTTCCAGCATCACACATGATGATGAGAACTATTGCACTAAGCGACCAAGTATCGTTTCCATGGTTTGCACCTGCAGGAACAAGACGAGGCGGCATTTCAAATGCTACAGCAGTAGGATTTATTGATGCAGCAACAGGCGAGTTCCAAACAGTTGCACTTAACGAAGGACAAAGAGATACATTATATGATCTAAAAGTTAATCCAATTACATTCTTTAATGGAGTAGGATTAGTAAACTACGGACAGAAAACTAGAGCAAGAAATGCTTCTGCACTAGATAGAATTAACGTAGCACGTTTAGTTGTATACTTACGTAGTCAACTTAACAAATTGGCTCGTCCGTATATCTTTGAACCAAATGATAAGATTACTAGAGATGAAGTAAAACAGGCAGTTGAAAGTTTACTTCTTGAGCTAGTTGGTCTTAGAGCAATTTATGATTTCGCAGTAGTATGTGACGAAACAAACAATACGCCAGCAAGGGTAGATAGAAATGAACTTTATGTTGATATTGCTATTGAACCTGTCAAGGCTATTGAGTTTATATACATTCCGTTGCGTGTCAAGAACACAGGGGAGATATAAGACATGCCTATTACATCATTAAATAACTTTTCAGTACCGACAGACGCAGGCAACCAAGTGCTCTTGATGCCTAAACTAAAGTATCGCTTTAGAGTGACACTTTTAGGATTTGGAGTAAGTGCTGCAACTGAATTAACTAAACAAGTAGTTGATGTGTCAAGACCTAAAGTAGGTTTTGAAGAAATGCCGTTAGACGTTTACAACTCAAAAGTATACCTAGCAGGTAAGTATACATTTGAAACGTTAACACTAAACTTACGTGATGACGCTAGTGGCGAAGTACAAAGACTAGTTGGTCAACAGGTTCAGAAACAGTTTGACTTTGTTGAACAGGCTTCTGCAAGATCAGGTATTGACTACAAATTTACATCTAAAATTGAAGTGCTAGACGGTGGTAACGGCGGACTAGAAGGCGGCGCACAAGTGTTAGAAACTTCTAACATGTATGGCTGCTTCCTAACTAACGTAGACTACGGTGATGCTAACTACGGTACTAACGAGCCAATGCAAGTAGCATTGACTATACGTTTTGATAACATGGTACAGTGGGGCGCTGGCGAACAAAGCATTGGTATTGGTATTGGTGCAAACGTTGGCAGAACAGCAGCAGATGGTCCAGGTACTGGTGGTTCAACTACTGGTTCAAGTTCAAATCAAGGCTAATACTAATTTTAGTATTGAATTTAAAGAGCCCGGATTTTTTCCGGGCTTTTTTTATGGCTAAATACTAGTATGGCAAATAAATTCACAAGATTTCTTACAGACGTATTTACAGGGGTAACAAACCCTAAAGGTAGAGTAGCAAATTATACTCATGCTACTAGACTATTCATTGACGATAATATGCGTCTTGCTCCTAAGACGAAATTTAATTATTATCTAAGAATCGAACTAGATCCAACTGCACATAAGGCTCCTAACTTTACTGCAAAACATGCAGAAGAAACAGGACTCTTAGTTAAGACTGCAGACTTGCCAAAATTTACGTTTGATATGGACACATATAATCAATATAATAGAAAAAAAATAGTTTATAAAAATATAAACTACGATGATGTTACTTTTACTTTTCATGATGATAATCAAGGTGTTATAAGTGCATTATGGGCAATCTATTATGGTTACTATATAAAAGATAGAACATTGCCAACAGCAGCATATTCAGATAAAACAGATCCTTACAGAGCAACAGGCACTGAATTTGATAAATTTAGATATGGACTAGATAATGATGTAAGTTCGCCACTATTCAAAACTGTTACTTTGTTCACAATGGGAAGAAGAAGGTTTATCGGTTATACTCTAGTAAATCCTAAAATTAAAAGTTGGCAACACGGTAATAGAGATTATGCTGCAACTTCTGAACCTGCAGAAAGCACAATGTCATTATCATATGAAGCAGTTAGATACAGTGCAGGCACAGTATCACAAGGATCACCAAAAGGATTTGCAACTTTACATTATGATAACACACCTGGTCCATTACAAATCGGCGGCGGCGGAACAGGAAACCTTCTAGGAGAAGGTGGAGTATTAGACGGATTAGAATCTGTATTTGGTGCTGTTGGAGATGGATCAGCATTTAGCTCTGGAGGCAATTTTTTAAGCACTGCAATTAAAGCAGTAAATACTTACAAAGGTGCAAAAGGTTTAAGCAAAGCAGGCTTACTATCTGAAGCAACAAATATTTTAACAAGTCCTGTAGGTACACAAGCAATATCAAATACAATAAGTGGAGTTGCAGGATCTATCTTTAAAAGAAATGATCCAAATAACTCAACTACTAAAGGTACACAGAAAAAATTAGGCGGTACCGGAGTCGGAAGACAGGATATAAGTACATAACATGGCTACAAATTTACCAGCAAAACCAATTACAGATAGTGCAGCAAAAACAAAACTATTTTTTGATACCTATGGAACTGCACCTTTAGAATTTAATGCAACAGAAGTTGATGCAACAATAGGATTTTTTGAAAGCAGAGGGTTCAGTAAAGAAGCAGCTCAGACAATTTCTATGAGTATTCTTAAACAGGCTAAATTAGAAAATGTAAAAATTTTTAGTATACTTGATGATTTAAAAAAGATAGAGGGATTAGAACTTAGTGGAATAGTTTCAGAAATACTAAACAATAATAGACCTGCGACATCCACATTAGGTTATAGGAAACCATCACCAGATATTACAAAACAACGTAATGTGGTAGCATAATGCCTAAGTTTGCTCAAGGCAGATTCGAAATGAAAAATCCCGGAAAGTATGTTGGGACTAAAACTCCTCTTGCTCGTAGTAGTTGGGAATTTGTTTTTATGAGAATGTTAGATGAACATCCGGGTGTAGAAACATGGGCGAGTGAAAGTATTAAGATACCTTATAGAGATCCTTTTACAGGAAAGTACTCGATCTATGTTCCAGACTTTTTTGTTGTGTATAATGAAAAAGGTGGAAAGAAAAGAGCAGAAGTAATTGAAGTAAAACCTAAAAATCAAACCATGCGTGAAAGTGTAGGAAAAAGCAGATACAATCAAGAACAGTATGTTAAGAATATGGCAAAATGGGAAGCAGCATCGGCATGGTGTAAACAAAAGCGTGTAAGATTTCGTATTGTAAATGAAGAAGATATTTTTCACACCGGCCAGAAAAGACGATAAGTATTATTATGACTAAGAAACTAGAAGAACTGTTTAATATGGAAGACAAAGAAACTGCATTACAAAAGCAGGAGCAAACTGCCCCTGTAGAAGTAACACCGCAGCAAATTAGAAGTGTTGACGACAGTTATAAAGAAGTAAGTAAAATTACAAGCAGTCTGCCTAAAATACAAGAATTAGATCATATGGAAGAAAAAGACCTAGATAGTCTTGCAGACAAAGCAGAAAAAGCATATGATGATTTGATGGATTTAGGTATGAATGTAGAAGTGCGTTACAGCGGACGTATATTTGAAGTTGCTAGTAGTATGCTTAAAAACGCCATTGATGCTAAAACTGCCAAAGTAGATAAGAAACTAAAAGCAGTTGATTTACAGTTGAAAAAATTAAAATTGGACCAAGATGCGCCTGAAGATCCTAACGATGTGCTTGACGGAAAGGGCTATGTAATGCTTGATCGCAATGAATTAATTAAGAAATTAAGCGAAAAGGAATAAATACATACATGAAGACGTTAAAAGAATATATATCAGAATCAAAGAAAACCTATAGTTTTAAGGTTAAAGTTGCAGGTGATTTGCCCGAAAGTTTTGCAGACGATTTGAAAGCAAGATTAGAAAATCGTGGTATACTGCAATTTGAAGCAATGAAAACTACACCAGTCACAGAAGTACCACATGATTTTCCAACATTGAAAAATCTAGAAGTGCATACATTTGATGTAATGACTGAGTATCCAATCACAACAAGCGAAATTGAAAAAGAAATTTTTGAAATGGGATGTTGCGAAGCAGGATATTACAAGGTTAGAAATAGCTCAAGTCCAACTGAAATTGATCAAATTACTATGGGCAGCAAAGCAGATTATGAAGGTGCATTACTACATGACAACGAATATAAAGATGGCATGAAAATTAAGCACAAAGAATATTTTGGAGACGACTTTAATAAAAGTTTTTTGAAGGAACTTTCTAAAGAAGCAAAAGCAAGAAAAAAAGAACTAGGTCATGATAAACTAAAAGCAGATGTTTATCAAGATACACCAAAATTAAAACAAGATAAAGCAGGGGTTGCAAGTCCTGTGGGGAGTAAATAATGGATTTTAATCAGTTACTAGCCAGAATGCAGGAACTAGACGGTGTTAAAACCGAAGCACCTGTAGTAGATCAAAGCACTGAAGAATGTGGAATGAATGAGATGCCGCCAATGATGGCACCAAGTATGCCACCTGCAGAAGAAAAAGATAAGGCTTCAATGAGCATTAACATAAATGCACAAGGTGATGCAATTGACGATGTAATGGCACTAATTGCAAAAATGAAGGGTGATATGAAACCTGATATGCCAGAAATTCCTACTATGTCAATTATGGCACCAGGAATGGACGGACCAATGGACGGACCAGAAGGACCGCCAATGCCTAAGCCTATAAACAAATTATTACCAGACTTCGATGGCGACAACGATGATATGCCAGGCGGAGAAAAAGATCTTCCTAAAGACCACGACAAAGATCATGTTATGATTAAGTCACTAGATAAAGACGGTGATATGGATCATGATATGGATGACCATGATATGGAAAAAGACGACAAGGAAGAAAAAGATAAAGAAGAAGCATATGCTAATGAGCCTGATGAAGAATATAAAGATATAGACTACATTACACAAAAGACAGCAGGCGGAATGAATAGACGTAAAGGAACACATCCAAAAGTTGCTGGTGGAGATAATCCAATGCAAAAAGTTGGTGAGGCTGAATTACGTAATTCTATTAAAGAGCAATTGCTTAAAGCATTAGAAGAACATAAAGGAGCATAAAGATGGCAGACTTATTAACATCAACAATTGGCGGTGGTAGTTCAGTATTAGTTGCAGCGAATAGACAACCTGCATCAGATGTTACTGCTATTGATTTCCCAGGTGGAAAAAATTTAACATTTTTTGAAGTTGATTTTGGAGCAGCAGCAAATGCTGAAACAGGTGCTAATGAAGCAATCCAAGGACTTATCGAAATTATTGGTAAGTATTGTACTATTGTTATTAGAGGCGACTTACATGCAACTAACCAAAAAATGTGTTTTGCAGTTGAACAATCAAATGCATCGTTAGATTATGATGGTGCTGGAGCAGAAACACTAGTAGAACAAATTGAAGATGAATGTATTGCACTAGGTGCTACATACGGAAATAACAACTTCGATATGACTGCTGTAACTGCAACAGTTAAAACATCATTTGATTTCGCATAAATCATAGATTTCATACTATCCAAATAGGCTCTTCGGAGCCTATTTCCTTCTATAAATACTAGTATGGCAAAGAGTTTAGATGGCGTTCAAATTAAGAAGGCCCATACAAAGCAAAAATATACACTAGATGAAGTTAAACATCTAGAAGGATGCATGGATCCTAAAGAAGGTCCTTTATATTTTGCAAAAAACTTTATTCATATACAACATCCAACTAAAGGCAGTATGCCTTTTGTCCCATACGGATATCAAGAAGAATTATTAAGAGCCTATCACGATCATAGATATACAATTGCTATGTTGCCAAGACAGATGGGTAAAACTACTTGTGCGGCTGCATACCTTTTGTGGTATTGTATGTTTACTCCTGAAGCACAAGTTTTAATTGCTGCACACAAGTACACAGGTGCACAAGACATCATGAATAGATATAGATTTGGTTATGAAAATTTGCCAGACTTTATTCGTGCAGGTATCTATACATACAACAGGAACACAATTGAATTTGATAACGGTAGTAGAATACAAGCAACTACTACAACAGAAGATACTGGACGTGGTAAATCACTTTCATTAATATACTGTGATGAGTTTGCATTTGTGCAACCGCCAGAGAAAGCTCGAGAGTTTTGGACTGCACTTTCTCCAACACTGTCAACAGGTGGTAAAGCAATAGTTACAAGCACACCAAACTCAGACGAAGATCAGTTTGCACAGATATGGACCGAAGCCAATAAAAAGTTTGACGAATATGGAAATGATAATGTTGTAGGAACAAATGGATTTTTTCCTTTCTTTGCACCATGGGACGAACATCCTGATAGAGACGAAGAATGGGCACAAGAAGAACGTGCGAAAATTGGTGAAGAAAGATTTAGACGTGAGTTTGATTGCGAGTTCTTGATTTTTGATGAAACACTTATTAACAGTGTTAAACTTGCAGAACTTGAAGGCAAAGAACCTATACAAAATATGGGACAGACACGTTGGTATAAAAAGATTAATCCTAAAGCAACTTATTTGTTAGCACTTGATCCTAGTTTAGGTACAGGAGGAGACTATGCAGCAATACAAATATTTGAAATGCCATCAATGGAACAGGTAGGAGAGTGGCGACACAATCTTACACCTGTGCAACAACAAATTAGACATTTGAAAAGCATTTTACAATATATCTTTGATGAACAAGTTGCTGGCGGTAATTCAAATCCTACAATTTACTATAGTTGTGAAAATAACACAATAGGCGAAGCAGCATTAGTAGTAATTAAAGATATAGGAGAAGAAAATTTCCATGGACTGTTTTTATCAGAACCTATTAGAAAAGGACATGTAAGGAAATTCAGAAAAGGGTATAATACAACACACAAAACTAAGATCACAGCATGTAGCGGACTGAAAAACGCAATAGAAAAAAACAAAATGGTCATAAACAGCAAGCCTCTAATATCTGAATTAAAGACATTTGTAGCAACAGGAGTAGGATATAACGCAAAAACAGGAGAGCATGACGATTTAGTTAGTGCTTGTCTGCTTATTGTAAGGATGGCTAATCAATTGGCTGATTGGGATCCTAAAATATACGAAAAATTGACGGAGAGAATGACAGAAGACGAGTATCCAATGCCAATATTCGTATCTGGCGGTTTTTGATAAATACTTTACTATGGATAGCACCAATAATATTTCAACAGATCTGTTTTATAAGATTAGAAGCAGATTTACTGGTTTAAAACTAGGCGAAGCAACAGGACAAATAACAATTAATCCTGAGTCTGCTCGTTTTTTCGATTTCGATTATACAGAAAACGACAAAAATATAGGGCATGTGAGCATAAGTTTAGCAGAACCTAATTCAATGAAAGTATACTTTTCAAGTGGTATTACAGAAGGAATGGATACTGATCAAAAAGATAATTGGTATGGTTTCCTTAAAGAACTTAGAATGTTTGCTAAAAGAAGATTACTAGCATTTGACACAAGAGACATTGCAAAAGATAATTTAGATAAGCGTGATTATGCTTTTCTTAGCCAACACTCTACACCACAATCTGATAATGATACAATTACAAAACCCGTCGGAGAAACAGTAATGAATGAGAGCAACCTTTATGGAACTAAGACGCAGAGTTTCCAAAAGTTAATGGATACAAGACTTATAATTAAACACAGCAAAAAACTTGCTGATGATTTTGAACAAAAACCTGGAGATAGAAGCAGAAATATTTCAGCACTATTTGTAGAAAATCAAGACGGGGAAAGATTTAAATATCCTTTCATTCATTTAGCAGGTGCTAGAGCAATGCAGCGTCACGTAGCAAACGGCGGTTTGCCTTATGATGCAATTGGTGAAAGTCTTATCAAAATGAGTGAAGAAATTGCTCAACTAAAAAGTTTTACAAACTACTGTGTACGTAACGATTTAATGAACTCCGACACTAATTCAATCGTTGAACGCAGTAAAGCACAACTTGACGGACTAAGAGAAAGAGTTGCAAAATTATCTAAACAGGCACATTACGAAAATTATGTAGCAGAGTTTCAAGCACCAGAGGCAGTTGAAGTGCCAGATGATGTAATGGAAGAATACAAAGAAAAATTTACAGTTAAAAACTTTAAAGAAGATATTGCTAATGCATTTCCTATCATTTACAAATTAATGAAGGAAGAAGAAACAGTAGGCTATGACGACATAGTCGGATTAACAGATGAAAAAGTAGAAGAACAATCAGAAGATAAAGTTTCAGAAGATCCAATGGCAAGTTTTGAAAACTGGGTCAACCAACTAGGCGAAGAATCTCCACTAATAATGGCTGACGATGAAGAAAAAGTAGACATGATTAAAAAGTTAAATGGTTTACTAAACACAGAATTTCAAGCAGGCGTAGATGGCACAAATGCTATCACTAGTTTGGAAGGTATAATTGAAGACCCTAAATTAGAGCAAGATATTAAAAAGGCAGAACCAGAACAAGATGTTCGTCCAATGGTAAAGGCTTGGGTTGAAGAAAATGCACCAGACGTGCTAGGTGAATTAGATTTTGGTGATATGGCAGACGCTCCAGCAGCAGGAGCAGACGAAGTTGAACCACAACAAGAAGATATGTCAAAAGGTTTTAACAAATATGGACTTGCTGCTATTAATAAAGGTGGCAAATTCTATAGCATTAAAGACAATGAGATTACAGGCGAGTTTGATAGCATTGAAGAACTTAAAAAACATCAAGAAGAATTACTTAATAAAGAAGAATCAGTTGAAGTTGCAGAAGGCGGCAATGCTTGGGATCTAGCAGTTACTACAGGAATGGAAATCATTCAAGATTGTGATGATGCAGAAGAATGTATTAAAAGACTTGAAGATGAAATCACAGGTAGCAATGAGCCAGACGAATCCTATGCAGACAAAATTTATCAAGACTACATTGAAAAAATTAAAACAGATGGCTTTGATAAAGTGAGACACGAAATTGATAGACAAGAGTTTCACGGTGATATAGCAGGCGATATTATGGATATGGAAAGCCAAGAAACTGAAGGCAATGAATTTAGCAAAAAAGTTCAAGACCTAAAAGCACAAGGCGCTAAAAAAGGCACTAAGTTTAAAACTTCAGATGGTGAAGAACATACACTAGAAGGTTTAGCAGAATTTATTAAATCTTTTTATGATAAGAACACAGGAACTTTTCCAAAAGGACCAGAAGGTGTTGCT
>Ga0181564_10001156_pt1 | contig 23433 bp, 18 predicted proteins | sample 011ome_24_FD_134512 | JGI IMG/M metagenome (GOLD analysis project Ga0181564, IMG submission 134512) | Coastal salt marsh microbial communities from the Groves Creek Marsh, Skidaway Island, Georgia - 011513CT metaG (megahit assembly) | ecosystem: Environmental > Aquatic > Marine > Intertidal... | reverse complement strand
TTAAATGAGAGATTCAGAAAAAATATACGAACATGTCTTTGGAAAGACCTTTTCAGATTATAAAATGCCCGACTTGGAAGAATTCATCGTTCCTTTTCAAGTAAGATTTGAGAGAAATAAGCTTAATCCAAAAGAAATATTTAAAGGTAAAAGATGTTTAGATGCTGGCTGTGGCAACGGTCGCGGTTCTTATTTTATGCTTAGAAATGGAGCGGCATCTGTTGATATGCTCGATGTAAGTATAAAAAATGTAGAAACATGTAAAAAATTTGCAAAAGACCTCGGTTTACAAGAAAAAATTAGCGTTCAGCAAAGCACATTAGAAGATATTCCTTTTGAGGACGGATATTTTGATTTCGTTTGGTGCAATGGAGTTATTATGCATACAGAACGACCAAACAAATGTTTGGCCGAATTAGCTAGGGTCTGCAAAACAGGTGGGCAGGCATGGCTTTACATTTACGGTTCAGGAGGCCTTTATTGGAAAATAATTTATAGGTTTAGAGAATTACTCAAGGGTATTGATGTCATGCAAACCATACAATATCTCAAATATTTTAGATACTCTCCTCGATATGTAGCTGAATTTATAGATGATTGGTATGCTGCCAATTTACGCACCTACACTCACACCGATTTGGCTAGTCGTTGCGAGTCAGTTGGCTTCGAAAAACCAGATCTTCTTCCCTATGGTATGGATTACGACACTAGTCAAAGACTTGAGCTAGCTGTTGATGAAAAGCAGAAACAACTAGCTGGTGAAGGAGATTTGCGTTATCTGCTCAACAGGACTTCTTCTGTAGGAAAAGACGAGAATTTATTATGCGAAGATGAAAAGGGTTCAGATTATTTATGGCCAGAATCTGTTACTTCTCTTGAATCTAACGCCTTTTCTATTATTCCTGAACTTGAAAGTTCCGAAGATTGGAAGAAAGTTGCAATCTGTGCTAGAATTCAAAGAGAACTGAGAATTATGATGGATAGGCAAGCTCCTATGGAAGAAGATGAGTTTCTTGGGATATTTAATGATTTATCAGAGATTAAAAATTTACTCTAGACCCATTGAACTATTGTAAAAAATGTATTCTCCCAGATACTAGACCAGGCTTGGTCATCGATTCAAGTTGGGTTTGTTCTGCTTGTCATAACTTTGATTCACGTTCTGAAATAGATTGGAAGCAAAGGGAGAAAGACTTTGATGATGTCGTCAAGAACGCAAAGTATAAAAGTAAAGGGTACGATTGTTTAATCCCAGTAAGCGGTGGGAAAGACAGCACCTGGCAGACGGTTAAATGTTTGGAGAAAGGGTTGAACCCTCTTTGCGTAACTTGGAAAACTCCTGGACGAACTGAAGTCGGCCATGAAAATTTAGAAAATCTAATTTCTTTGGGAGTCGACCACATTGATTACCAAATAAGCCCCAAGGTCGAAAAAAAATTCATGCTGCATGCCTTTGAAAAATATGGTTCCACTGCAATTCCTATGCATATGGCACTTTTCAATATTCCTCTGAATATTGCTTTGAAGTTTGAAATTCCTTTAGTTATCTGGGGAGAAAATTCTGCCTTTGAATATGGAGGTACTGGAGAGGAAAAAACGGGTTTCCGCCTTAATTCTTCATGGTTAAGAAAGTATGGTGTTACCCATGGTACTTCCGCAGAAGATTGGATATCAGATACCTTATCTAAAAAAGAGTTGACCCCTTATTATGGGCCAGATCCGGATGCATTAGAGAAGAGTGGAACATTAGCGGTATTTTTAGGATATTACTTTGCCTGGGATGTTGAATTGACCCACCAAGTAGCAAAGCAGCATGGATTCAGCAGTTCATATGATGGATCAAAAAAAACTGGCATTTATGACTTTGCTGATATTGATGATGACTTCATAAGTATTCATCACTTTTTAAAATGGTATAAATTTGGATTTACTCGGTCTTATGATAATTTATCACTGGAAATCCGTAATGGACGAATTTCAAGGGATCAAGCATTACAAACCCTAAATGAAATTGGCGACGATACACCCAAGGAGGATATTCGAAAGTTTTGTGACTTTGTGGGCATAACGGAGGATCGTTTTTATTCAATATGTGAAAACTTTAGAAATCATGACATTTGGTCAAACGAATCTGGAGTTTGGAAGATCAATGACTTTTTGATTCCTGATTGGAATTGGTCATGAAATTCTTTTCAAAAGACCCTCCCCGTAAATTTAAGGTTGGCAGACCGGGAAACAAAATTGTGATTTCTGATTTTGGTGATTTAACACTTGGTTCTAATGAGCAGATAACATTGCTCTCTGAGACTGGAAAGAGACATGACTTTGCTGCAAAAGAATGGGGGTTTTATTCAACTCCATCCATAAATGGCAGGCTCAAAGATGAAGGTTTTAAGACCGCGTTGGTTGAAAATCAAAAGGGACAAATCTACATCATGTCCGTGGATAAAGATAAAATAAATTTGTTCGAAAAATATTGCCTGGATGAGCAGCAGACTGTGCTTGAATGGCTAGACGAAAGGAAACTAAAGATTGATTAATTTCTTAGCATTAGTTTTTGGTTGGAGAATTTACATTTTTAACAGTTTTATTGTTAAATCTTTGTTAGTTCTTAAGGGGGCCAAAGTTGGTAAGAACTTTTACATACAAGGAATTCCGTTTCTCAAAATTAGAGGTCCTATTAGTAATATTCAAATTGGGAATAATGTTTCGATTTACGGCAATATTGACCTAAGAAATAGAGAAAATGGTTCTATCATAATAGAGGACAATGTATCCTTTGACAAAGAGTGTAGACTCGTTGCTGCGAATAACGCCGTATTGAGATTTAAAAGTGGAGCAGATATTGGGGGATACAATATCTTCAATTGTGGAACCAATGTAACAATTGGTCATGACACCATGATTGCTGGATTTTGCTACATCCAAAGCTCAAATCACGGAACAGCACCTAATATACCCATAAAAAAGCAAAAACATATCTACGGAGAAATTACAATTGGAGATGACTGTTGGATAGCAAGTCATGTCACTATTGTTGCTGGTGTAACGATTGGAAATGGTGCTATTGTTGGGGCAAATGCAGTAGTTACAAAAAATCTTTTAGAAAATTCAAAAAATGTTGGAATACCTGCAAAACAGATAGGAGAGAGAATATAAAATGTGCGGGGTAACTGGGATTATAAAAATAGCCCCTGATCACATTCCATTTAATGCTGGTGTCATTACAAATATGACCAACTCTTTAAAGCATCGTGGCCCAAACGATATGGGTGTTGTTTGCTTTTTGGGATCAGAGGTGTATTTCTATGATGAAAATAATTCGTATTTAAAAGATAAAAAATTTGAAGTGTTATTTGGCCATAGGAGGCTAAGTATCCTAGATCTTTCTTCTGACGGTAAGCAACCTATGGCTGATCAAACTGAATCAGTCTGGCTTACTTTTAATGGAGAAATATATAATTTTATAGAATTAAGAACTGAGCTTGAGTCTAAAGGGTTTGTTTTTAAAACCTCTACAGATACTGAAGTAATCATCTACAGTTATTTAGAATGGGGTGTTGGTTGCTTCTCCCGGTTCAATGGCATGTGGGCACTTGCATTATATGATAAAAGAACTGGGAATGTTGTTCTTTCCAGAGATCGGACGGGGAAAAAGCCGCTATATTACTGTACATTCAAAGGGAATCTTATTTTTGCCTCTGAGATTAAGGCGTTTAAGAATGTTCATGAATTCGATTTAAAACCTAATAAAAGAAAGGTTATCGATTACGCTGCCAGACATTATCGCTATGTCGACAACGATACAGATAGTTTTTTTGAAGGGATTCATCAAGTTCCTAAATCATCGTACATGGTGATAAATAAAGATGGTTCAATACACACTGATAAATATTGGGAACTGAATACCAAAATTACTAATGCTGATATTAGTGATGAAGAAGCGGTCCACCGATTTAAGGAATTATTCATTGACGCCGTGAGACTTCGGTTAAGAAGTGATGTGCCATTAGCAATGAATTTAAGCGGAGGTCTGGATTCGACGTCAATTACATGTACTGCGGCAAAAGAACTTGGTGTAAATGTTCGGACATTTTCTGGGGTCACAGGTGGAGGTCGTTTTGATGAAAGTGAATATATCGATGAAGTTGTTCAAGATGTAGGAGCAGAGCATACTTATTTCTATCCTGAAACATCGGACTTAGTTCCAACGATATCGAGAATGCTCGCTTATCACGATGAGCCAATCTGCACAGTAACCTGGTACAGTTTATTTCAAATATCAGAAAAGATTTCACAGGCTGGAATTCCAGTTGTTTTAACAGGGCATGGCGGCGATGAGCTGTTGGGAGGCTATTGGGACCATTATCATCAGAACTTATTCGATTTAAAAAAGAATGGGCATGAAGATGAGTATTTGAATGAAAAAAATGCTTGGTTAAATAATCATTCTAGAGATCCGCATGAGATTAATGAATTTGCTGAATTAATAAGCACACGGTACCGAGATAAGAAAAAAGAAATTGAGCATTTCTCTAAATATTTAGATGTAATTGATAAAAATGCACTTGATTACATTTGTCATCAGTCACCCACAGGGAGTTATAAAGATGGCGTTTTACAAAGAAGGTTACATTTAGAGCTTCTACAAGAAACAGTACCTGCTTCTTTACGGGCAGAAGATAGGAATACTATGGCTTTTTCTGTAGAGTCGAGAATACCATTTCTTGATTACAGACTTATTGAATTTGCATTTTCATTACCAAATAAATTCAAAGTTAGAAATGGTCTTGGTAAATGGCTACTACGTGAGTCAATGAAAGGTATTTTGCCCGAAAAAGTTAGAACTAGAAAAGAAAAAGCAGGGTTTGTTGCTCCAGCATCAGAATGGTTTCGGACAAAAAATATGAATGATGTCCGCGAGCTACTGCAAAGTGATTCGCTTACGAAAATAGCTGTGTTAGATCAGAGTAAGATCTCTAAATATTTTGAAGAACATGTAACTGAAAAAAATGATCATCACATGATTCTTTGGAACTGGATCAATTTAGCTATTTGGTCCAATCAAATTTTTGAAGCCTAATTTATACATCCTAAACTCTATTGAAGAGTTTGAAGATTGTAAAAACGAGATCACAAAGGATGATCAAATTATATACACATCTGAACTGCTTGGCTTACAATTAAAAAAAATAGGATGTGAGTTTAGTTACGAGTCATTATTCAAGCATTTGACTGTAGATGAAGTAAATAAGATAAAGTATGACTGCTTAGATAGGTGCTACGAAATATCTCAGAAACTTGATTCTGATCTTGCTAATGATTTAAAAAAAGAATTTGGGCACTCATTTAGCGTCTATGGTCCATTCGTAAATTATTCATCTGTTATCATAGCAACTGTTCAAATCTTAAGAAAGATTATTGATTTTAAAAAAGAGTATTTTAATGAATGTATACTTTATGATAGGAAGTTGGCTAATTTTTTTGATTCTGGTTCATACTTAAGTGATTTACTCTGTTCAAGTTACCTTAACTACCGTGAATTAAAACTTACTTCTAATTACAAAAATGATTATTGGTTTAAGGACTACTTTAAGTTTAAAAACTTTATTCGATTATACGATTTGATCAAATGGCGATTATTTATTTTAAAAAATAATTTTTTTAATTATGATTTCGATGAACATTATTTCATTAGACCATTATACGACTCTAAAGAGTATCTAAGAGATATTAGCAAAAATACAAAACTAATTGATTTTATTTTTTTATTAAATAAATTTAAAAGTTCTGAAGTAAATTTATGCTTTGAGATTAATGCAGATGTTTTAAAGAAAGAAATATACAGTAAATATTTTACAAATCTTTCTAGAAATATTAATAACAAAAAGAAAGATTTATTTGGTCGTTTAAGAAGCTTAATAAAATTCTTAGAAAATAAGAAAGTCCATGCTTTATCTTGGGGTAATTCTCCTTGTCAATTTTCAGAGAAAAGTGTTTTAATTTCAGCACTTCAACAAAAATATAATGTGTTTGGTTTTCAACACGGTGGGTCATATGTTGATCAGATATACCCATTTCACTATCACAGTGATTTTATGCGTTGCACATCCTATTATTCTTATAGTTTCCTTAAAAGTGATCTTTCTTTGTATAAAAAAGAAATGTGTGATATTCAAGTAATTCCTTTTGGGAAAAAAGATATTATATCAAAAAAGAAAATTGATAAAAACGAGATACTTTATGTTCCAACAAACTCTCTTAATTTGTATCAGGGTTCAATTTTAAGGTCTTTACCCAATGGCCTACTTAATGTTCAGTTAGAAATATTAAAAAAACTGAATAATTTAGATATTAAAAAATTGAAACCGAATGTTAAGCCATTCCCAGGTGCAACAATTGATAGCAGTTTCTTTTTACTAGAAATTAATAAATATAAAAATCTAAATTACATACTAAATGCATCTCTAAAAGATTACTTTAAAAAGAGGGTACCAGGGTTGGTAATATTCGATTTACCATCAACACCTATTTACGAGATACTAAGTACTAAAGCACAGGTAATTTTATATCTGGATTCAGTTAATCCATTTACTGAAGAAGCATTAAACCTTCTTAGAAAGAGGGTTTATATCTGTTATTCTATGGATCAAATAATTAAATATATAGAAAGATATACAAGTAATAATTTAGAGTATAAGTATAATAACGAATATTATACTCGTTTTGTTAATTCTCGCGTTTAAGTTGTATTAATCTACAGTGCATTATAAAAAAAGATTTCTAGTAAGTTTTATAGCCAATTTTATTAAAGCTTGTTTAGGTGCTGTAACCTCTTTTCTTGTAGCTCGACACCTAGGGCCAGACGAAACTGGTAGAATGTTTTTTCTTCTTTTTTCCTTTGCGAGTTTTAAAGGGCTTTTTGATTTAGGTACTTCTTCAGCTTTTTTTACTTTTTTATCCAAAGAAAATCAATCATCAAGATTCATTAATATCTTTTTTTGTTGGGTTTTCATACAATTTGCCACTGTATTTGTATTTGTCGCATTCTTAATACCAGAAAGTTATTTCTCTCTAATCTGGGTAAATGAAGATCGCTTTACAGTGCTTTTGGCATTTTTAGCTTCATTTATGCTTAATAGCGTCTGGACAATCACCGCTCAAATGGCTGAAGCTGCTCGAAAAACTTTACAAGTCCAGTTGATTGCAGTTTCGTTTACCAGTTTACATATTTTAATTATCATCCTTTTAATATTTTTTAATAAGCTTGGGATACATCTTATCCTTTTAGCAATTTTATTTGAATGGTTACTCGCTGGTAGTTTAGCTTTCAAACTGTACAAACCTGACAAATCAAAGTCTAAACAGAGTCTTTTATCTGTGTTAAAAATGTACAAAAGATTTTGCTTACCATTAATTCCTTTTTTGTTGATAGGAGTAGTCTATGATTTCGCTGACAAATGGATGCTCCAATATTGGAGTGGTTCTAGCGAACAAGCTTATTTTGGCTTAGCTATGAGAGTTTCTTCAATAGCTCTTCTAGCCACTACTTCACTTGTAAAAGTCTTCTGGAAGGAATCCGCATTGCTTGCAAAAGAGGGAAAGCACAATGAGCTTTTTTTATTTTATAAAAAGTCCTCTTCTTTCCTTCTTTTAGTTTCAATTTTCTTTGTAGCAATTGTACATCCATTCTCCGAAGAATTAGTTCTGATTACATTGGGGGCAAGTTATTTGGGCGGAGTCGAAACAATGGCCGTTTTATTATTCTATCCAATTCATCAAACGCTAGGACAGTTGCTTGGCTCCCTGATGTACGCTTTAGAGAAGACTGTAGCTTATTCAATAATAAGTTCGTTTTTCATGCTTGTAAGCATTTTAGCTACATATGTCTTGCTTGCACCCAAAGCCTTTTTATTTCCTGGATTAAATCTTGGTTCATTAGGACTTTCGCTTAAAGTTGTTTTTTTGAATATACTGTCTGTTAATGTGTTGTATTTTTACCTGTGTAAGGTTCTGGGATGGCCATTTATGATAAAAAACCAATTGCTTCCATTAATATTAATACCTTTATTTTATTTATTAAAATATTTTATTAGTATTTTTACTAATGATACATTTCTGCAAATATTCATTTACTTTTCGTTTTTGAGCATCTTGATTGGATTTATTGCAGTTATTTATAAAGAAAAATTCCTAAAACTCTATAATGAATTATAATTTTCTAAATGATTATAAAAACATTGTCTTTGATTATGACGGTACAATTTCTCTTATTCCAATTGATTGGCCCATGATTCGTTCAGAGTATATTTCCTTTGCTTACAAGACATTTGAATTTACATTCGAGGAGTCGTTAAGGGTAGATGAAATGGAAAGAGTTCTAATATCGAAATTTCCAACTAATATAAAAGGAATATTTGAGTTTCGAAGCAAGGTAGAAACTACTTACAATGGTAAACATATAAATAACAAAAAATTAATAGATTACATACTTGAAACGAATGCCAATCTTTTTATAGTAAGCAATAATTTAAAATCAACAGTATGTAGAAATATCACAGAGTTGGGTATTATGCATAAATTTAAGAAAATAATCGGTTGTGATACATATTATTCAATCAAGCCTTCTACCTTATCATGGCAAAAATTAGTTAGCGAATTTAATTTAAAAGTCTCAAATACTTTATTAGTTGGAGATAGTCCTCAAACAGATGGTCTTTATGCAAGAAATATCGGTGTTCCTTACTTTCAAATACCTTCTTTTAGATGAATAAGATACAAAACCCCACGATACTGGACTGTACTTTTCGCGATGGTGGTTATTACAACCGATGGGATTTTAGTACAGTGCTGATTCATGAGTATTTATCCACTATTTCTAAAACAGGAGTTGATGTTGTTGAAATTGGTTTTAGGTCACTTCCTGATCATTCTTTTTATGGTCCTTATTATTACTCAACTGATAATTTTCTACTAAGATTAGATTTACCTACTAATCTTAAATATGCTGTGATGATAAATGCAGCAGATTATTTAGTGGATAAATTAAATCTTAAATCTTTGGTAAGTATGATGTTTCAACCAAGTACAAATTCTCCGGTTGATATGGTAAGAATTGCGGTAAACTTTAGCAATTATCAAACTTGTCAGATTCTTGCTAAGTTGTTGAAGGAACTTGGGTATCAAATTGGCTTAAATCTTATGCAGTCTCACCAAAAATCATATGATGAATTTGCAACTGCTTGTAACGAAATCGAAAAGTGGGGGTGTGTTGATGTTCTATATTTTGCAGATTCATTTGGTTCCATGAACCCAGAAGAAGTAGCATTGATATCGAGCGTATTTAGATCAAATTGGAGTGGTCAACTAGGTATTCACACACACAACAATAAGGGACTCGCCTTTTCTAATTCTCTTGCCGCTCTTACTAATGGTGTTACTTGGTGTGACTCAACAATTCTTGGTATGGGGCGTGGAGCGGGTAATGTTTCAACCGAGTCTTTGTTGCTTGAATTAAATAATCACGGATTTGATAGATACAATGTTTCATTCTTAAAGGATTGCTTATGTTCTTTTCGTAACTTGATGGAGCAGTATAAGTGGGGTCCCAATGAATATTATCATTTCGCTGCTAACAATGGGATACACCCAACTTATGTGCAGTGTCTTCTTACAGATAAAAGGTATACAGATTCAGACTTATTCGGAGTGTTACAAACGATAGCAAGTTCGAGTGCAAGCTCATTCAACACGGATAATTTAAAGAGGGCTCATAATGAATTTGGTGGAAACACAAAAGGAGCATGGGATGCGACAAACTGGATTGAGGGAAGAGAGGTTCTTTTAATCGGCAGTGGAGTGTCCACTAAAAATCACCTAAATGGAATAAAATCTTATATTGAGAAATATAAGCCGATTGTTGTTACATTAAATCTTAATCGTCTGATTCCCTGCGAAATGGTAAACGGTGTCATTGTTGCTAATCAACAAAGAGCTATGTTGGACGCAGGACATTATGCCTCAATTAATTGTCCAATTATTATGCCAGTAGGTAGTTTGGGAAGAAAACTCAATATATCTCATGAAGGTTTAGAATTATTTGATTATGGAATGGAGGTAATTGAGAATAATTTTTCCTTTCATCCTTTTGGTTGTTCCGTTCCGTCTCCATTAGCTTTCTCATATGCACTAGCAGTTTTAACTCAAGCAGGTGCACATAAAATAAGTTTGGTTGGGTTTGATGGATATGATTCAGATGATCCAAGGCAGGAGCAAGTTATTCAAGCCTTTTTAAGATATAAACAGCATCCAAAGGCACTTCCTCTTGAGGCGTTGACACCCACAACTTATCCAGTCTCACAAGGTTCCATATATGCACCAAGGATACCGATTAATGATTTCTTGGTTGTAATACCTGCTCGGTATAAATCGAGTAGATTTCCTGGCAAACCATTGGCTGATCTGTGTGGTAAATCGTTGCTTAAGCATGTTTGGGAAAAGTGCGTCCAGGCAGTGAGCGAGGAAAATGTAATCGTTGCCACCGATGACCATAGAATTATGGATCATTGTAACGACGAAGGAATGGAAGCTTTATTAACAAGTGATAGTTGTTTAACAGGGACAGACCGTCTAGCAGAAGTTGCTCAAAAAATTAAAAAGAAGCATTACATAAATGTGCAAGGCGATGAACCTCTTATTAATCCAGATGACATACGGAAGATTATAAGCAAATCTTTAGCTGACCCAGAAATTATATTTAACGGCATGTGTGATATCACCGATAAAGAGGATTTTATATCTTACAATGTTCCGAAAGTAGTTTGTTCTGGAAATAATGATTTGCTTTATATGAGCAGAGCTCCAATACCGTCCAATAAGTCAGGTGATTTTATAAAGGCCAAAAGACAAGTCTGTATATACTCGTTCCCTAGAGATTCCTTATTAAAATTTGCCAATTTTTCTGGCAAATCTCCTAATGAATCAATTGAAGATATTGAGATCATTAGATTTTTAGAACTAGGGCTAAAGGTAAGGATGGTCGAAGTATCTGATAACCCTGTTGCTGTTGATACAGAAGAAGATCTCTTGCGTGCAGAAAAAATTATAAGTGGGACGATAGATGAAATGTAAGATTTGCGGTTGCGGTAATGAATTTCAGTCTGTTAGGGCAGATTTTGTCTATGGGGGTACAGAGATTCATAAATTTTATGAGTGTAGCAAATGTGATGCAATCTACTTAAGTCCTACATTGAGCGATGAAGAGGAAGCTTTTTTTTATAAAAAAGAATTTGAAAAATTTATGTCCTCTCGAGCAGGTAATGACTATGATTGGACAAATGCGCAAAAGCACATTGATTCCAATAAGGAAAATGTGAGTCGCAGATGGAAATTTATGGCTGATTATGCCAAACCAGGGATGAAATTATTGGAGATTGGTTGTTCGACTGGTTTTATGTTAGACCACTTTAAGGAGAAAGGACTTAAAGTTAAGGGTATTGAATTATCAGATGAATTTGTCCCTTTTCTTAAGGATCGTGGTTACGAAATTTTTCTTTCTTTGGAGGATTTAATACAAGAAAACCCTCAACAAAAATTTGATATCATTACCCATTATTTTGTCTTTGAGCATATAAGACATCCATTTGATTTTTTAGAAACGTCATACCAGCTACTGAACAAGGGAGGATGGATCATCATGGAAGTTCCATCCGCAACAGATCCATTGACCTCTCTTTACAACATTCCCGCCTTTGAAAAGTTCTACTGGTCCATTGCTCACCATTATTATTACAGACCAAAAACAATTAAATATATATTAGATAAACTTGGTTATAAATTTAAAATTTCACCTGAACAAAGGTATGATTTATCGAACCATGTAAAATGGATGACTGAGGGAAAACCAGGAGGGCAGGGGATGCTTAATCATGTATTCAGCGAGCAGACATGTCTAGAATACATGAATGATTTAAAGGCAACATGGAATTGTGACACCATGTTTGTCTACATTCAAAAAACATAAATTAGTGAATTTATTAGTAACAGGAGCTGCGGGATTTATCGGTTCTGCATTGTCTACTAAGCTATTAAACAACAATCACAAAGTGGTAACAATAGATAATTTATCAACTGGTTATGAAGAGAACATTCCATCAGGTGTAGAATTTATAAAAGGCGCATGTCATGATCCAACTGTAATTACACAACTCGGAAATAAAAAATTTGATGCAATTATCCATGTTGCTGGACAGAGTTCTGGAGAAATAAGCTTCGACGACCCATCCCATGACCTACAAACGAATACACAATCAACTTTGATGCTTCTTGACTATGCAATCAAAACAGAATGTTCGAATTTTATCTATGCGTCGAGTATGTCAGTATACGGAAATTTAGAAAAACAACCTGTTCATGAAAATGTGCTTTTACATCCAACCTCATTTTATGCGGTTGGAAAGCTAGCGAGTGAGCACTACCTAAGACTGTACTCGAAATTTGGAATAAAAACCACAGCATTACGGTTATTCAATGTATACGGGCCTGGGCAAAATCTTAAGAATCTTCGCCAAGGAATGGTGAGTATATTCCTTGCACAGGCAATGCAAAACAAGAAGGTTGTAGTAAAGGGAAGTGGAGATAGATTCCGGGATTTAGTGTATATAGATGATGTAGTCGATGCCTTTTATAAAACTCTTTCAATTGAGACAAACGGATATAACTGCTATAATATAGGAAGTGGAGAAAAATATTCAGTTAATAATATTATTAATAAGATAAATAACTTTTTCGACAATAGCCTCGATGTCGAGTACATAGAATCTACGCCAGGGGATATGTTTGGTATTTATTCTGATTCCTCACTAGCGGAAAAGGAACTTTCATGGAAAGCTGTTGTCTCATTTGATGAGGGTATTCATAGAATGTTTGATTGGGCTTGCAAAAAATAGCAAAACTTGATCTTAGGTCGCTGACAGTAGGGCAAAGCAAGCTCTACGATGAAATAGTTCCTAATGTTCAAGATACTTTTAACCAAATTATTGGAAATATTTATGATAGGAATAAAAACAATCATAACTGGTATTTTTCCTCAGTTGCATCGAGAAACCCTCATCAAAGCCCTTTGTTTGAAAGGCTTTGTAAGGTTCGAATAGTAGAAATACTTTTGTCGCAAAACGAATTTTTAGAAGTTTATCTTGATGATTATTGCCTCTATAAGTTTATATTAAAAAATTTCCAAAATAATTCTTTAAAGGTTTTTTTTGTTGGAAATAAGAAAAGTATTATAAATATATTCATTATTTTACTTTATAGATATGCAAAATATATAAAGATTATACTGTGTAAATGGTTTATTTCATCCTTCTGGAAAATAAATTTAATTAGAGACAGGAATTTGTTTCTTATCGATACTTTTGTCTATAGTGGTAACAACGGTCAAGGAACCATCAATAATGGAATCTATAATGACCGTTATTATCCAAATCTACTCAAGTATACAAGTGATGAAAACGAATCTGAAATCTTATATATACCAACTCTTTTAATAGATAATAATTTCTTATCGACTTTTATAAAATTATTAAAACAAAAAAATTTTTTAACAAAGGAGCCTTTTATAAAATCTTTTGACTGGTTGAATTTATTAATATTACCGCTTAGAAAAATCAATTTAGAAGGAATTAATAGTAAATTTAAAAGATATGATATAATTGATTTCATAAGAGATGAATTATTGTTCAACAAGTTTTCTATATCTAAATTAATATCAGGTATTAATTATAAATTTGTAAAACGGCTAAGTTCTAGAAACATTTCAATTCAGGGGTTTATCGAATGGTATGAAAATCAAGTGATTGATCGTGGAATGATTCTCGGTTTAAGAAAATATTTCCCTGATGTTAAAGTGTGTGCTTATCAAGGATTTGTAGTCTGTCCGAATTATAACTTTTATATAGCACCTACTAAATTTGAGATAGATCATTTACTAGCTCCTCATTTAATTGCCGTTACTGGTAAATGCTTATTAAACGAACCCAAAAGAAATTATAATATTAAAACAATTGTAGCTCCAGCATTCCGCTTTCAGCATTTGTATAATAATAGGATCAAATTTCCTGATATAGATAAAGTTACAATACTTATGCCTTTTTCGATATGTCTCAAATCATCTCTTTCCAATCTTAAACTATTAACAGGAGCTGTGAAATCTTCAGTTTGTACAAATCAGGCTGTAATTGTTGTTAAAATGCACCCCGCATTTTCAACTGAAGGAGTTAAGAATCAGATCAAAAAAATTGATTGCCAAATTCAAATTTCCGATGAGGAAATCAATTTAGTTTTGCAGAAGACTAATATCTTGGTCGGTTCAGCCACTTCTGCCTGCGTGGAAGCACTCGTCTACAATATAACCGTCTTAATAATCGCAAATAACTCTGGTATCACATCAAACCCGATTCCGGGCAAATACTTGAATCAATGCAAAATCGTTTATGGTGCCGATGATTTAACTGAGCATATTTCAGCGTGGTATAAAAACAAACCAGAGAGACTTGTTGAAAAAACAGAAATTCTAGAAGACTGCTTCCAAGAAGTTAACCAAAATTCATTAGAAGCTTTTTTATCTGAAGTTAAAAATTATTAAAGTAAGTATAATAATCCCCACTTTCAATAGGTCAAACTACCTACTCAGTTGTCTAGAATCTCTTACTTTCCAGACCTTTAAAGACTTTGATGTTTTAGTTTGTGACGATGGATCAACTGATAATACAAAACAAATAGTAGATAAATTTCTCGATGATTTAGAAATAAAGTACTTTTATATTGAAAATTCGGGATCACCTGCCGCCCCTAGAAATGTTGGTCTAAGAAATGCAACTGGCACTTATATAGCTTTTCTGGATTCAGACGATTGTTGGCATAAGGAAAAACTTTCGGTTTCTATAAAATGCTTGGATCAGGGTCATGACTTTGTTTATCATGACTTTTATAAATTTAAGGAATCAGGTAAAGAATATTTAAATATTATAAAATCAAGGAGTTTGGGAGAAAATCCTTACAAAAATTTATTAATAAATGGAAATGAAATAGTATGCTCAAGTGTAGTCATGCGTTCTTCAATTATTAGAGAAATTGGCTTTTTTGATGAAGATCCAAATTGTATTGCAGCTGAGGATTACGATTATTGGTTAAGGGTAGCAAAAACCAGTAAAAAATTCATGAAAATAAGAGGAGTATGGGGGAAATACAGAGAGCACAAGAAAAATTTATCTTCTCTTGAAAAAAATCTTAAATACACTCAATATTTATATAATAAGTATTTAATTGATATCAAAAAATTATCGAAAGTAGAACCTAAATGGATTCTTAAAACTTTTATTGTTACTAATTATTATAAAAAGCAGTATAGTAGTTCTATATTTTACTTAATTAAGTATATTTCTAATTATCCTTTAAACTCACTAAAATATTTTATTAGTATTATTAGTCTTAAGTTGAAATTATGTGGATAAGACTTCTGCTATGACTTGTTGTCATGATTGTGAAAAATTTGTAAAGAAGGTAGTTCCATCAATTTTAAAACAAATGTACAAAAAGTTGGTGATTGTTGTTATTGATAATTGACCAACAGGCAAAGCTTTTGTGATACAATCAACATTTCAGTTAAGCGGTTAACTAAAAATCAAATCGAGGTTTCAAGTTTTGAAAGTCTTTAAAAAGAGAATGCTTTAAAAATTTTTTTAGCAATGTTAAGGCGAGATAAAAAAAATTAACTTTTTTGGAATGCCCATTTGAGTTCTTAAACCATAATTAATCAGTCCTTCTCTTTAAATATTAACTTAAAAAAGTCTTGTGATATAAATCTTTTTTCAAAAATTGACGATTTTGTAATTTTCTGTCATTTAAATCTTTAATTCCATGACACCGTCGATTTACAGTTTATTTGTTTTAGGGGCAATTTTGACTTGTACACTTACCCCACTCGTTAGGTATTTGGCATTGCAGAAGGGGTTTGTGGATTGCCCCCAGCGTGCCCGTAAAGTTCACCAACAAGCGACACCAAGATTAGGTGGTGCTGCGATCCTTATTTCTTTTCTTGCAGTGATGTGCCTGGCAGGAGTTTCTGTTCCTCAGGTTCATCAAATGATGTGGGAGAACAATCCAATTCTCGGGTGTATCCTCCTTGGATCTTTAGGGATTTTTGTCATCGGGCTTTTGGATGACCTTGCCAGGCTTGCTCCAAAAACAAAGCTACTGGGCGAATTTATGGTTGCTGGATTGGTGGTATGGGGAACCAAATTATCTTTTACTGAGATTCAGTTTTTGGGGCTAGGATCAGTCTCCATTCCAGCATGGTTAGGAATCGCATTGGCGACTTTTTGGATTGTTGGTATGGCTAATGCCGTCAACCTGATTGATGGTTTGGATGGGCTTGCTTGTGGAATTACTCTTGTTGGACTTTTAGCCGTTTCGGTGGTGGGTTACCTTGGGGGAATTGCCAGTGTTACTTGGATGTCTACTCTTTTAATCGCATGCTTGCTTGGATTTTTGGTTTACAACAGCAGACCGGCCTCAATCTTCCTAGGAGATTGCGGAAGTCTAACCCTTGGATACTTCGCTGGATGTCTCACATTACTCGCAAGTATCCGCGAGGGTGGAGAATTCGACGGAATCTTTCCTGTTCTTGCTTTTGCCCTGCCCATACTTGACTGTACTTTTGCGATCTTCCGCAGAATGATGAGGGGAAGATCTCCCTTTTCCCCCGACATGGAACATTTTCACCATCGCCTTATGGCCAAGGGGTTGTCTCACGGCAAAGCAGTTCTAGCCATGTGGACGATGGCTCTTAGTTGCTCGCTTGTGGCCATTGCAGCTGCCTTTGGCAAAGGGGATCAGTTGTTTGCAGTTTTTGTATTTTTTGGAATGGGTGGATTTATTTTACTCCGCTACCTTGGATACTTTCGCTTTGAGTTTTTCGGAGAAGGTTTGTCTTCATTGATTCAGGACCGGAAGAGCACGAAGTCGGCAGAACAGGCAATCAAGGACGCGGAAAATTTAGTAGCCAATTCTATTGATCTTGCGAATTTAGAAAACTGTTTAGGAAAGGCGGCTGAGGGTATGCAATTTCAGCAAGCAACGATCCGATTATTCCACGAAAAGGGCAGGCTTGGTTCTGATTTAAATCTTGGAAATCCATCCGTTGGCAAAGTTATTAATTGGCGTGATCCTGAGCAATCAGGCTACTTCTCCAGGGACAAGGAATTTGTGGCTGAATTTACTATTTCCGGTAGAAATTTCACTTACGGTAAGGTTCAGTACTACTTTATGGACGGGCGCAGCTCGTTGTCTGTCCAAGAGGAAGTATGGCTTGAGCGCATACACGATTCGATATCCAACCTGTCCAGTCGTTTGCGCAAGCAGAACTTTCTTATTTGTTAAAAATCTGAATTCTCATAATTCTTGGAAAATGCAGACTCAAGCTGCTAGGTATTTTGGTGGTTAAATTCATAAAGTCATTTTCCATTTTAAGCTCAAAAGCAAAGTGGAGAATGGTACTTCTTCTACCAATTATGATTACTGGAATGATGCTGGAGACTCTCAGCGTAGCCATGGTTGTGCCAGCACTAGGTATTATGATGAACCAAGAGTTCTTAGATAGCATCCCTTTACTTCTAACAATTTTGCAATATTTTAATTACCCTTCCCATCAACAACTCGTTATTTTGGGACTCTCTGGCTTGGCCGGTTCTTTCCTGGTAAAAAATATTTTTTTGTTTTATCAGATTAAATTACAAGGAACTTTTGTTTATGGTGCTCAAAGAGAAGTCTCGAGAAATCTTTTTCAGATCTATTTGAACAAAGATTATTTATTTCATCTTCAGGTAAATAGTTCTGCTCTGATTCGCAATTTAACCACAGAGATTTTGACATATTGTAATTTTTTCCTAATGCCTTTTTTAAACCTTCTATCCGAGGCATTAGTGATTTTTTCTATAATGTGTCTGATCTTATGGATAGAGCCAAAGGGAACCTTAGTTTTTTTCTTAGCTACAGGCATGCTGATTTATTGTTTTATAAAGGGTTCCAATAAAGTGGTTGGCGGGTGGGGAAGGAAACGACTCCAAGCAGAAGAAGATAAAATCAAACACTTGCAACAGGGTTTTGGCGGGATCAAAGAGATTTTGCTGTCTGGAAAAGTTGAGTTTTTTCTCAAAAGATATCACAAGCCGAATCAGACTTCAGGTTTGATGAATAAGCGTGAATATATTTTCAGTTATGTGCCGAAACTGGGTGTTGAAGTAATATCTGTATTGGGCTTAGTCGCGATGTGTATTTATCTCGTATTAGAGGGAAAGTCTCACCTCGAGGTTACTCAGATGTTAGGACTGCTGGCCACTGCTGGTTTCAGACTAATTCCTAGCTTCAGTAGAGTTCTGAATAATTTACAATCCATACGGTTCGGTTGGGCGAGCGTTGCTACTTTGGTTCAGGAATTCAAAAATAATGGCAATGAAGAAAATGTAAGAAGTGTAAATCCGACTATAGTTTCGGAGCAAAAGGCAGTAACGTTTGATAGGCAGATGGAACTTAAGGATGTTACTTTCTTTTACAACGATGCGGTTCCTTTAATCCTTGATAACCTAAATTTAACTATAAAAAAAGGAGAGACAATTGGTATAGTTGGCCCAAGTGGTTCTGGTAAAAGTACTTTGGTTAACCTTTTACTTGGCTTACTTTCTCCGCGGAGAGGGGAAATACTCTTGGACGGGGAGAAGTTAGAAAAACACAACCTAAGTTCTTGGCAGAGTATGATCGGATATGTACCTCAGGACATATATGTGCTTGATGATACTATCCGCAGAAACATAGCTTTTGGTGTGGATGATGACTTGATTGACGACGATCGAGTTCATGAGGTGCTTCGTGCTTCTCAATTAGATGATTTATGCCAAAATTCGGGGGAAGGGCTGTGTTTTATTCTTGGCGAAAGAGGTACGAAGTTAAGTGGTGGCCAAAAGCAAAGACTCGGAATCGCCCGTGCCCTTTATCATAACCCTTCTGTTATTATTTTTGATGAAGCAACCAGCGGATTGGACAAAGTTACCCGTTCCGAAATTATAAAAACTATACTGGATGTGGGGGCGGGAAAAACCATTATTATCGTTTCTCATGACGAACAGGTTTTAGGGATTTGTGACAGTTTGTTTAACTTAAAGGATTGAAGAAGCATATTCTTTTAATTGGCGTATCCTCCGATGCTGGTGGAGGTACCAAGCATCTCTATTCACTGATCAGATTTCTTTTATCTCAAGACTTTAAAGTTTCATTGATTTTACCACACAATGGGCCTTTTTTTGGTGATTTTGAGAGATTGAAAATTAATATTTTTGATATCGATACACGCAGGTTATCCTTAAAATCATTCTTGAGGATAATTTTTATTCTTAAACAATTTTCTCCTGATCTTATTCATACCCATGGAAAAGGAGCAGGTATTTACGGTAGGGCGGGTAATCTTTTTTTGAGGAGTAAAACCATTCATACCTTTCATGGTTTCTACCTGGGGAATGAAGAGAGAGTTAGAAAACTCATCTTTTTCCTTATTGAATTTATTCTCAAATATTTTACTAATCGTTTGATTGCTGTATCCAAAGGTGAATTTACCTATCTTAAAAAAAAGGGGATATCCAATCACTCAAATACAACATTGATTTATAATGGTGTAGAGGAGCAAGAATTCGCTGAAGCTAACTCAGATCAACAATCATCTCGTCCGGTAATTGGTACTCTTTCAAGAATAGACTACGCAAAGGGCATCGATTTATTGGTAAAGACAGTTTTTGAATTCGAGAGAAGAGGGATAGATGCAGAATTTCATATTCTAGGTGGTACTCCAAAAGGATTTGAAAAATATCACCAAGATATTCTGGAATTAACCAATAAGAGTAACTGGGTAAGTAAAAGAATATTTTTCCACGGAGAGGTTCAAAATCCTGGTACATACCTTCGGAAATTTGACATTTACTTATGTACTTCCAGGAGAGAGGGGTTTCCTCTTGCCCTACTGGAAGCTGCCCTTTCTAAAAAATTAATCGTCAGTACAAATGTTTGCGGTTGTAATGAAATTGTTGAGGACGGGGTGACTGGGTTTCTTGCCCAAAACTTATCTCCGGAATCCATTGCAGATTCATTAGTTCTGGCATTAAGCTCAAATAAAACACAAAATATAATCGATAGTTGCTTCCAAAAAGTAAGCAAGGAGTTTTCTCTGAATAGAATGTTAGATAGAACCTCGAATCTTTACGCTCAATTATTGAGGGATGTCAAATCCTATAGAATTTAAATACTTTTTCCACTCTATCTTAATCCTATGATAGGAATATTTGTTAAAGTACTCCTGTTTGATTTGTTCTCCTTGTTTGGCAATCTCAGCTAGGCTTTTGTGATTTATAATTAAATCCAGAGTATCTGAAATTTGAGCAACATGGTTGGACTTTATTTTGTAGTATCCTTGTTTTTCAGGAAACAAATTTGAAGACTCTGTTCCTACCTCTGCTGTAATGATAATGTTTGATGTTATCGCTGCATCTAATTGTACCAAGCCAAACGCTTCGGCATTATTTGTACTAGGCATGACCAAAATGCAACCTGTGCTCAAATGATTGTACATCAATCTCTTTGAAATTTTTCCCAGCCCTCGAATCTGATCTTTTTCATTATTGTAAATTTCTGTGCCTGGGCCAATCAGAAGTAATTTAAATTTTCCGTTTCTATTTTTGTCAACAAGGCTTTTCCAACCATCCACCAAAAGATGAATTCCCTTATAACTACAGTTTCTTCCTACAAAAATAACGGTAGGTTCTTGAGTGGGCTGGTGACATTCAAGAGCGATATTTTCGTCTTCCTTTGACAGGCAAAGGGGAATGATCTTTTCGCGACCTTCTTCAAAAATCTTATTTTTTACACCCGTCGCAACTATGTTTGTTTTTCTATTTACTAATAATTTAAATAAATACTTATATGTCTTACCAATTTTATTTTGGTTGGGTAATGCATGATTTAAGATTACACAATTATTATCCATTGATGGTAAGCTCATCATATATTGAACACATGGAAAGTGGTAGATGTACTTTTCTTTGGTTTTAAAAAGTAAGTAAAAAAGTGAAATAAAAATTAATGATATATTTAAATCAATTCCACCAAGTCTTCCCCAGTATTCTCCTCTGTAAATAAATTGATTATTTATGTTTTCCACCTTTGGCATTAATTGGAACTTATGATTCATACAAAAGATAGTTTTGCAATTGATCTGGTTTGCCACATTGTAAGAGACATATTCAACACCACCCACGCACGGAGGGAAAAATCGACAAAACATTATGATCATGTTGCTTAGTATTTTTGATTGAAATGAAAAATGAGTCAATGATCTCCTTCACTCATGACTGGAGAATTAGCAGAATCCTCAAGGTATTATTGGTTTTCGTTTTGGGGGTTTCTTCCATATTGGCAGTTGCTTATCTATTTTCTCCCCACACGGAGATTCTTGTTTTAATTAGTACTTACAAACTAATTTGTTACTCTACTGTTTACGGTGTAACAATTTTATTGTTATTCGAATTATTTGGAATTTATGAAATTAGTCAGGAAAGTAAATTTTTTCGTCTAGCATTATCCATTTTTATTCTGAATGCTTTATCTGCTATTCTTTTAGTCCTTATATTTTGGCTATTGGAGTATGAAAATATCGGTCGGGTAATTATATTCTATATAGTTTTATTATCTTCTCTTTCTCATTATTTATTATTAAAGTATTTTTCAGTTTATAGTTACAATCATAAGCCTAGTATTTATTTGGATGTTTCAACTGATCTTTCCAAGAAGATACAGAAATTAATTTTTAGTTCTCATAACAAATTTTCTTTCTTGGAAAACGAACCTACCATTCAGGATACTAACCTGGATATCCTAGTTAAGGATGATTACAACGATCTGACACCTGACGCACTCAATTCTTATTTGAAAAACGGAACCTGTGTGATTTCACTTGAAAGGTTTTGTCAGATTTGGTGCAGGTGCATACCTCCAGAATTTATTAACAGCAAGTGGATCCTCTCCTTGGACTTAGCGTTATTTAAACCCTTCTACAATAAAGTGAAGAGATTGCTCGATATATTACTTGTAGGTATCTTAACCCTCTTTTTGGTACCCTTGTTTCCTTTGATAATGGTTCTAATTGTTATTGATTCTGGTTTGCCCGTTTTCTACAGACAAAAGAGAGTTGGATACTTAGGTCATACTTACTACCTCTATAAATTCCGGACGATGAAGGTTAATTCAGAAGTGAATGGACCGCAGTGGACTTCAGAAAATGACTCTAGAATTACCAAACTCGGAATTTATTTGAGAAAGCTCAGAATCGATGAACTGCCACAATTCTGGAATATAATTAAAGGGGATATGTCCCTGGTTGGTCCACGTCCTGAAAGACCCGAATTTGATGCTGAACTTAATGATCAGATTAAATATTGGCGTTGTCGTACCTTGGTTAAACCAGGACTTACTGGGTGGGCACAGATTAATTCCCAGTATGCTTCTGATATTGATTCTTCCTCTGAAAAATTATCTTTTGATTTATACTATATCAAAAACAAGTCTTTTTGGCTCGATTTTGAAATTATTCTGTCGACCTTACGCTCTTTAACCAAAAGTAGTCGCTGATGAAGGTTTTAGTTACAGGAGGTGCAGGCTACATAGGAAGCCATACCACCTTATCTCTTTTGGAAGTAGGTTATGAGGTGATTGTATTGGATAATTTCTCAAACTCCTTTCCTGAATCTTTGAAACGGGTAGGTGTGCTTGCTTGTAAGGAACCCGTTTTAATAGGGGGAGATTTGAATGACCAAGAACTGCTGAAGAGCATCTTCACCGAGCATGCAGGAATCGAGGCTGTGATTCACTTTGCCGCCCTCAAGGCGGTGGGGGAGTCCACCGAGCACCCCCTCAAATATTATCGGAACAATGTGTCTGGGTCCATTACCCTACTGCAGGCTATGCAGGATGCGGGAGTGTATGACCTCGTCTTCAGCTCATCCTGCACGGTGTATGGAGAACCAACTCATGTCCCATTGGATGAATCGCATCCAACCGGCGGTGTATCCAGTCCCTATGGGCGCACCAAGTATCAGATGGAGGAAATTATCCGAGATCATGCCGCATCCCAACCGAATTTTAGGGCTGCAGTTTTGCGCTATTTCAATCCGGTCGGAGCCCATCCGAGCGGAGAAATTGGGGAGGATCCTCAGGGGATTCCTGATAACCTCGTTCCTTTTGTTTGCCAGGTGGCGACTGGTAAACTGGATAAATTAAAAGTGTTTGGAAACGATTATCCGACCCGAGATGGCACCGCAGTGCGGGACTATTTGCATGTGG
>Ga0181564_10001144_pt1 | contig 23539 bp, 22 predicted proteins | sample 011ome_24_FD_134512 | JGI IMG/M metagenome (GOLD analysis project Ga0181564, IMG submission 134512) | Coastal salt marsh microbial communities from the Groves Creek Marsh, Skidaway Island, Georgia - 011513CT metaG (megahit assembly) | ecosystem: Environmental > Aquatic > Marine > Intertidal... | reverse complement strand
TTTATATTTTCTGTGATTATCTTCTCAAGACCAATATTAATAACTGTATTTGTAGTTGAGCTAGAAAGAGAGTCATGGTCTGTCGCATTCCAACTATTTTTAAATCCATCAATGTTTCGATCTACAGTATCTTCACCATAAAAATTAGTTTTTTCATTTCTTAAACCAAATGATAGCACACTTGATTGATTTGGAAGATTTAGGCTTGATTGAATATAAAAAGCTCTACTATCTTGAGTAGCTTTATAATATTGGCCTATTGATTCATCTTCTTTTCTATGTCGGTTTGAAGAATAATCTGTATCACTATAATCAAATCCATATTTTATTAAGGCAGGATTATCCCCTATGAAAATAGAGTCATCTAAAATCAATGAAAGTTGAGTATTGTCTAGATCTGTATCAATAAAACGATCACCATCATTAGGGGTGCTTTTAGTGTTTCCATTGGCTGCGTAAAAAGCTCTTTGTTCTTTAAATCTATTCGAAATTAGAAAATTTATTTGTTTTGACACTGTAATATTGGTCTCAAAACCAGCTGCGAAAGAGATATTTTCTTCATTAGCATAATCATCTCTTTGCTCAGTATTACAACTATTACCATTTCGTGCAAAACTACCACCGATATTTTTAGCTGTTCTGCTTGTAGATAAAAGATTACATAAATGATAATTATATACGCCCCCAATAATTCTAGTTCCAGGCATTAATTGCTTTTTAGAATTATGATTAAGATCAAGATAAGAATTTATTGATTCAGTATTATTTTGAATTTTAAAAAAAATATCTTCCCGTTCATAATCTGCATTATCTCTATATGTATCAGAATCTTTCAAAAGTCCTGAAATCAACATATTTGTATTTTTATTAATACTCATTGATTTAGAAAAATCTAGTTGATAAGAACTGTGTGATGCTAAGTTTAAAGACGACTCATTTTGAATATCTAAACTATCTTTCATTACTATATTGATTGCTCCTCCAACAGCTCCTGAACCATAAAGTGTAGCTGCTGAATTACCTCTTATAATTTCTATCCTTTTAATTGATTTGACCGGAATATTAGAAAAATTAATACCCCCCATATCTAAATCATTAAGTCGTACACCATTTATTAACATTAAAAAATTTGATTTAGAGGCTTCACCAAAACCTCTCATATCAATTGTAGAATTTGAACCACTCACATCAGAATACAAGTTCCTAACTTGAATGCCTGAATACGATTTTATTATTTCGGAAATATTTTTTTCAGATTGGCTAATTAAATCTTCTGAAGATATGATTGTAATATTTGATCCTGCTAACCCTGTAGATAACCTAGAATAATCACTATCTTTTGGAGTAATCCAGATTTCATTTAAATTAGCGGCTTGTACAATTGAACTTATGAATAAAAAAAATATTAGGTATCGTATGAACACTATTTCTCCTCGGTTTTCACCTTTTATGCGCAACGAATATGTTTGAAATTCAACAAAATACGCAGCGGTTAACTTTTTAAAGTCACCACTACTTGATTAAGTCCAAATGATTTTCCCGATCAATTGAGGATGACACTTCCATTGGCAGGTCTCCTGACTTACAAATCTATACTTAAACATGCCTTCCCAAATACTTTCAGTGGCTTGAGTTGTTTAAGCTCCTTGCTTACAGTTGCGGGAACAGTTACGGATTTAAACCGTATTCCCTATTAATCACTTTTCAGTGAACCAATATTGTTATTGTTATTTAAATTGAATAAAATTACAACAGGAATAATGGAAATCTTTATAAATCAGAAACCGTTGTCTTTTAACTTCAATGAAAAATTGACAGAAACAATCATCTCGCCGTTTGGCTTTAGAGAATATGATGCTCGTTGGCTCTATCCTGATGATGTAAATAAAAAAGGATTAGAAGTTTTTGGCTATAGTCTTGGTCAATATATTTGCAAGAAAGTCAATGTTGGTGCTTCTGTTGTAGTTGGACATGATTATCGCTCTTATTCAGAAGAGGTGAAATATCATGTTGTAAAAGGCTTACTTTCAGCAGGTTGTAATATCATTGACATTGGGCTGTCTTTATCGCCCATGGTCTACTTTGCCCAGCATCATTTAAATACTGATGCTCTAGCTATGATTACTGCGAGTCATAATGACAATGGCTGGACAGGAATTAAATGTGGAATTGAAAAATCTCTAACATTTGGACCTAACGAAATGAGAGAAATTAAAGAATTAGCATTGTCTAATGATAATTATCAAGCAGAGGAACAGGGAAAGTATGAATTTATCAACGATTTAAAAGATCATTATCTGCATTACTTGAGAAAAGATTTTAAATTAAAGAATAAGCTAAAGATTGTTGCCGCGTGTGGCAATGGAACTGCTGGGGCTTTTGCTCCAGAATTATTAAGAGCAATAGGATGTGATGTCATTGAGCTTCACTGTGATTTGGATCACTCTTTTCCAAATTATAACCCAAACCCTGAAGACCTCGTTATGTTGAAAGATTTGTCAGACTCTGTTCTTAAGCATAAAGCTGATGCCGGCTTTGGATTTGACGGGGACGGAGATCGACTAGGAGTGGTTGATAACTTAGGTGAAGAGATTTTCTCGGATAAGATTGGACTTCTCCTTGCACAAAATATTTCTAATGATCACCAGAACTCTACATTTGTAGTCGATGTAAAATCAACTGGACTATATTTTAATGACCCAATTCTCAAAAAAAATAACTGTACTGTTGATATGTGGAAAACAGGACATTCGCATATGAAAAGAAGAGTCAGAGAATTGAATTCTATTAGTGGATTTGAAAAAAGTGGTCACTTTTTTATCAATGATCCACTTGGTTTAGGGTTTGATGATGGATTAATGTCCGCAATATTAATGGCTAAGCTTTTGGATGAAGAGAAAGATTCATCATTATCTGAAATAAAAAATTCGTTACCAATTACATACCAATCTCCCACTATGGCCCCGTATTGCGCCGATGATGAAAAGTACCAAGTAGTTGATGAAATGATTGATAAAATAAATTCTATGTTTCTCAATAAAGAAAATGTTATTAACCAAAAAATTAAAAATATTATTACTGTGAATGGAGTAAGATTCGAACTTGAAAATGGGTCTTGGGGATTAATAAGAGCTTCATCAAACAAGCCCTCTTTAGTTATCGTTATAGAAAGCCTAAGGTCTAATGATGAAGTGAAAGAAATTTTTAATTTTATTAATAGTCTTTTGGATGCAACAGGAAGAGTTGGTGAATACGATCAATCTATTTAATTATAGACCTGCCCACTCAATGAATAGCCGTATTGCCATTATGAATATAAAAACTGCGAACAATTTATTTAATTTTTCTTTAGATAAATAGTGAGCAAGTCTTACACCTAGTGGTGCTGCAAGCATTGTCATAGGCGTAAACATAGCAAGGCCCATAAAGTTTACATAACCTACACTCAATGGAACATTTACATCATTTAAAATACCAGAAATGACAAATCCTATTGTTCCGGGTATGGCAATAAACGCACCTATACCTGAAGCAGTGCCAATCGCTTTATGAATTGCAAAATTATGAAGTTTTAACAAAGGAACACTGAGTGATCCACCGCCTATTCCGATTATGACAGAAAAAAATCCAATAGAAGAACCATATAAGTGTTTTAAAAAATTTTTTGGGAAATCTGAAGCTATTCTCCATGCATCATTCCAGAAAAAAAACTGTAATGAGACGAGCAGCAGCAGACTTGAATAGATAAAAATAAGTGTCTTGCCGGTTAAACTTGAAACAATAAAAGCCCCAAGAACAACTCCAGTTATCACCGAATAGGAAATTGTCTTTAATAAAAATATATCTACAGACTTCCTCCGAGCATGACTTAATGCTGCTACAATTGAAATGGGAATAATATTTGCCAAAGAAGTTCCAACTGCAAGATGCATCCTGATATTCTCATCAACTTCAGCTAAAGTAAAAATGTAATATAGTGTTGGAACAACAACAACTCCACCTCCAACACCAAATAAGCCAGCAATTATTCCCGTAAATACACCTGCAGAAATTAATAGAACAAGCAATAAGAAAAGGTTATCAGGGGGAACATTACTTAGAATTGTTGAAAACAAAAAGTTAAATACTAGCCTCTACCAGTCGGCAGATCTTTAAACGGTACTTTCTTGTCCATTCTTTCATCTTGTGGCAAGCCTAACACTCTCTCAGCAATAATATTTCTTAAAACTTCATCAGTTCCACCTGCTATTCTCAACGCAGTAGAAAAGAAAAGCCCATTTTGAAATAAATTATTCATTGCTGGATTTTTATCATCAATAACATATCCGTGCATATCCAATAAGTCTAATGCATAAGATGATACATCTTGCATCTTTGAAGCTGTCACCAATTTACTTATTGAAAGCTCTGGCCCTGGAGTTTGGCCCTTAGATAGAGCTGTGATACTTCGATATTTCGTATATTGAAGTCCTCTAGACTGTACATACCAATCAGCTATTTTTTGTCTTACTTCAGAGTTTTTAATTGCTGGCCCGTCTTCAATTTCAACTTCTTTTGTAAGGTCAAATATTTGATCAAAATCAAGCCCTGGAGGATCACCAACCGCAAGTCTTTCATTCATAAGAGTTGTCAAAGCCACTTTCCACCCTTCACCCTCTTCACCAAGTCGTTGACTATCGGGAATTCTTACATCATTAAAAAAAACTTCATTAAAGTGCGCTGTACCTGATATTTGTTTGATAGGCTTTACCTCTATTCCAGGTGTCTTCATATCCAAGAAAAAGTAAGTCAATCCTTTATGCTTTACAGCATTTGGATCTGATCGAGCTACAATCATTCCATAATCAGAAAGGTGAGCGCCTGATGTCCAAACTTTTTGGCCATTAAGAATCCAATCTGATCCGTCTTTTTCTGCTTTCATTTTAATTCCTGCGAGGTCTGATCCTGCTGCAGGCTCTGAGAATAATTGACACCAAATTTCCTCACCAGTTAACATTTTTGGAAGATATTTTTTTTTGTCTTCGTCTTTGCCCCAAACCATCATAGTAGGTCCAAGCATACCGATGCCAATTTCAAAATACCCAGAATGAACAAAATAATTATGTTCTTCTTGCTGATATATAACTTGCTCAATTGGACTTCCACCATATCCCCCAAACTCTTTAGGCCACATGATAGCCGCTAAACCAGCTTCAGCTTTCTTTTTTTGCCACTCTTTAGCTTTCATCAAAGCATCATGTGCAGCTTTTTCCCCATTCACTGACTCAGGGGCACCTGCTGTCGTTGGTGTTTTTACAATCTCTCCACGTCTTTGAGCATTTGCATCTAAGAACTTACGTACTTTAGTTCTAAATTCAGCTTCTTTTGGGTTATCGTTAAAGTCCATAATTACACTATATTTCTTTTTTCAAGATTTGAAATTAAATTTTCTTTCCATTGACGAACACTGCCAATATTTAAAGCAAGTTGTTTAGCTCTTCTATAGAATAAATGGCAATCATACTCCCATGTAAAGCCAACACCGCCATGGATCTGAATATTTTCTTTTGAAGCAAAATGATATGCGTCAATAGCACTCACTCTTGCACCAGCCGCTGCAACAGGCAACTCATTCGAATCGGAACTTAGAGCCCAAGCGCCATAATATGCATTAGATTTTGCTAATTCAATCTTAACATACATATCAGCCATTTTATGTTTAAGAGCCTGGAATGATCCAATTTGTTTGCCAAATGCATATCTTTCAAGCGAATATTTTTTTGCTTCATCAAGAGCAACTTGAGCTCCACCCACCTGCTCAAAAGCAAATAAAACTGCAGCGCGGTCAAAAATTCTTTCAATAATTTCCCACCCGTCACCAATATTGCCAAGTAATTCTGCCTCAGCATTTTCTAAAATTATTCTGGAAGATGGGCGCGTAGGATCAATTGTTTCTAAAAACTCAGAATTTACTCCGTCTTGCTTAGTATCAACAATAAATAGAGATAAAGATTTATTATTTTTTTTTGTATCTGTATTAGCTGCCACAATAATAAAATCAGATGCGTCTCCATCGTTAACAGGAGCTTTCACTCCATTTAATTTACCGTCAGAAAAAGTTGAAGTTAAATTGTGTGGCTTTGGTGTTCCATTTCCTTCAGATAGAGCGAAAGAACCAATTGCTTCTCCAGAAGCAATTTTTGGTAAATATTTTTTCTTTTGATCTTCAGTCCCATACAACTTTATAAATTCTGCAAATAGATATATTGAAGATGAAAAAGGTGTTGGCGCTAGAGATCGACCAAGTTCTTCAGCAATTACACATAGTTCTAACATGCCAAGTCCTAGCCCACCATATTCTTCAGGTATTGCTGTGCCTGTCCATCCCATAGAACAAATTTCATCCCATAAATTATCTGAATGATTTTTTTTATTATCTTCTAGGATTGATCGAACTACAGTTCTGTCACATTTATCTGTAAGGAATTTCCTAGCTTGATCACGAAGAAGCTTCTGATCATCTGAAAAATCAAAGTTCATTAAATTAAATTATGATTTATTATCAGTTTCTTCATCAGAATTAGCTAAGACATCCTCTGACATAGGATTAGATGAAGAGTCATCCATTTGAGCATTTGAAGAGTCTTCTTCAATTTCATTTGACTGCTCAGAACTTAGTTCATTTTGAATTGCCTCCATAATCGCATCGGAGTCAATTTCGCTTTCTTCAGATTGAATAGGTTCTTGACTTATATCTTCATGCGAAGCCATTTCTTCTTGAGTACTATTTTCTTGAACAGGTGTTGGCTTGATATCAATTTTTGGAGCTCTGGAAGTAAACTTTCTTGTTGCGGTTTTTTCCATCTCAGATTTTGATAAACCGCCTTGATACATTTGTCTAAAAGTATCATCCTCAATCACTTCATTTTCATCTTCTTCTTGATAATCAGCAACTTGTCTGAGTTTATTTACAATGCTATCTTGAAGCTCATCTTTTGAAATTTTAGCTTCACCTATCTCTCTAAGAGCTATTACAGGTTTTTTGTCATTTTCTGGGTCCACAGCAGGAGCTGCTCCTCTACCCAACTGTACAGCTCTTTCTTTTGCAAGAATAACAAGTTCATACTGATTGGTAACTTGTTTAATACAATCTTCTACTGTAATACGTGCCATAAGATCTTTTTTTGAAATTGAAACTGTGTTTTATTGAAATATTTGAATAAATCAAGCTGAATAATTATGTAATAGATCTAAGTTATGAATAATATGACAATTTATGCCAAATATAACTAAAAAAATTGACTCACCCTGTGTCAAGATATGTAAATATGACGATAATTTTATGAATGGCATGGTTTGTATTGGATGTTTTAGAGAACAACATGAGATTACAAATTGGCTTAGAATGAGCGAAAAAGAGAAAGAGTTGGCTTATATTGATATTAAAAATAGAAAAATGGAATTTGAAAAATGAATGAAGATTTTTCATGGACTTGCATATCAACGTGGAAAAGGAGTTCTTATAATACCATGTGGTGTCTTATTGGTTGCAGTATTGGAGACTTTGGTACAATACTGTTCTTTCAATATTCATCTTTTAACTTGCCGACATTAGCGGTAATGATTTTAGCTATAATTAATGGAATAATTACAAGCATTATTTTAGAAACTATAATTCTCTCAAAACAAATGAAATTCAGAGATGCATTCAACACTGCAATTGGAATGAGTCTAATTTCGATGCTTATGATGGAAATATCAATGAATGCTCTTGACTGGATAGTGATGGGTGGAGCCAAACTAAGTATAACAATTATTCCATTCATGCTTTTTGTAGGCTTTATTACTCCTCTTCCATATAACTATTGGCGGTTAAAAAAATATGGAAAAGAATGTCATTAAATAAATGATTAACAATAAATTAAATCTGGAAGGTTATGAGGTTAACGCCTACTTAATAAATAAAAATAATTTACCAGAAATTTATTTCTCTCACGCTAATGGATTTAATGCTCTTACATATTCATCTTTGGTGAGTAAAATTAAAAATGATTATCAGGTTATTTCTTATGATATGAGAGGTCATGGTACAACCTCTCTTCCAGCAGATCATTCTCAAATGAAATCATGGTTTATATATAAAGATGATTTAGAAAAAATATTAGAAATTAAAAAAAATCCATCAGTATTAGTTGGGCATTCAATGGGTGGTACGGCAAGCCTACTTCTTGCTTATGCAAGACCTGAACTAGTATCTAAATTAATTTTAATAGACCCAGTGATTTTACCATATTCATATCGCTTAATTTACAAATTTTTACAAAAAGCGAGACTAATGAAAATTCATCCAATGGTTCGTGGTGCACTAATGAGGCGTAATACATGGCAAAGTAAAGATGAGGCTATAGAATATTTTAAGGGAAAAAATCTTTTTAGAAAAATACCTACAGAGGTAATTGAAAATTATGTTGAAGGAGGGTTAAAAAAAAATGATGAGGGAAAATTTGAATTGTTATGTAAACCAGAATGGGAAGCTGCAAATTTTAGATTATCTCCTGATGAAATCGGATTTAATCTTAAAAAAAGCAAAGTACCGGTCAAGCTTATACTTCCTCCTAATAGCTATGTTTGTAATAAAAGATCTCAAAATAAACTGAAGCGTCTAATGCCTCAAATTGAAATAGTTACTGTAAAAGATACTACACATATGCTTCCTCTAGAAAATTCAGATGCTGTAAGTAATGAAATTAATAAGTTTCTTACTTAAATTATTATCTACAAAATATACTTCAAATAAGCTATTCTGAAATTATGAATGAATTTGTTGATATAGTTATTTCTGTCTGGAATAACGGAGCATTCGGAATAAACTTTAGCAACATTGTTACAGGCCTTTTGATCCTTTTTATTTTTGTTTTCTTTAGATCACTATTTACAAGCTTGGTGATGAGTAGACTGAGGGCTGTTGTTAGAAAATCTTCAAATCAAATTGACGACGAAGTATTAGATGCTTTTAAGGAACCAATTAAATTTATACCGATAGTTATAGGAGTATATGTTGCTTCAACTTATGTTAATTTAAACGAGTCTTTGCAAATATTTGCAGATAACCTTAATCGATCACTAATTACTATACTTATATTCTGGCTTTTATATAAACTTATTGATCCTCTATCTTATTTTGCTCATAAATTTACAGATGTGCTCACAAGCGATCTGGTGGATTGGGGTATAAGAATTTTAAAATTTGCTATTTTCTTCATAGGAGCTGCTGCGGTTCTTGAGCTTTGGGGTATAAAAGTTGGACCAATCCTTGCGGGTCTTGGACTATTAAGTGTTGCAATCGCTCTTGGAGCTCAAGATTTATTCAAAAATCTTATTTCTGGAATTTTAATTCTCTTAGAAAAAAGATTTAAAAATGGTGACTGGATTAAAGTCGAGAATATTGTTGAGGGCACTGTTGAAAATATAGGATTTAGATCAACTGTTGTTCGTCAATTTGACTCTTCGCCAGTTATGGTTCCAAATTTCAATTTTGCTGAAAATGCAGTTACCAATTTTTCAAATATGCAAAATAGAAGAATATATTGGACTATTGGGTTGGAATATAAAACTAGTCTTGATCAATTAAGAAACATTAGAGATGAAATTGAGAATTATTTGAAAGAAAGTGGAAACTTTGTATCAGAGTCTGAACAAGCTACATTTGTGCGTATTGACAAGTTTTCTGATAGTTCGATAGATGTTCTTGTCTATTGTTTTGCTAAAACAAAAGTTTGGGGTGAATGGCTAAAAGTAAAAGAAGACCTTGCGTATAAAATAAAAAACATTGTCGAGTCTAACAATGCAGGGTTTGCATTTCCTTCTCAGACAATTTATTACGAAAATATCTAATCAGAACGATTCACTGGAATAAATTTCTTCTAAATTCTTATTCCATTTTCCCTCATAAAGGTTTTTTAATCGAGTAGCGGAACTTTCTCTTTTGTGAACTATCTCATATAAATAATCAATATGGATTGCTTCATTCTCACCTACAGTATTCAGGTTTGACCTTGACTCTAATCCTTTGGTTGAAATTTTTAAAAACTGCTGTGCTAGTTCCCATCCACTTATATCTTTTAATTTTGCATTTAAGCCAATTTCACAAACTGAGGATCTAAAACTAATTATATCCTCATAACTCCAATTAGTTACTATAGAAAGAGCTTCCTCTAGGCAATCTGAGCAATATAAAATTCCTGACCAAAAAGCTGGTAAAGCGCATAAAGATCTATAGCCTCCTGCATCAGCGCCTCGCATCTCAATGTATGTTTTGAGTCTTACCTCTGTAAAAATTGTACTAAGATGATCAGTCCAATCATCTATACTAAGATCATCTGAGTCAATTTGATCAAATTTATTATTTATCAAATCCTCAAAAGTGTACTCAAGACAATTTATATAATTTCCATCTCTAATAATTGAATAAACTGGTACTTTCAGAGCGTAATCAACATATTCTTCAAATGAAAAATTCTCACCCGTCATTGATTTCAGAATACCAGTTCGATCGTTATCTGTTTTTGACCAAACAAAGGAACGGTATGACTGAAAACCATTAAGTTTACCATCGTGAAATGGAGAGTTAGCAAATAGACCTGTAACTAAAGGCTGAAGCGCAGATGATACCATTATTTTTTTTTTCATATCTTTCTCTGATGTGTAATCAAAATTAGCCTGAACAGTGCATGATCGATGCATCATATCTAGTCCTAATCCTCCAAGCTGCTTCATATACGGTCTCATAATTTCTGAGTATCTTTTTTTTGGAACATGCGGAACATTCTCTAAATGTTCAATAGGCAGAAAGCCAAGGCCTAAAAAGCCTATATTCATTTTTTTTTCTACCGTTTTAACAAATGCTAAATGATTGTTTATTTCTCTGCATGTTTCGTGAACATTATTTAGGGGTGCCCCTGAAAGTTCGAATTGACCACCAGGTTCAAGTGTAATACTTGCATTATCTTTTGAGAGAGCAATTATATTTTCACCCTCAAATTTTGGTTTCCATTCATCTTTGATGAATTCCTCTAATAATGTTGTAATACTCTGCTCACCTCTGTAAGGAATTAACGAGTAATCACTTTTATTATATACAAACTTCTCATGCTCAGTTCCAATTTTCTCATGACCTTTTTCTTTTATTCCATTTTCAAAATATTGAATCAAGTCATTTTTACTTAGCATGTTACGAATATTCTTTTATTAACGAAGATGCAACTATACACGCTGTTTCAGATTTTAAAACATTATTTCCAAGTGTGATAGGTATAATAAATTTGTTATGCCGAATTGCATTTATTTCTTTGTCCGAAAAATCACCTTCTGGTCCTATTAATATTCCCTTTATATCAATCTTATTTTTATCAAAGATTTGACTCATGTTATTTGCTTCTTCTATCAAGCAGCAAGCTAAGATATTAGCACTATTTCTTTTTATAAAATCTTCAAAATGTATAGGAACATTTATTTGAGGAATTAATGTTTGATTTGACTGTTCAATTGCTTCAATTGCAATTAACTTTAAACGGTCAATATTAAATGTTTTAAATTGAGTCCGCTCCATAATAATCGGCTGAAAATTTGTAACACCAATTTCTGTACATTTTTGAATAATAATCTCAGTCGGTACTTTTTTAATTGGAGAAAAGTATAATGTTAGAGGATTATTTAATCTTAATGTTTTAATTCTTTCAATAGTAGTTCCTCTAACTTTTTTTCTGTGAACACTTGATAATTCTACTACATACTCAACATTTTCGTTAAACACACTGACATTATCCCCAATCTTAGATCTCAACACAGTTGATAGATAATGAGAATGCCTAGAGTCAAATTCAATTAGCTGATTTTTCGATATTTCTCTGTTTAAGTAAATTCTATTCTTGATTTTCATATTTGATTATAAACAATTACTATTTATATACATTAATGAGAAAAATTATGTTCAAATATCAAAAAAATTTACTTTTATTGATGAGGCTTGATAAGCCAATCGGTATATATTTGCTTTTTTTCCCATGTGCCTGGGGAGTTTTGGCGGCCACAAACTCTTACAGTGAGTTAATAGGTAATATTTTTCTTATATTACTCTTTCTAATAGGATCAATCATAATGCGAGGGGCTGGATGTATTGTTAATGATATATTTGATAAAAATTTAGATAAAAGTGTTGTAAGAACAAAAGATCGTCCTATCGCCTCTGGTAGAATAAAAGTTTCTGAAGCCGTTTTATTTTTTTGTTTTTTATCAGGACTAGGATTATTAATACTGCTTTCATTAAATTTGATTTCAATTTTTATTGGCTTGATTTCATTCTTTTTGCTAGTTCTTTATCCGCTTTCAAAAAGAGTTACATACTGGCCACAGCTACTATTGGGTATTACTTTTAATGTGGGCGTTTTAATTGGTTTCAGTTCAGTAACTGGTAATCTTAATTTTTCTTTACTATGTTTATACAGCGCTGGAATTTTTTGGACGCTCGGATATGATACTATATACGCTATCCAAGATATTGAAGATGATTTGAAAATTGGTATTAAATCGACAGCGCTTCTATTTAAAAATAAAGTAAGAATGTGGATATTTTTTTTCTATTCTTCAATGTTAATAATGCTTTTCATTTTTGGTTTATTGTTAAATATGAGTTTCTATTATTTCTTGGGTTTGTTTTTTATTGGGTTACTATTATATAGACAAGTAATGCAATTAAATACTAACGATCCAGCTGTTTGCTTAGCTTTGTTTAAAAGTAATCAATATATTGGACTTCTTCTAAGCTGTGCTTTACTAACAAATATTATTAACTAATATTTAATTATGAGTTTTGAATCTACATCTCAAAAAATAATAGATAAAACAATCAAAGCTGGTGCCACAGATTGTGATGTAGTTCTTGCAAAAGGGTTTTCAAAATCAATTGCATATAGGCTGGGTAAAGTTGAAGATATCGAAGAGTCAAATGGTAGTACTTTTGGTATTAGGGCTCTCATTGGAAATAAGCAAGCATTTATATCATCGTCTGATCATGACGAAAGTAATATTGATAAACTTATTGCTCGCGTAATACAAATGACGAAGCTTGCTCCAGAAGATGAAACTGCTTGTTTGGGAGATCCCAATTTATATGAGACAGAAATACATGATTTAAATTTATTGCAAGATATCCAAACAGATACAAATACATTAATTGAAATGGCACGACAGTGTGAAGAGTCGGCTTTAGAAATTAAAGGGATTACTAATTCTGAAGGTTCAGGTTCTTCATTCTCGGAGAGCGAGTTTTTTATTGCAAACAATAAGGGATTTAGTGGTGGATATAAATCATCGTCAAATTCAATTTCATGTTCTGTAATTGCTGGAGAAGGCCAACAAATGGAAAGAGATTATGATTATGCAGTTTCAAGACATATTGATGACTTACTTTCACCATTTGAAGTGGGAAAAGCTTCAGCTGAGAAAGCTATTAAAAGATTAAATCCAAGAAAAATTAAATCATGCAAAACTCCTGTCATCTTTGACAAAAGAATAAGTGACGACTTAATTGGTTATTTAGCTTCGGCAGTTTCAGGAAATTCTATTGCTAGAGGTACAAGTTTCTTGAAGGATTCTTTAGGAAAACAAATTTTCAGTAAAGAAATTAATATTATTGATGATCCTAAAATTCCTAAAGGCCTTGGCTCGCGTCCTTTTGATGGAGAAGGGTTAAGAACAAATAAAAAAGAGATTGTAAAAAATGGTGTTCTCCAAACATGGCTTCTTAACACTTCAACAGCAAAAAAACTTAATTTAAAATCGACAGGTAATGCTTCGAGAGGTGTAGGATCTCCTCCAGGAATAAGTACTTCTAACTTATTTATGGCAAATGGAATTCATTCCTTTGATGATATGATAAAATCAACTAATTCAGGTTTCTATGTTACAGAACTTATTGGCATGGGTGTAAATATTATAACAGGTGATTACAGTATGGGAGCTTCAGGACTTTGGATTGAAAATGGTGAAATTCAATATCCTGTAAGTGAGATAACAATTGCTTCAAATTTAAAAGATATGTTTTTAAACTTAAGTGCTGCAAACGATTTAGAGTTTAAAGCAAGATCAAATGCGCCTACTATAAGAGTAGAAAATATGACTTTGGCTGGAAAATAGTCATTTTTTAAGATAAAATCTTCACATTGCAATTTCTTCATATAAAAATAATCTTTACCCTATCATGACCGGTTATCAAATTCTCAAAAGACTATTCCAAGATAGTGTTAAGCCTTACACCGTTAAATTATCAAGTTCATTTTTCTTTATGGTCATTACAGCATTAACGACAGGATTAACTGCATGGATTTTAGACCCAGCTATTGAAAAAATTTTTCTAGAAAAAGATAGTGAAATGTTAATGATTATTCCAATTGCAATAATCTTAACTTTACTATTAAAAAGTTTTGCAACCTATATGCAATCAGCAATTCTTGGAGAAGTTGCTCAAAAGATTATCGCTGACACTCAAATTAAAATGTTTACCAAAATAATATATTCTGACCATGCTTGGGTTCAAAAAAATCATTCTGGTAAATTAATTTCTAACTTTCTATATGACGTCACTCTTTTACAGGATTCTGTCAGTAGTAGTTTAGCAAACGGATTAAGAGATTTATTGACACTTATTTGTCTTATAGGAGTCATGTACTATCAGGACTGGAGATTGGCTACTGTTTCATTAATTGCAATTCCACTTGTAGGATTATTTTCAAGGAAACTTGGTAAGCGAATGAAAAAAACTTCAACTGAGGGTCAAATAGAAACAGGAATACTCGCATCCCTCTTATCTGAAAATTTAGATGGTCAAAGAGTTGTAAAAGCGTATCAGCAAGAAGAAGTAGAAATTAAAAAAGTAAGCTCATCAATTTATAAACGTATGAAGCTTATAATAAAGGGAATAAAAACAAGGGCTGCCGCTTCACCTTTTTCTGAATTTTTAGCAGGTTTTGGTATCGCAGGAGCGCTTTATTACGCTGGTATTAGAGGGTTACAAGGAGAGCTAGAATTAAATGAATTTATATCGTTCTTGGGAGCTATGATGCTCAGCTTTCAACCTCTAAAAAGACTATCTACAATTAATACTACTATTCAAGAGGGTTTTGCAGCTGCTATAAGAATTTTTAATTTAATGGATCAGGAAAGTCACATAAAAGAAGTTGCCAAAGCTGATCGTCTTAATGTCTCTAACGGAAACATTAAATTTAAAGATGTATCTCTTTCATATGATCAAGATAGTAGTTTTGCTCTAAAAAATATCAACCTTACAATTGAACCCGGAACAACAACTGCTTTAGTTGGTCCAAGTGGTGCGGGCAAATCATCTTGTCTAAATCTAATACCAAGGTTTTATGACCCATCGGGTGGGTCAATCGAAATTGATGGACAAAAAATAAAAAATGTCACGCTAGAGTCACTAAGATCTTGTATCAGTCTTGTAAGTCAGGACCCAAAATTATTTGATGTATCAATTAGAGAAAATATAAGCTATGGAAATATAAATGCCTCCTATGAAGAAATAGTTAGTGCATCTCAATCAGCGGCTGCACATGAATTTATAATGAGCTTACCAGATCAATATGAAACTGTTGTTGGCGAGAAAGGCTACAGTCTATCTGGAGGACAAAAACAAAGAATTTCTATTGCTAGAGCTTTTTTGAGAGATGCCCCAATTTTATTACTAGACGAAGCAACTTCAAGTCTTGACAATGAATCAGAGCATCTAATTCAAGAAGCAGTAAAAAAATTAATGCAGAATAGAACTACTATTGTTATAGCACACAGACTTAGCACGATCATCGATGCAAATAAAATTGTCGTATTTCATCAAGGTAAAATAATTGAAACAGGATCGCACGAAGAGTTAATAAAAAAAGGCGATCTTTATTCAAATTTATATAAAAGAGAAATTTAAAGTGTTTAAAAAAATTTTAGACAATTTTTTTATAAAGCAGACTATTTCATTAATTGGAATAATGTATATTTTACTAACGTATTATACATCTAGAGTCACATTTTCTAATCAATCAAAAATTGACTCATTGAGTAAAAATAATGAAAATTTTATATATGCTTTTTGGCATGATCAATTACTGATGTGTCCTTTCACTTGGAAAAATGATCTTGATATTTTAGTATTAATTTCAAAACATAAAGATGGTGATATTATTTCTAGGGTAATATCTTATCTAGGCTTTAAAACGATAAGAGGTTCGACTAACAATCCTGAGAAGATAAAAAATAAAGGAGGATTTATTGCGGCTAAAAAAATATTATCATCTCTAAAAAAAAATATGTGTGTAGGAATTGCTCCTGATGGACCTCGAGGACCACGCCATGAAGTTGCGGAAGGTATAATTAATATAGCAAGAATGAGTAATAAAAAAATAATACCAGTTGCACTTGGATTTAAGTCAAAATGGACATTAAATACTTGGGATAAATTTATAGTGCCAAAGTTTTTTAGCAGTATGAAAGTAAGCTGGGGAGAGCCAATTGAAATACAAGAAGAAGATAACATTAAATATCAAATTTTATTGAAAAAAGAGCTTGATACACTTACTAAATCCGTAAATTCTTTTCAATAAATTTAAATTAGAATGATATTTATATACAAATTAATCACTATTTTACTATATCCGTTTATTCCACTTTATTTAAGAATTAGAATTTTAAACAATAAAGAAGATGTGAATAGAATTAATGAAAGATATGGAATTGCAAGTCAAAAAAAGAAAGAGGGGAAGCTAATATGGTTTCATGCAGCAAGCATTGGTGAAAGTTTATCAATTATTACATTGATAAAAGAAATACAAAAAAAAAATAGCTCCCAAATACTTGTTACAACTGGTACAAAATCATCAGCTCAATTAATTAAACAAAAATTAAATAAAAAAATTACTCATCAATTTATACCATTAGATAACCCATTATTTATTGAAAGATTTTTGTCATACTGGAGACCAAGTATTGGTATATTTGTCGAGTCAGAGATCTGGCCAAATTTAATTTTAAAATCTAAAGAAAAAAAAATAAAACTAATCATTATAAATGGCAGAATGACCTCAAAAACATTTAAGAGATGGTCTGTATTTTCTAGTGTAAGTAGAAAAATATTCTCATGTTTTGACGACTGTTTTACTCAAAATAATGATAGTCTAATTCATTACCAAAAACTTGGTGTCAATAAGGCTTGTCATACTGGTAACCTTAAATTTACATCATCCCCTAACAAAATTGATGTAAAAGCAAAAAATAAAATTAAAAAAATTTTTGAAGGTAGAAAAATTTTTGTAGCCGCAAGCACTCATCCAGGTGAAGAAGATATCATCTTGGATATAACTAAAGAGATTCGATCTGTAAGAAAGGAATTTATTTCAGTAATAATCCCAAGACATCCTAATAGGAAATCTTTTATAAAGAATCAAGTATTAGAAAAAGTAATACTTAGATCTCAATCAAAAAAAATAAAGAAGGACACTTCAATTTATATTGCAGATACACTTGGTGAGTTAGAGCTATTTTACAGTATTGCAGACTTTATTTTTATAGGTGGTAGTTTTGTTAATCATGGTGGTCAAAATCCAATAGAAGCTTCTTACTACGGTAAATTAATTCATCATGGAAAGTTTATTCAAAATTTCACTGATGTTTATTCAATACTAAAGAAGTCACACATAACAAAACTTGTTAAAAGCCCACAAGAGCTAGTTCGTCATATTCAAAAAAACTATGATAAACCGAAAAAATTATCAAAAAAAAATAGACTGTATAAATTAAATTTAAAGTCTCAAAATATACTTAAAAAAAATATAAGTTTATTAAATAAGTATTTACCTTAAATTAAAGTATATGAGTCAAAATCAAAAAATTGCTCAATATTTGTGGTATAGCAATAATATAATTATTAAATTATTTTTATTATTACTTCTTCCTCTATCATTCCTTTACTATTTTTTATTCCTACTTAAAAAATTTCTTTCTAATGAAAAATCTTTTCAACCTGAAATAATTTGTGTAGGAAATTGTTCAGTTGGTGGTGATGGCAAAACATCAACGATGCTTTCTCTCATTAATACATACCAATCAAAAAATAAAAAAGTAGCCGTACTATTGAAAGGTTATAAAGGAAAAATAAAATTGCCTACGCAAGTTAATGATATTGATCACTCTGCAATTGATGTAGGAGATGAAGCCTTGCTATATGTTAAACATGTCAGAACCTTTATAAGCAATAATCGATTAGCAGGAATTAATTTTATTACTAATAATCATTCTCTTGATGCCATTCTTATAGACGATGGACTTCAGGATTTTAGAATCAAAAAAGATAAAAATATTTTAGTCATTAATGGTAATAGAGGTTTTGGAAATGGTTTTTTGATTCCCGCTGGCCCATTACGACAATCTCCATCATCTGCAATTAAAATAGCTAATATCATAATTATAATTGGTGAAGATAAGAATAAAATTTATAATCTTTATAAACATATGTTTAAAGATAAAGTTTTTCTCCAAGCTGAAATAAAATGCGAAAAAGATAGTTCTAACCAAAATTATTTGGCATTTAGCGGCATTGGAAATAATGAAGGATTTATTAACACATTATATAAAAATAATTACAATGTTAAAAAAATAAGATTATTCCCTGATCACTACTATTATTCTAAAAATGATATTGAAAATATTAAAAAAGAGGCTCGTGAAAATAATTTAAGTATTATTACTACTGAGAAAGATTGGAAAAGATTGAATTTAAAACAACAAGAAAAAATTAATTTTTTACCAATATCAGTTGAATTTTCTAACAACGATACTCTCAATAATGCATTATTTCCAGATGACTAAATTTATCAGATACCTTCTTGAGTTATTTCTATTTATTTTTTTTTACTCTTTCTTTTTTATACTTCCATTAAACATTTCAAGAAAACTAGGAGTATTTATGGCGTTAAATATAGGCCCTCTGACAAAAACAAATAAAATAATAAATAAAAACTTGAAGATTGCATTTCCAAATCAAAATGAACAATGGATAAAAAAAATTAATAAGGGTGTTTGGTCTAATTTTGGAAAAGTTTTAGCTGAGTACTCTCACTTGAAAGAAATTTCAAGTAAAAATATGATTAATATTGAAGAAAATCATTTCTCAAAATCTTTTTTTGAGAAAGGTAAAAATAAAATTTTAATTTCAGCTCATAATGCTAATTGGGAGATACCTGGAATTGCATGCAGAATTAAGTCAAAAAAAATATCAGGAATTGTTAGAGAGCCTAATAATCCATTTATTAAAATAATTCTCTCAAATCTAAGAAATAAGTACAGTGTAAGATGTTATGAAAAAAACATAATTGGAACTAAAAAGATATTGAGAGATTTTAAGCAGGGCTTCTCTTTAGCTCTCTTAGCTGATCAAAAACTATCTTCAGGAATTAAGACAAAGTTTTTTGGGAGAGATACATATTCTACTGCGCTACCAGCTCAATTAGCGTTAAAAGAAAAAAGTGATATATTCCTTGCTTGGCCAAAAAGAGCAGGCAATAATTTTGAATTTAAATTTTGTGAAATGATCGAAGCTTCAAAGCTTGATGATAACGAAGTAAATAAAATCAAAATTATTGGAATGATAAATTTATTTTTTGAAAAGAAAATATCTGAGAATCCCGAAGAATACTTTTGGCATCATAATCGCTGGGAATAAAACTTACTTGAATATTTCTTTCAACTAATAAAACTAATTATATTTTTTTAGTAATAATTCGGGGTCAACATATGTATCAAAAACCATAATTCCCCAATGTAAGTGTGGACCCGTTGATCTACCAGTCGAGCCTACAGTTCCAATTACTTCATTTTTTTTTATTTTGCTGTTTAATGTCACATCAACGCTGGCTAAATGGGCATATATACTTTTAACACCATATCCATGGTCAACGACAATTGTTCCTCCAGTATAATAAAGATCTGGTTCAGCCAAGATGACGATACCATCATTTGTAGATACTACCGGCGTACCCTCATTATTTGCAATATCTAGTCCTCTATGTGGACTCTTTGGTTTACCATTTAACACTCTCTGACTACCAAACACACCTGTAATAATACCTTTTACTGGCTGAACAAAGCCATTTAAAAAATTTTCATTTTCTAACAATATTTTTTTTGATTGTTTAATTATTTTATTTTCAGCAATAATACGCTCTAAAACTTTTTCATCAGGAGTAACAAGTTTGGTAGGGAGTCCATTTATTTCTTGAATATCAAAATTTCTCTTCAAAACAGTAATCTCATTAGTTTCACAGATTTTATTCTTACAAATCTCAATAAGAATATTATTTTTTCTATCTCTATCAATTGGAACTACAAAATATCCATTCTTGCTTATCTCATGTGGAATTTTGTCACTGAATAATTGTATATTTGAAGATTCATTATATTCATGAATTTTACTGATAATAATTTCACCCTGAAGTACTCTTTCGGGCAAATCATATCGGAACTGAGCATTAGAATTTCCAAATAATATAAAATATAAGATCAGTAGTTTAATTATAAAAAAATAATTAAATCTCATTGATTTCTTTGTATCTTTTTAGGGCTACATCTGGGCCAGAGTATATTTCTTGTAAGTCGACATTCCAATACTTTAAATTTACCAATGGAATCTTTTTTTTAGTAATTGAACAAAGAACATAGTCACCAGGTTCAATGATTTTAAATTGTCCATGATACAATTCAATAACAGCGCATTTTTCTAAATTTGAATTCATCGATCTATTTTGCCTTCTAAAGTTTTATCTTTCAATTCTATATTAATTTTATGATCATCTAAAATATCAGAGCTTACTTGGACAGGCTTTTTATTGCTATTTCTTATTACTGCAAAACCTCTATTTATTACAGATTTATAACTTAAGCTTTCAATTAATTTAGATAAGCTATTAACTTTCTCAATTTTAGATGAAATATATTGTTTATTTGAAACTTGAATTCGATTTGAATAATGTTTTAATAAATCAATCTTAGATTTTAATTGTTCTTTTAGAATCTTTGTGTTCAGTCGAGCAGATATTGTTAGAAAATTTGAGTTTAAAGAGTTTAAAAATATCTTTAGATTTGCTGGAAGCTTGTGATCGATTAATTTAAATTTTTGCTTCTTTTCATCAATTGAAAATATAATACTTTGGTCTAGCTTTGCTTGAGTTTCACGTATTGATTCATACAACTCTTCTTTGACAGGCGTAGCAAGCTCTGCTGCAGCAGTTGGAGTTGGTGCTCTGAGATCAGAAACTAAATCAATTAATGTGGTATCTGTTTCATGACCAATAGCAGAAATAATTGGAATTTCACTCTCAAATACAGCATTTACAATATTTTCTTCATTAAATGCCCACAGGTCTTCAATGCTTCCACCGCCGCGCGCAACTATTATGACATCAGGTTTTATTAATCTATCAATATTATCTTTATTAAAACCTTTGATTGCTTGAGTTATAAGTGCTGAAGAATCATCACCCTGAACAGGTACCGGCCATAAAATTACATTCAGCGGATACCGTTCTTCAATTCTGTGCAATATATCCTGAATAACTGCCCCGGTTGGAGATGTAATTACACCTATCCTTGTTGGGTAATTTGGAATTTGTTTTTTATGATGAAGATCAAAAATTCCAGCAGCAGCGAGCCTCTTTTTACGTTCTTCGAGCAATGCCATTAGTGCACCTTCTCCAGCAGGCATAAGAGAATCAATATGAATAGAATAATCTGAGCGTCCAGGATATCGGTCAGAATATCCTGTAGTTAATTTTCCTTTGCATATAACTTCTAATCCATCTTGGGGTTGGAATCCAAGTCTTGAAACATTGCTTCTCCATATAATGCCATTAATAATAGCTCCCTCATCTTTTAGATTAAGATATACATGGCCTGACGCAGCTTGCTTTAGTCCCGTTATTTCTCCTCGAACCCTAACATAGCCAAATGTTTCGTCTAAGACATCTTTAATAGACTTAGAAATTTCAGTAACAGAATATTCAGGAATATTTTCTTTAACCATTTTTCATAATTTAAACTATGTTATGATATTATTAAAGTTAAGTTTAATTATATGAATATTTTAGTAATTGGAAGTGGCGCAAGAGAACATGCTATATGCTATGCTGTCAGTCGAAGTTCGAGATTAACTGAGCTATATGCAATACCTGGAAACTATGGAATTTCTCAATTAGCTGAGTGTCATATTATAGATATAAATAATTTTAATGATATATATGGCTTTGCAATTAAAAAAAATATTGATCTTATTATCGTTGGACCTGAAGTACCTTTAGTAAACGGTATAGTAGATTACTTTACTTCTAAAAAAATAAAAATTTTTGGTCCAGATAAATTTGCTGCTCAACTTGAAGGATCAAAAAGCTTTATGAAAGATCTTTGTAGGGAATACAATATTCCCACAGCTCAATATGAGAAATTTCAAAATTCTGATGATGCAATAAAATATTTAGAGAAACAAAGTTATCCAATTGTCATTAAGGCCGATGGACTAGCAGCTGGTAAAGGTGTTACTATTGCCGAAGATTTTAAGGCTGCAAGCATAGCTGTCCAAGATGTTTTCAATCATAAATTTGGAGAAAATATGGATGTCGTTATTGAAGAGTTTATGCACGGAGAAGAGGCAAGTTATTTTGTTTGCTCTGATGGTAAAGATTTTGTTTCTCTAATAAGCGCACAAGATCATAAAAGAATTGGTGAAGGTGATACTGGGCCAAATACTGGAGGAATGGGAGCTTATTCTCCTGCTCCTGTATTTACTGATAACGTAAAAAAACAAGTTGATACCGAGATTATAAAACCAACACTTAGAGCAATGATTAACAAAGGTCACCCATTTAAAGGCATCCTCTATGCAGGATTGATGATTAAAAATGAAAAAGCAAAATTAGTTGAATACAATATAAGATTTGGAGATCCAGAATGCCAAGTTTTAATGATGAGCATTAAATCAGACTTAATTGATCTAATGACATATACAATTGATGGATCAATTAAAGACTATAAGTGTGATTGGTATGATGAAGATTGTGCTACCGTAGTTCTTGCTTCAAAAGGTTACCCTGGAGAATTTAAAAAAGACACAGAAATTAAAGGACTTGAGAACATAGTAACAAATCAAAGCCTTCAGATATTTCATGCGGCTACTGTTGAGTCTGAGAAAAAAATATTAGCAAATGGGGGTAGAGTTTTATCAATAACTGCAAAAGATATCTCTTTGCGATCTGCACTCAATACAATATATAATGAAATCAAAAAAATAGACTGGGATGAATGCTATTATCGAAATGATATAGGTCACAAAGCTTTGAAAAATGAACACTAGAGATCAAATATTTTCAGGAACTAAAGAGGTTGATGAAAAGCTTTCAATTAATCAACTCAATCTTGAAGATTATCTTAAAAAGATTTTTGGAAATGAGACTTCAATCCA
>Ga0181564_10001142_pt1 | contig 23545 bp, 19 predicted proteins | sample 011ome_24_FD_134512 | JGI IMG/M metagenome (GOLD analysis project Ga0181564, IMG submission 134512) | Coastal salt marsh microbial communities from the Groves Creek Marsh, Skidaway Island, Georgia - 011513CT metaG (megahit assembly) | ecosystem: Environmental > Aquatic > Marine > Intertidal... | reverse complement strand
CAGGGTAACCAGGCTCCAAACCAGTATCAACAGCGCCAGTGTTCCCCAGCTGAAACCAAATTGCCAGGCAATCATGGCGGTCAATAGCGCTGTGGTCGTTTCAATAATCGGGTAACGGGAAGAAATACGTGCCTGGCAATGTTTGCACTTACCGCCCTGAATTAGCCAGGAGAATACCGGAATGTTTTCCAGGGCAGAGATTTCATGCTTGCATTTCGGGCAATGGGAATTGGGTATCGCCAGATTGAACCTGTCATTTTTTGGCTGCTTGTCATTTGGAATATCTACTTCCAGCAATTCAGCACATTGCTGAGTCCATTCGCTTTCCATCATGACTGGCAGTCGATAAATCACCACATTGAGGAAGCTGCCAACAACAAGTCCGAAGGCAAAAGCGATCGCTACCAATGCAATCGGATTGGCGGCAAAAAAATCAGCAAATGTCATTGATTCGTATTCTTAGACCACAGCACCAATCTGGAAGATAGGCATATACATGGCAATCATCAGGCCACCGACGAGGACACCCAGTACCGCCATGATCAAGGGTTCCATCATCGATGTCAGGCCATCCACGGCATTGTCCACCTCTGCCTCGTAGAAGGTGGCACATTTGTCCAGCATGGCATCAAGAGCACCGGATTCCTCACCAATGGATACCATTTGCAACACCATGATGGGAAACAGGCCTGTGGCCTTGATGGAGGCAGTCAGCTGCTGGCCGGATGTAACATCATCACGGATTTGCAGGGAAGCTGTCTTGTATACAATGTTACCTGTTGCACCGGATACGGAGTTGAGTGCATCCACAAGAGGGACACCCGCTGCAAATGTCGTTGAAAGTGTACGGGTAAACCTGGCAAGACAGGAACTCTCGACAATGTCTCCGAATACCGGGAGTTTCAGGGAAAAACGTTCCAGGGATTCCTGAAATTTCTTGGAGCGCACTTTGGCCTCCTTGAAAATATAGCCGCCTATCCCCACGCCTGCGAGTATGTATAACCACCAGGCAATCATGAAATCTGAAAGCCGCATGACATACTGGGTGAAAAGCGGCAGCTCGGCACCAAAGCTGGAAAAGGTTTCGGCAAACTGGGGTACTACCTTGATCAGCAGGATGGCTGTCACAATACCGGCTACGGCCAGTACCGTGAGCGGATAGTTCATGGCTTTCTTGATCTTGGCTTTCAGGGCCTCGGATTTTTCCTTGTAGGTTGCCAACCTGTCGAGCATGGTATCCAGGGCGCCTGACTGCTCACCCGACTCAACAAGGTTACAGAAGAGTTCATCAAATTGACGTGGGAATTTACGGATGGCATCTGCAAAATGATTACCTGCGGATACATCGTCCCGAATAGAGAAAACCACTTCCCGCATACTTGGATTTTCGAGACCTTCTCCAACGATTTCAAAAGATTGTACAAGCGGAATACCGGCTTTCATCATGGTCGCCAGCTGACGGGTGAATATGGCAATATCCATCGGCTTGATAGCCTGCTTGGAGGCACCAAACAGGGGTTTGGCCTTTTTCTTGACCTTGGTAAGCTTGATGCCCTGCTTGCGCAGTTGGGCCTTAACCAGTGCGGCACTGGTACTAGTTACTTCGCCCTTGGCGGTTTTTCCCTTGGCATCCTGTCCCTGCCAGACGAAGATTGCCTGTTTAATTCCGGTTTGTGCAGGAACTGCCATAATCTCTTACCTCACTTAAACGTCTACTGTCATGCCGGACGGAATCCGCAATTAACTGTGTATCCGTAACCGGGAGTCATACTCCCTGGTGCAGGTTTACCTGTGGTATCAGGTAAGCCTGTTGACTTCAGCTATGCTGGTCAGGCCCTGTGCGGCTTTTTCCAGCGCTGATTCCCGCAGGGTATTAAACCCGTTGCGGGCCGCTAATTCTGCGATCTGTATCGAATTTCCACCTTCCATGATAACACGTGAAATTGACTTCGTAATTGCTACTGCTTCGTATACCCCGGTCCGGCCACGATAACCGGCGTGGCATTTCTTGCAGCCCTGGGGAGCAAACAACGTAATGCTGTCCAGCAGGTTTTCAGAAAAACCTTCCTGAAGCAATGACTTAGCGGGTAAGTTTACCGGTTTTTTGCAGTGATTACATAAGCGCCTGAGCAATCTCTGGGCTATCACTAGGCTGATTGAATTGGCCACCAGGTAGGGAGATATACCCATATCAGATAACCGGGTCAGGGCCTGGACAGCATTGTTGGTGTGCAAGGTCGTAATAACCAGGTGCCCGGTCTGAGCTGCCCTGATCGCAATCTTTGCGGTTTCTGTATCCCTGATTTCTCCCACCATAATGACATCGGGATCCTGGCGCAGAAACGCTCGCAGTGCGCTGGCAAAATCCAGTCCAATACTGGAATTGATCGCCAGCTGATTGACCCCTTCAAGATGTATTTCAACAGGATCTTCAACTGTTGCGATGTTCTTTTCCCTGGTGTTGAGTAACTTGAGTCCGGCATACAGCGATGAAGACTTGCCACTGCCTGTGGGGCCTGTCACCAGAATGAGGCCTTGCGCAGACCTGAGAGCATCAAGATAAATTTCCTTTTGCTCCGGTGTGAAGCCGAGCTCCTCAAGTTCGAGTTTTTCCAAACTGTGATCCAGTATTCTCAGTACAGTTTTTTCACCCCATAATGTGGGAGCCGTGTTCACCCTGAAGTCCATGGTTTGGCCATGCTGCCCGGTCATCCTGAATCGGCCATCCTGGGGCAGTCGTTTTTCAGAGATATCCAGCTGGGCCATTACTTTCAGGCGTGAGATGATTTTCCGTGCAATGCCCAGTGTGGGCCTGGTTACTTCCCGTAGTGCACCATCCAGGCGAAACCGGATTCTGGCAATGTTTTCGTAAGGTTCGATGTGGATATCTGAAACTCCTTCCTGAATGGCATCCCTGAGAATCCTGTTTACCAATCGCATTACCGGTGTTTCATCGCCGGGTTCAGATTCTTCACTTGTGCTTTGTGGCTCTTCATCCTGCTGAATTGTCCCGTAGTCCAGGGTTGAAAGCTCTCCCAGGTTATCTTTCTCGGTAACCGGATTTTTCAGCACCTCCCTGATTAACAGATCCAGTTTTTGCGCTTCGACGACAATCAATTCAAGTTTGCAGCCAGTCTGGAACTGGATATCAGCAAAATATTCTTCACAGGCAGGATCTGATACAGCGATGAACAGGGAGTTGTTGTGGCGGAAAAGGGGAAGTACGTGGCTGTTTTTGACAAGGTCCGGGTCAATGCATGCAAGTGGAAGGAGCGTGGGGTCTACGGCATCCAGGTCAAGCAGGGGAAGACAGAATTGACCGGCAGCCTTCTCTGCGAGCTGGAAGCCGTCAATCATCTGCCTGGACACCAGATACAAGACAAGTGGTATGTCTGCGCGGGTAGCGTCTGTGCGGGCCTGCTCGAATACATCAGATTCAAGTAATCCGCTGGCGACTAGCCAGTGATAGGTGTCTGTTATTTCTGCTCTGGAGTTCATCGTCCCTGATGCCTGAAAAAAGCCTGATACCCTTTTCAACAATTAGTGTAATCGAGAATCAGCGGTTTGCCACATTGGTCCACTCGATGAAATCAAATCCTAATCATGTTGTGGGTGAAAGAGTTCTGCGGGTGTGACTGTTTTTTTAGTGATGTGACAAAAAATGTCAATCCTGGTTGTCAATTGTCAGGCTCTGAATGCTATTATTCTGATATTAAAAGTGTTTTTTTATGGGAACATGAAGGCCAAAGGGGGTAAAAGTGTGAGTAAGATCACGCTTTTTGTTGAATTCACGGCCAGGCTGATTAATGGCATAGTTATTGCTTCTTTATTACTTGCTCTCTTCAGGACGATTGGGAGCCACCAGGCGACAGGATAAAGGATGAATGATTGTAGCCCGGAATGGCTGATAAGCGTCTGGAATATTAGCTAATATTATTCATGCACATGTTTTATCAGGAGATGACAATGAAAAACATGAAGACTAATCAAAAGGGTTTCACCCTTATCGAATTGATGATCGTAATTGCGATCATCGGTATTCTGGCTGCAGTAGCTCTGCCGGCTTACCAGGACTACACAATTCGCGCTAAAGCTTCCGAGCTTGTACTGGCCTCCAGTGCTGCGAAAAATACAATCACGGAATATGCTCTGATCAACAACACGCTGACCATTCCTACTACTGTAAATGTGCAGTCAATCAACCAGGGCATGATTTCTTCCCTGTACTGGTCTGGTACCTATATCGTTGTTGAAGGTAGCGCAACTAATCTGGGTACAGCAGTTACTCTTTACATGAAACCATCAGGTGACCCATCTACTGGTATCCTGTGGATCTGTGAAGCAGGTGGTGCGGGCACTTCTTACCTGCCCACCAGCTGTCAGTAATCCCAAGCTGTATGAAAAGCCAGTCCTTGCATTTGTAAGGGCTGGTTTTTTTTATCCTGAAATTTAGTCCATCCTGCCTGATGTTTAACAGTACAAAACATGTCCTGATTTTTTTTCTGCTTTCGTCTCTGGTTATAACAGTGCTCGTTTACTGGCCGGGACTCAATGGCCCCTTTCTGCTTGATGATTATCTGAATGTTGTCCAGGCCTATGTTGGCGAGCTGGATATTTCCCGCATCTATTACGTTGCCACTCATAATGAAAGCGGTATTCTTGGCCGGCCTGCGTCCATGGTCAGCTTTATTTTCAGTGGGTTGGTGCATGGTCCCGATCCATGGGGCTACAAATTTCATAACCTGATAATTCATCTTGCCAATGGCCTGCTTGTATACCTCTTGATATTCAGGGTTCTCTCCAGGCTTGCACCAAAGACTGATCAAAAACAACATATGATCGTCGCCGGGCTAACATCCCTGATGTGGTTGCTTCATCCACTAATGGTCAGCACAGTTCTCTATGTGGTCCAGCGGATGGCGCAGCTATCTGCCCTGTTTACCTTGGCATCTCTGTTGATATACCTGGAACTCAGGGAGAGGACGTTCAAAAAGCCCTGGTCGTTTTATGTGCTTGGATATGCCGTCTTTCCATTGATAGTACTGCTTGCAGTCTTTTCCAAGGAAAACGGCGCCCTCATACCGGTATACATATTGGCCATTGAATTTATCGTGTTCAGAGCCAGGTTCAATGATGCGGTAACGCGCAGAAGGATTGCGGTTTTCCTGGCCATTTTTGTGTTGATCCCACTGGTCGGCGGCAGTCTTTACCTGGTGACCCACTTTGAACGCTTCACCAACTATGCCCTGCGTGAATTTACCATGCCGGAGCGACTCATGACTGAGCTTCATGTGATTGTTGCCTACCTGAAAATGATTTTGCTGCCAAGGCTCTCTGACATGACCCTGTTTCATGATTATTTTCCGGTAACGCGACAGCTGGACTGGTCTACCAGTATTTTATTTTTGCTCTTGATAGCTGCTATCTCCGCTGTTTTTTTCTGGCGCAAAAAAGCCCCTGTGGCAGCATTTGCCATAGCGTGGTTTATTGTTTCCCATCTTCTGGAATCCACATTTCTAAGCCTGGAAATCATGTTCGAGCACAGGAACTATCTGGCTGCCATGGGGCCTTTGCTGGCTGTAGTTTACTATGCGGCAAACGTACCGGGTTATCCCAAGGTCATGTACTACAATGTCATCTTCCTGGTTATGATTGTTTTTCTTTGCTTTGTCCGCGTACAGGAGTGGACAGCCAGGGAAAGTATTTTCCAGGTAGCTATTGCTGAACACCCGGACTCGTACAGGGCCCAGACCGAGATGGCTACCCTGCAATACAGGGCAGGCAACCTGGAAGCAGCGATCGCCCACCTGGAGGTTGTAAAACAGTTACGCCGTAATGATTTTGGCCCTGTTATTCATCAGGCTGTTTTTCTGTGTGGTAGCGGTAATGATTTATCGCCCTGGTTTGAAGATGCAGAGGAGAAGGCCAGGCAGTATCCGGTGACTACCTATTCACTAACAGCCCTGGATAATATGGCCGTTGTCCTGGGGAATGGAGATTGCCCGGAACTTGATGGACAAACGATACTGCGCCTGGTGGAAATTGCAAAAGCACAGCCGGATAATCAGACCCATGAAAACTACATTGGTTTTCTGGAAAAAATAGAAGGCCAGATATACCTCATCCAGGGTGATGCCCGGAAAGGGATGGGATTATTGTTGTCTGCCTATAATCATACGGGTATGGTCAGGATTCTGGCGAATATGGCCGAAATCCTACTTAGTGTTGATCGTCTTGACGAAGCAGAACAGATTATTGGTTACATGGAAGGAATTAACGAGGAATCGGGTGGTGTGGAAACAGCCCTGTTGATTCCTCTGAGAGAACAGCTGGAGCAGGCCAGGACTGGAGGGCCTTCAATTGAATAAAGCAGACATCTCTATCGTCATACCTGCCAAGAATGAGGCATCAAATCTGGAAGGCTTGCTGCCGGAACTGGTTTCACTCTATTCAGAGGCAGAAATTATCGTCGTTAATGACGGGTCCACTGATTCCACCGTAGAAATCTGCCAGGCCAACAATGTTAACGTTGTCACACATCTTTACAGCAAGGGTAATGGTGCCAGCATTAAAACCGGTGCCAGGACGGCAACCAGGGATGTAATAGTGTTTATGGACGGTGATGGTCAGCATCAACCGGCAGATATCGAGAGGTTGCTTGTCGAAATAGAGACTGGTGCTGATATGTGTGTGGGGGCTAGGGATAGCGAGTCGCAGGCAAGTATCGGGCGATCACTGGCTAATCAGGTCTATAACAAGCTGGCTACGTGGATTTCCGGCCATCACATTCCAGACCTGACATCGGGATTCAGGGCCGTTAAGCGAACAAAGTTTCGGGAATTTCTCTACCTGTTGCCCAATGGTTTTTCCTATCCCACAACCATTACGATGGCGTTTTTTCGTGCGGGTTACAGTGTCTCCTATATCCCCATTACAGCAAGAGCCAGGGGAGGAAAAAGCCACATCAACCTGTTAAAGGATGGGGCCCGATTCCTGATCATCATATTCAAGATTGGTACACTGTATTCACCCCTGAAGATTTTTATACCGACTGCCATGGCATTTTTTGCTACAGGTCTTGGTTATTATGTGTATACCTTTATTACGCGTCATGCCTTCTCAAACATGAGTGCTGTGCTATTCATTTCAGCCATTATTGTATTTTTAATTGGTCTGGTTTCCGAGCAAATTACTTCGTTGATGTATAAGGACAATGGCTAGTCGGCCGACTTGAGTAGTGACCATTCTTTCTCTATATCAATGACGGTTTGTGCGATATCGTATTCCGTATCGACGAAACCAGCTGCCTGCCTGGTAATTTCATTGACAATCTCCGGTGTCTGATCGAGCCTGTTGATACACTGGATCAGTGAATCCAGGCTGCCATTGTCATACATCAGGGCCAGTGGTCTGGACTTGTAAAAAGGGGAAAGAAAATCAAGGTTTGGCAGGATTACCGGTATACGGTAATGCATGGCTTCAACCACAGAGGTCGGGACAAATTGTTTTTCTTCCTGTCCATAGGGAAATACAAAAGCCTGGCAATACTCATAAATGGAAGGGATGGACACTTCGCCTTTTAGCTCCAGGCTGTCATCCGGCCAGGTATTGTCAGGTAGGTTACGTAGAAACTTTGCCGTATCGGGATTGGATAAAAACGGTACAGCAACGATGAGGCGGTACCCCATTGTCGAGAGTGCCTTGCCTGCCTGAAACAGAATCCTCAGTCCACGGACATCAAGTACGTACTCCAGTCGTTCTGCATTGAAGGCTGAGGTTCCAGCCATAAAAAGGAGGTTTTTCCCGCTATTTTCAGTGCCAATGATGGTTTCCTGTTGCGGAAATTTTACGCCAAAGCGTATACCCCTGGTTTTACCGGTATGTTGATTGAAATAGACGTTCTTTAAAAAGAGTCGGTGAAAAAGGGAATTGGCTTCCATTGTCAGGGAGTACATCAGTGTGATGGCGGGTATGCCATGTTTCCTGCAGATTCTGGAAAACCGCCAGATAGACCATAGATTGGCAATACCCCTGATGCCATGAAAAGCGCCAAAAGGAAAGTAGCAGACAAAGTCGGGATTAATGTCTGTCAGTTTTTTTGATAATGAGCCCACAGGTATTAGCAGATGATCCCTGGGGCTGCTCACTTCATAAGTATCAAATGATGTTGGCAGGTTTGTTTTTTCATCCGGATCCAGTGTGGTCAGGCCATGAAGATCCCATCGATTACTGGCCTGATCAACCAGGTCGCAGACGAATTTTTTTCGACCTTCTGTCCAGGGCGTGCAGATTTTGGGCGCAACAATCAATACCTTCATCAGGGGGCAGGCTTGGTCGCTGTAATCAGGTATTGTTCTGCAAGAAATTTTAAGGGTGCTTTACGATGCCAGAGCCCTGCCCTAAAGGCGAATGTCTCTGATAGCCTGGCTGCCAGAACCAGATGCCAGCCTGCAATACCTTGTACTCTAGCATGGGAAAAACCCGCATGCTCTATGGAACGGCAAGTCTTACCTGGAAGATTGTAGATGGAGAAAGGCGCCAGCCGTTTATATCGAATCAGGTTATAAAGTACATGGGGAATCACATAAAACCAGCGGGCAATCATGTTGTCGAAATCCACGATCAATTGTCCACCGGGAGCCAGCACGCGATTGAATTCCTGAAACAGGCGTTGCTGGTCATGCCACTCGAACAGATGCAGAAAACGGGTCGAAACAAGTACGTCAAAACTGTTATCCGGGAAGGGTAAAGAAAACGCATTGGCTTGCAAACAGGTTACCTGTTCAGGGTCACTGCCAAATTTGTTTTTTGACATCATTTCCGGTGTCAGGTCGCAGGCAGTCAGTTTATTAAAATGCTTTACGAGTACCTGGGTGGTATGTCCGGTACCACAGGCAACTTCCAGACAGCGTACATCCCTGCCAATATCAGAAAGTACATTATCCAGGATATGGTGATGCAGTTTTCTGAATAATCGACCATAACGGGTTTCATATCGTGTCTGTTCGTAAACTGCAGCTTCCTGGGCATAAAACGCCTGGAACTTTTCGTCATCGGACATGCATGAATTCTCCAGAAAAGCCCAGTATACTGCATATTTGGTCTATGCTGGGACCAAGCAGATCACATTTGCAGGTAGAGTCTGCGCTGGCATTGACGGCTTGCTGAACACCTTCTCCCCATGCTTTTCTCAAAATCACGCATCATAGGACTTATATGTACCGTCGCGACTCTGGCGTCAGCAATCTCTATTCTTTTTGATGTAGCGGATAAGGACAGTATTGCCAGTCTTGGTAACTTCATGTCACCCGCAATCTGGACTCCTTTGTTTGTTCTCTTTGCACTGCACTTTTTTGCAGAGCCAGTCCGTTGGACAGTGTATTCATCGATCAATGCATACAGGAACAGCGGTGAACCTGTCCTGTTCAGACATGTGTTTGCCTGTTTCAGTATTACCGCACTTTTGAGTTATTCGCTTCCCTTCAAACTCGGGCTTCCTTTACGGCTGTACCTGCTAACCACTTACCTGAAGCTGGAAGCTGCGAAAGTGGTCAAGCTGATGGCTGTTGATGGGGTATTCAACTTGCTTAGCTGGACTCTGGTATCTGTCGTATTGATTCTTTTTTTACCTGACGTGCTGGCCTATTTTACCCAGGTACTGGATATTGAATTGATCATATCGCTTTTTGTCGCAGGATGTATCGCACTCTCCTGGTTGTGGTGGAAGAAGCGAACCCAGATCAGGAACCTGCTCTTTTCGATTCCAGCGAGGCTGGCCATTATTGTCATTGCAACGCTGGTTATTGACGTGCTTTTTTATGGGGTGAGGCACTTTATGCTGGCCAGGGTTCTTGAAGTGGATATTCCCTTGATGGCTATTTTTGTCATCAGCATCATTGCCGTATTTGCGGGTATTCTTTCTACGTTGCCCATGGGGCTGGGTGCCTATGATGCCAGTTTGGTCGCATTGCTGGGCATATATGGTGTAGATATCGAGCTGGGATTGATTATCGCATTCAGTAATCGACTGGGTATGATATTGACCAGCATCATACTTGGTGTCCCGTCAGGCATTGCGCTACTAAAAAACAGTGATCAGGTGCCAGCAAATCAATCGAGGCAATTGTGATACAAATACAGGACAAACCACTCATGCTTGCTTATGCTGGAACGCCGGTTTACTGGCTTCTTAAGGGGGTTACCTTGATTCGGAGTTATGATGGATAAGGACTATATTGTATTTGGTAAACCAGAGATTCTTGATGCTGAAATAGACGAGGTGGTGGACTCTCTTCGGAAAAACTGGCTGGGGACCGGACCTAAGGTAAAGCGTTTTGAGCAGCAGTTTGCCGATTATAAAAAAGTGGATTTTTCACAAGTCGCTGCCGTTAATTCCTGTACAGCTGCTTTACACCTGAGCCTGCTTGCTGCAGGTATCAGGCCCGGTGATGAAGTTATCACCACGGCCATGACGTTTTGTGCCACGGTAAACGCTATCATTCATGCTGGCGCTACTCCCGTATTGGTGGATGTACTGCCTGACACATTCAATATTGATCCAGCTGCAATCGAGGACCGGATTACTGAAAGCACGCGCGCTATTGTTCCAGTTCATTATTCCGGTAATCCTTGTGATATGGAGGCGATAATGAAAATTGCTTCCAGGCATGATCTCAAGGTCATCGAAGATTGTGCTCATGCCCTTGAAAGTGATTTCAGGGGGCAGCCACTAGGCACTTTTGGTGATTATGGGTGCTTCAGTTTTTATGCCACAAAAAATATCACTACCGGGGAAGGGGGGATGGTGATTGCCAAATCACCGGAAGCCATCAACAGGATAAAAACCCTGGCGTTACATGGGATGAGTACCGATGCATGGGCCCGATTCAGTGATGATGGTTATAAGCATTACCAGGTAACGCAGGCAGGGTTCAAATACAACATGATGGATCTGCAAGCCGCAATTGGCATTCATCAGCTTGAACGAATTGAGGCAAATTGGGAAAAGCGCCGTGCCCTTTTTGCCCGCTATCACCAGGCTTTTGCTGACCTACCCGTGCAGTTGCCCGTTGCTGAAGATGACATGGGCAGATCCGCTTACCATTTATTTCCGATATTACTGCATGACTCGGCAGCAGTGAGTCGGGATGAATTCATGGTGAAAGCGCATAATGAGGGAATAGGGACAGGTGTACATTATTTGAGTATTCCGACCCATGAGTTTTATAAAAATGCTTTTGGCTGGAACGAAAATGATTTTCCTGTAGCACAAACCATCGGTCAATCAACAGTAAGCCTGCCTTTCAGTCCGTCACTCGGGGAGTCTGAAATTATCAGGATTATCGATACTACACGCCGGATTCTGACAACATGAATGGCACAATGAATGAGTAATATCCGGAATCAATGGGAAGAACGTCAACAGCATCTGGGTAATACAGAACGTGCTGTGCTTTTCAAGAATTTCCCCGATGCCTTCAATAACAGTGTCCATCAGTCCCACCTTGATTTTCTGATGGCTTGCATGCCCGAAGGCACCCGCAACATGCTGGATGTTGGCTGCGGCTACGGCAGACTGGCTTTGCCCTTCAAGAACAAGTTTCCCGAAATAACTATAGAAGGCGTCGAATTTTGTGAGGAATTTGCCAGGGAATTTGAGAAAAACGTAGGCCCCTGTTTTCATGGGAGTGCTGTTGATTTCATCCCACAGAAATCCTACTCGTTTGTCTCTATCGTCACATTGTTGATGTACCTGGATGCCGATCATCAATATCAAGTGCTTTCGACAATCTGGAAGGCACTGGAGCCGGGAGGCAGGATTGTCATTATTGAACCCTACATGAATATACTTGTTTCCATCAGGCGCTTGCTTAAATTGAAAAAGTTTACGCCAACCGGTGGAAAAGTGGGTTATTTCAGCAATCAAGAATTAAGGAGGCTGGTAAAACGTGTTGTTCCCGAGACCGCGATATCGGCAACTTCCTATACCAAATTCCCGTTTACAGGATTTCCGCGATTGCATATTGGCATATGCCTTGAAAAGCCGGCTGCTTAACCACTAAGAGTCATCAGTGTACCGGTAATTGCCGGTAGTGAGGAATCGGCCGCCGACCTTCTGATACAGTTTGCTTGGATCTCTGGATTGGCGTCGAGTGCCTTATTGATTGCTTCAGCGAAATCCCGTGGAGAGGGGTGGGAAGCAAGCACACCGCAGTTATAATGGTTTACGAGCCGTTCGAGATCTCCAACGGGCGTGGTAATAACAGGTTTTCCAGCTTTCATTGCGTCAGAAAAAACCACTGGAATGCTCTCTATCCTTGATGGGATCAGCACGTAATCACACCAGGAAAACAGTGACTGGGCTTGTTCCCTGTCAAGATAGCCTCCCACTTCAACTGGCCTGCCAGCATTTTTCAGGATATGGACACCTTCAGATACCAGATTTTCCAGAGGTCCACCCCCAAAAATTTTCACCATGTGGATTTTTTGCCAGGCACTTTCATTAAGAAGAGACAAGGCTTCTATCAGGATATCTGTCCCTTTGTTGTGGTGCCAGCGGCCCAGAAACGCGAGGTTTTTTTTGGCATTGCTGGAGGCGGCTTGGGGTGGTTCCAGACAGAAGTCACGGGTGCTTGGCAGAAAATGACAGGGTTTGCCAGAAAGGCGTTGCACATCATCCCGAAGCTGATAGCCATCAGCAAAATTTTGGTGACTGTTCTGTAAAACATTTTTAAGCCAGGTGTGGATAATAGGAATTTTTCCCAGTGACCAGATATCACTGCCTAGGGCCCATGTGGAGTAGGGGATACCAAACTCTTTCCCGGCTTTCCGGGCCCATGCCCCGGAAGGCAGAACCCAGAATGCAAGAATATGATCAACTTGTTGATTGTTGTTAAGTAGACATTTCAAGGCTGAATATCCGGACATCAGGGTTTGTATAATGGGTAACCAATGCAAAGGATTCCAGGGCTTTAACAAAGACAGGGGTTTGTCGGGAGCATGATATCGTATTACTTCAAGTGAGCCCTGTTGTAACGTGGCATTCCTTGTTCCTGGGGCAAGTACAGAAACCCGGGATTTGTTGGAAAGCTCCCGGGCAAAATCCCTTACAAAGGCACCAGCAGCCTCACTTCCGTCATTGTCTTTGGGGTAAGAGGTTGTGATGAGGACAAGATGTTTTGTCATGGATCGTTTCATCAATATGAGTTGAAACTATAATACCGACATTCAATTTTCATATCTGCCATATTTCCACCATTGGTTGAAACAGCATGTCATAATGACTGCTCATCCAGAATGGGGCAAGAAGAGTGCTTTGATGAGTGCATCACAACCCTGTAAATGTATTCCTATAAAATCAGAAAATTAAATCGGAACGATCAGGCTGGTTATTTTATTCGCTAAAATTCATTTAATTAAAAGTATAAACAGAACATATACCTGTTCATGACAGTACATAAGAATCAAAACTATTTTGGCGAAACGAAACATCTGGCATTCCGGCCGGATATCGAGGGCTTGAGAGCAGTAGCTATTCTTGTCGTGGTGGCCTGTCATGCGGATGTGCCATGGCTTAATGGCGGTTTTATTGGGGTAGATGTTTTTTTTGTCTTATCAGGTTACCTGATTACGGGTTTGCTGGTGAAAGAGCTTTCAGCAACATCAAGAATTGATTTTCTGGATTTTTATTTCCGCAGACTCAAGCGATTGCTTCCGGGACTGCTCACGATGGTGGTCTTCAGTTCACTTTTTTCTGCTGTCATGCTGGCGCCTTATGAGCAGGTCAATCAGGCCCTGTCTTCATCATCGGTGTACTTCTGGGTATCGAACTTATTTTTTAGTCTCATGGAACTGGACTACTTTTCTCCCCAGGCAGAAAGTTTTCTTTTTCTGCATACCTGGTCACTGTCTGTAGAAGAGCAGTTTTACCTGGTCTGGCCAATCTTTATTCTGGGGCTGTTCAGTATCGCTAGAAAGAATATCGACCGAGGAGCAGAAAAAGTACTGGTAGCCTATCTTGGACTGGTGTTTGTCTGCTCCTTGCTACTTTGTCTTTATCTTTCCTATACGCAACCCCTGTGGGGATTTTTCATGATGCCTTCCAGGGGCTGGCAGTTTGCAATGGGCGGTTTGTTGTTTGTTGTGGGGAATCGTTCCGGTAAGGGGCGCCAGGACAAAGCAGCATCTCTGGCCAGGATGCAGTGGGCTGGTTGGGCAGGCTTGCTGATAATACTTGGCAGTGCCATGTTGTTCAGTGAGGATATGGTCTATCCATCTTTCTGGGCTATTTTCCCTTCACTGGGAGGCGCACTGGTCATCTTGTCCGGAATTCACCAGCCTTCATCTTTGCAACAGATGCTGGCTAACAAGCCAATGCAGTTCATTGGTAAGGTTTCCTATTCCTGGTATTTATGGCATTGGCCTGTTTTGCTGCTGGGTAATATTCTTTTTCCGCTAGCGGGGGTGGCGGGGAAAGTATTGATGGTACTTGTTTCATTCGGCCTGGCAGTACTAACTCTGTTCTCGATCGAACTGCCCTTGCGTAATCGACCATTGTTTGCCAGGCGTCCGGCCCTGACAGTTTCATTCTCAATTGGGCTGATGATCGCCGGCTATTTCGGGGCCAGTGTATGGGAGCAGAAAGCCAAGGTGTGGGCAAACTCCGGGGATCAATTGAGGTATCAGCTTGTTAGAAAGGATCTGCCGACAATCTATTCCATGGGATGTGATGACTGGATTAACAGTGCCGAAGTAAAGATTTGCAGTTTTAATGCTGATAACCCCGCGAAAAGAGCGTTATTTATTGGGGACAGTATTGTCATGCAGTGGTTTCCCGGGCTTGCAAAACCATTACTGGCAGATGGTTGGCAGGTGCTTGTGCTGACCAAGTCCGGTTGCCCAATGGTGGATGAGCCGATTTATTATGACCGTATCGGGCAGGAATATACGGTCTGCAGTATCTGGCGACGGACAGCACTGGATCAAATGATGAGCCTGCAGCCAAAGGTGATTTTTACAGGCAGTGCCTCAGATTACGCTTACTTACCCGGACAATGGCTTGAGGGTTCCAGGCGCGTAGTGGATATATTGTCAGACGCAGCGAATCAAGTTTTTGTTATACCGGGTACTTATCGTTTGCCTTTTGATGGTCCGCTTTGCCTGGCGCGGCAGGAATGGCAGCCTGATATGCTGTCCGGGATTAACCACTGTGCATGGTCACCTGCTGAAGATCAGGACAAACATGTATTGCTTGCATTGTCGGAAGTTGCAAATGCCCACTCCAATGTTAATGTGCTGGACCTGAATCCTCTGATTTGTCCGAAGGGGGTTTGTGCATCCATGATTGATGAGGAGATTGTTTATCGCGATTTTCAGCATGTGGCTGCCAGTTTCGTAGAACAGAATAGTGGACAGATAAGTGCTCTAATAAAGGAAGTATCAGAAGGCACGGACACAGTCCGCTGAAAGGAAGGCAGCTGTCTTGACATGATTGAACGGCTGTGCCAAAAATTCAAAAAATTAAACAAGTTGATTACCGGAGATATTATGAAGGCCATTATAAAAATTTCAGGAAGTCTTGCGCTGGCAGCGGTTGTCAGTAGTTGTACTATGGCAGGTTCATCTGGCTGGATGGAGTTGGACGAAAGTTTTTCCGGCTGGCATATGTCCGGGGATGCCAATTGGCGTTGGGAAGGGAATGAACTGGTTGCCGATGAAGCGTCCGGCATCAGTCATCTGGTGACAGATGAAAGTTACTCCGACTTCCAGATACAGGCCGAATTTTGGAACCATGAAGGCGCCAACAGCGGGATATTTATGCGTATCCAGGATCCTGATGCAATCTCGGATTCTTCAGCGTACGAGGCCAATATTTATGATGACCGTCCGGATCAAAGTGGCCGTACCGGCGGTATTCCTAATTTTCTCCCTCCCGAAGCTGTGATTGATACCTGGGATCAGTGGAACACCTATGACATTACCATGGATGGTGACCGTGTCACGGTGAAGCTCAATGGAGTGACAACGATTGACGGGACTGATGATAATTTCTCCAGCGGGCCGATATCCCTTCAGTACGGAGCAGGCACCATCAAGTTCAGGAATGTGCGGATAAGAAAATTATAAGCTGTGGCGATTGTGCCTAATCCGGCATTTCTGCCCTAATGGGGTACGTAGCTATACGCCAGCTATCATGACTTGATGGGGCCAGGATTACTGTAAAAATTGTAGACCGGGAAGATGATATCTTCCCGGTTTTTTTTTGCGTAGACAATACCTGGCCTGCAAGATGAGCGTTAATCAAACAACATGGTAAAGTCGGTTGCTGAAATATGCTTGGTCAGTGAACCTACACTTATATAATCAACGCCGGTTTCTGCCACAGCGACAGCAGACTCAATGTCATACCCGCCTGATGCTTCCAGTTTCGCCTGTCCATTATTGATCCGAACAGCTTCGCGAAGCATCTCCAGGGTATGATTATCCAGCAGGACAATGTCGGCATTGGCCGCCAGGGCTTCCTTCAGTTGCTCATGAGTTTCCACTTCAACTTCAACATGCTTCCCGGGATGCAATTCACGGGCTTTCCTGATAGCTGCGGTAATACCACCCGACGCCGTGATGTGATTCTCTTTAATGAGATAGGCATCATAAAGTCCTATTCGGTGGTTATAGCAACCTCCGATCTGTACGGCATATTTCTGTGCCAGCCTGAGTCCGGGGATGGTTTTACGGGTATCGAGAATCTTGACGTTGGTATGTTTCACCTGGCCTGAGATAGTTTTTGCTCGGGAGGCAACGGCAGACAGGGTTTGCATGAAATTGAGTGCTGATCTCTCCGCTGTTAACAGGGAGCGTGCCTTACCTCTGATGATACAGACCACATCATTCGGACTGAGCGATTCTCCGTCATGCAGCACCCACTCAACCGTAATATCAGGATCCACCTGCTTAAACACTTCATTGACCCAGGGTTCGCCGCACAGGGTAGCATGCTGACGGCAGATAATTCTGGCCTCTGCCATACGGTCGGGTGGTATCAGTTCAGCGGTGATATCGCCTGTACCGATGTCCTCTGCCAATGCATAGCGCACGGTATCGGCAACATTGTCCAGCAGGGGAGAGTGCAAGGGGTTGTTCATGGGCCTGTATCCTGGAGAAGCCTGAAAAAGGGTGGATTATAGGCTATTAATCAGGATTATGCCTGAGCGTAAGGGTGCTACCCTGCTGTGTAAATTCAACCTGCTGCAAGGCGCTCATGCCAAGCAGTACCATGCGTTCATCCATGGCAGGGTTGATGCTGGCGCGAACGTTGTGGAGCGTAATTTCACCCAGGGACAGCTTGTCTATAATCGTGCTGTAAATATTCACAATGCCATTGGCTGTCATGGCCTGGCTTTGATAGCCGTATTCAAGGCCACTTGTCTGGGCAAGACCGGCCGGAATAACCACATCAGTGGCACCGGTATCGAGAATAAAATCGGCCTGGACATCGTTTACTGATCCGGTCATGACATACTGTCCCTGACGGTTACTTTGCAGAATGACTTCAGTATCTCCGAATGCATTGATGGAGGATTCCGGTGATCTGTTGGGGTTGTAGGCATTGTCCAGGACCCCATCAAAAAAAGTGGTCAGCACAAAAAGCCCAAGGATGAAGCCGGCAGCTATCATTCCCTGTCCTATGTGTTTGCTTTCCTGGTGAGGGTCTTTGGGCTTCATGTCAACTTTATCGGTAACGGGTTGATTATAAACGGATGATGGTTCGGGTAATATGAGCGTATGCAGATTACGAACCACATACTCCAGCAGGCACGACAGGTAGCGTCTCCCAATTGCGGTGACCGTCCTGATGAAAATGATATTTCATTACTGGTTATTCACAACATCAGCCTACCACCCGGTGAGTTTGGTGGACCTTATATAGATGATCTTTTTTGTAATCGCCTTGACTGTACGGTTCACCCTTTTTTTCAGGAGATCAGTAGTTTGCAGGTCTCATCGCATTTGTTGATCGACAGGGCAGGCAACATTACACAATACGTTCCTTTCAATAGAAAGGCTCACCATGCAGGACAGTCGCAATTTAACGGCAGGCTGCAGTGCAATGATTTTTCCATTGGGATTGAACTTGAGGGAACCGATCATGAAGCGTTTACTGATCAGCAGTATGCAGTATTGGCAGAGGTGACTTGCGCGTTGTTGGCAAGGTATCCGGGGATAACACCTGAGCGAATTACAGGTCATTCGGATATTGCCCCTGGACGCAAAACAGATCCAGGCCCCTGTTTTGACTGGTCAAAATACCGAAAAATGATCGCGGGATGATTGCTCACTACATCCCTATCTTTTTGTATTGTCGTAGTTTTTTTCTCACTGTGCCGAGCATGTGTGTAATTTTGTAGTATTACTACAAAAAATTATGCTGATATTGGTAAAACGCTGATTTTTCGAGTAAAATTTTGCGCCACTGTAAATTTACTACAGCGTATTCAGGCAGTCAGACCCGCTGAGATCCATCGGGTAACCCCTGAAATGACATTGATGACTGCGTGACTGGCCCTTCCATGGGCATAACCCTATCCGGCAAAAAGCCGGTACGGATGACAAGAGAATTAATGGCAGCCTGCATCAACAGTATTGCCCCATCAGAGAAACTGTAAAGCGTTATTGCGCGATCATGGAATGATCTTCTGGCAGTAACCGGCAGTAGTAGGAAGAGTTGCATTATGGCCGATAAGTTTACCGATATAGATCCTATTGAAACCCAGGAATGGCGGGACTCCATTTCATCCGTTATCAAGCATCAGGGCATGGACCGCGCCCAGTTTCTGCTGAAAAGCCTGATTGGCAAGACTACTGAATCAGGTCAGCAACTTCCCGTTGACTCCCTCACCACTCCTTACCGCAACACCATTCCGATTGAAGAAGAAGCCAAAATGCCCGGCGACGTGTACATGGAACGCAGTGTTCGCGGCCTTATTCGCTGGAATGCCCTGGCAATGGTTATGCGGGCGAACAAGCTCGGATATGATCTTGGGGGGCATATTTCAACCTTTTCCTCGGCGGCCACCCTGTACGATGTTGGTTTCAATTATTTCTTCCGTGGTGAAACCGAGAACCAGAAAGCCGACATAGTGCTGTTCCAGGGACATGCCTCACCCGGTATTTATTCCCGGTCGTTCATTGAAGGGCGCCTGACAGAAGAGCAACTGGATAATTTCCGCCAGGAAGTTGATGGTAATGGGCTTTCTTCCTATCCCCATCCCCGCTTGATGCCTGATTACTGGCAGTTCCCGACTGTCTCCATGGGGCTTGGCCCCCTGCAGGCTATCTACCATGCCCACGTCATGAAGTATCTGGACAATCGTGGACTTGTGGAACAGGGTGACAGGCAGATTTGGGCGTTTCTGGGTGATGGCGAATGTGATGAGCCGGAAACCCTAGGGGCCATCGCATTGGCCGCCCGTGAAGGCCTGGGTAATCTCAATTTTGTGATTAACTGTAACCTGCAGCGCCTTGATGGTCCGGTCAGGGGTAATGGCAAGATTATCCAGGAGCTTGAAGGCATTTTCCGTGGTGCCGGCTGGAATGTTATCAAGGTGGTCTGGGGGCGTCATTGGGACAGCCTGCTGGCCAAGGATCATGACGGCATCCTTCAGGCGAGAATGAATGAAGTCCTCGATGGTGAATTCCAGAACTTCAGTGTCAAGGACGGTGCCTATATTCGTGAGCATTTCTTTGGCAAGAGCCCTGAACTGTTGAAGATGGTTGAACATCTGTCTGACAGTGAAATCGAGTATCTAAACAGGGGTGGTCATGACCCGTTCAAGGTCTATGCGGCTTACAAGCAGGCTGTTGACTGTACTGACAGACCAACGGTTATCCTGGCGAAGACAATCAAGGGATATGCCTTTGGTTCAGCCCAGGGGGCTAACGCTACCCACTCGACCAAGAAACTGAATCTGGAAGAGCTCAAGATCTTCCGGGACCGCTTTGGCATTCCAATTGATGATGACAAGCTTGAAGACATCCCGTACTACCGCCCGGCGGAAGGTTCTCCTGAACTGGAGTATCTCAAGCGTATGCGAGGGAATCTGGGAGGTACCCTTCCGGCCCGTCGTACTGAAAGTGAAAAGCTCAATGTCCCGGCACTCAGTGCATTTGAAACTCAGCTCAAAGGAACCGGTGACAGGGAAGTATCCACCACCATGGCTTTCGTGCGCATGCTGACTTCTCTGGTAAAAGACAAGGAAATTGGCGAGCGCATCGTTCCCATCGTGCCCGACGAGGCCCGTACTTTTGGGATGGAAGGGCTGTTTCGGCAGATCGGGATCTACTCGGCCAAGGGCCAGTTGTATGATCCGGTAGATGCCGGCCAGGTCATGTTTTATCGTGAAGATGTCAAGGGCCAGCTGCTCGAGGAAGGCATCAATGAGGCCGGCTCCATGAGTTCATGGCTGTCAGCTGCCACATCCTACAGTGTTCATAACTATCCGCTGATTCCTTTTTATATCTATTACTCCATGTTCGGATTCCAGCGTGTGGGTGATCTTTGCTGGGCCGCAGGCGACCTGCAGGCCAGGGGTTTCCTGATCGGAGCGACGGCAGGCAGGACGACACTTAATGGTGAGGGGCTGCAGCACCAGGATGGTCACAGCCACCTGGCGGCAAACACGATCCCCAACTGCGTGTCCTATGATCCCACATACTCTTACGAGTTGGCGGTGATTATCCAGGATGGTATTCGTCGCATGTACCATGAAGATGAATCCGTGTGGTACTACATCACCACCATGAACGAAAACTACACCCATCCGGAGATGCCAGAAGGTGCCGAGGAAGGCATACTCAAGGGCATGTACCTGCTCGAGGATGGTGACAGCAAGGATTACAAGGTTTCTGCAGGTAAAGGTAAGAAACCAAATCGGGTACGCCTGCTGGGCAGCGGGACAATCCTCAGGGAAGTCCAGGTAGCCGCCTCCATTCTGCGCAAGGATTATAAAGTTGCGGTGGACGTCTGGAGTGCCACGAGCATAAACGAGCTGGCTAGAGATGGTCTGGACGTGGATCGCTGGAACATGCTGCACCCCGAGGAAGAACCCAGGGTATCCTACGTGGAGCAATGTCTCTCTGAAAAAGAGGGGCCCGTGATTGCGGCAACAGATTATATGAAAATGTATTCCGACCAGATTCGTGCCTTTGTACCGGCACCCTATAAAGTGCTCGGTACGGACGGGTTTGGTCGTAGTGACAGCCGTCAGAAACTGCGTCATTTCTTTGAGGTCAATGCAAGCTTTATCGTGGTTGCTGCGTTGGGTGAACTGGCCGGTACTGGCGCCATTGATAAAAAGGTCGTCAGTGAAGCCATCAAGAAATTCAAGCTGGATCCGGAAAAGCTGAACCCTTTATTGGCTTGAGCAATTAACGGGACTGAAAAACAAAGATGGAAGGTAAAGGATCAAGGATCAGCGATGTTACGTCCGGTTAAATCGAAAGATTTAATCTCTTGTCCTTATATCCAGTCCGGTTAGGCAGAGACAGGCCGGAAGAAAGAAGCTACATGTAGCGACAAAGATTACCAGGAGTAAATGAAGTGTCAGTTGAAAAAATTCAGGTACCGGATATTGGCGATGAACAGGAAGTCGAGGTTATCGAAATTCTTGTTGCTCCCGGTGACGAGGTCAGCGAAAACGATTCTCTAATTGTTCTGGAAAGTGACAAGGCTGCCATGGAAATTCCATCTCCCCGTGCCGGGGTGATCAAGGAAATACTGGTCAAGGTAGGCGATCAGGTCTCCCAGGGTGTTGATATTGTCAGTATGGAATCCGGTGCTGATGCTGAAGCGGATTCCCAGGAGCCGGCTGCAGAAGAGGCTGCTGCAAAAGAAACTGATAAGGAGACGTCTGAACCCCCTGCGAAACAAGAGTCAACAGAAAGTCAGGCTGAAGAGCCTGCGCCCGCTGCGGCAGCAACCTCCAGTGTGATCGACGTGAAGGTACCTGACCTGGGTGGTGACAGCGATGTCGAAGTGATTGAAATCCTTGTGGCAGAAGGGGATGACATCAGTGAGGAAGACGGCCTGGTTACCCTGGAGTCCGATAAGGCTGCCATGGATGTCCCTTCCCCGGCAGCAGGTAAAGTGCGTGCCATCAAAATGAAAGTGGGCGACAAGGTCAATGAAGGCTCCCTGATCCTTGAACTGGAAACGGCTGGAGACGCGCCTGCCGTATCCGGCCCGGCCAATGCTCCCGAGAAGGAGGAAAGCAGTCCTGCACAGGCCCCTGTGTCTGAAAGCAAGCCAGCAGCGTCGGTGCCTGCTCCTGCTGCAGAGCCTTCCAGTGCTGTTGCCAGTGCTGGTGGTGAAGTCTATGCCGGACCGGCAGTACGAAAGATGGCCCGTGAACTCGGTGTCGATCTGAGCCAGGTCCCTGGAAGTGGATCCCGTGGTCGCATCGTCAAGGAAGATGTGGACGCCTATGTCAAAGGAATCATGCAGGGCGGAGCAAAGCCTGGTTCAGCCGCTTCCGGTGGTGCAGGTATCCCCGGTATTGAAGATATTGATTTCAGCCAGTTTGGTGAAATCGAGGAAGTGGAGATGACCAAGCTTCATCGTGTCACTTCCCAGAATATGAGTCGTAACTGGCTTAATGTTCCCCACGTTACCCAGTTTGATGAAACAGATATAACTGAGCTGGAAGAATTCAGGCAGGCCCAGAAAGCCATGGCTGAGAAAAAGGGCATCAAGCTTACACCGCTACCCTTTATCGTCAAAGCCTGTGCCAGGGCACTTGAAGAATACCCGCAGTTCAACGTATCGCTGCATTCATCCGGTACCAAGCTGATCCAGAAGAAATATGTAAACATCGGTGTAGCCGTGGCCACGCCCGCTGGCCTGATGGTGCCTGTTGTAAAAAATGCAGACCAGAAATCGATCTGGGAAATTGCCGCCGAAATTGCTGAACTTAGTGCCAAGGCCAAGGACCGCAAGTTGACCAAGGACGATATGCAGGGGGCCTGTTTTACAGTGTCCAGCCTTGGCAATATTGGCGGTAGCGGCTTTACGCCCATCGTCAACGCACCGGAAGTGGCCATCCTGGGTGTATCCAAAGCCAGTGTCAAACCGGTTTACATGAACAATGAATTTGTCCCCAGGACGATGCTACCGTTTGCACTGTCATATGATCATCGCGCCGTTAATGGCGTTGACGGCGGTATGTTCTGTACCTACCTGGGCAGTTTGTTGAACGATATACGGTTGTTGGCGTTGTAAATGCGAACTTCGTGTATAGACGGATAAAGGAAAAAAAGATACAAGGATACAAGGATACAAGGATACAAGGATACACAGATACAAGGATACACAGATACAGGGCAGGATGGTTCACCTGTGATGTTCGGTCAAGATTTTATATCCGGGGTCGTCAATAAATCTGAGTGTCACATAGCCGAATGAGGCTGTGCTCTTCCGGCCTCCGGGCATTTCCAAACATTACCTGAACCGCCCTCCTTGTATCCCTGTATCGGTCCCTTACCTGAACTGTTT
>Ga0181564_10001139_pt1 | contig 23589 bp, 20 predicted proteins | sample 011ome_24_FD_134512 | JGI IMG/M metagenome (GOLD analysis project Ga0181564, IMG submission 134512) | Coastal salt marsh microbial communities from the Groves Creek Marsh, Skidaway Island, Georgia - 011513CT metaG (megahit assembly) | ecosystem: Environmental > Aquatic > Marine > Intertidal... | reverse complement strand
CTACTATAAAATATTTTTTTTTTTCTTGAAGTAGTAGGGATGCTAAAATTCCACATCCAGCTCCAATTTCTAAAATATTTTTATATTTACTTAAAAGTGTATTTTTTTTTAATAATTCATAAAAGTGATTATTATTTATTAAAGAATTGTTATTACTATCATTTTTTATAAATGAATGATTTATTGAAACTCCATTTTGATCAATATTATCAACTTTTATTGGAAAAAAATTCTGTTTACCTAAGTTTTTCCATCCATATTTTGATAATTCAGAGTTAAAATCTACTTGAATGTTCTCCCAATATTCACCTACCTTTATTTTATTATTGATTATAAACTTTTTATATTCTTTATGCCTTTTAATTAAGTCTGTTGAGATAATCATTGTTTTTAATAATAAAACTGTTTTAATTGTTACTTGTCATAGTTATTTTTTACAAACTGCAACATACCAATATAATTTGATACCTTTATAATCCTCAGATCTTTCATTAATTTCAACTTCTGAGAAAAAAATTTCTAATTTTTTTTGTAATTTTTTCTTATTATCAAAAAAACCTATCATTTTATTATTTCTAAAACCGCCCCACTTCCATAACCATAAATTATCTTTTTTTTTAATACTATTTTTAATCGCGTCATGCTTTGGTGAGGGTGTTTCTATTATTGCTACCCCATTTTTTTTTAATACTCTTGCATATTCTGCAATTGCCTTATCAATTTTGCTTCCTGAAGAATAATGAATAGTGTTTATAGATACAAAAAGATCGAAATAATTTTTATTATAGGGAAGGTCCTCATTATTACCTATTTTTAAACTGTAAACTTTTTGTTTAAATCTTTTTAAATTTTTTTTTGCTAAATCTAATAATTCTTTATTAATTTCTACACCATATGTTTTCCACTTTTTATCTAAAAAAAATCTTAGATTATTTCCAGAAAGGCAACCTATTTCACAAACTTTTATATTTTTTTTTAAAAAAAGGCTTTTTGTTAATACTGAATATCTTCTAGATGAGCACAATTTTACTAACATTTCATTTGGATATGAGGGTGGAAACTTTGCACCTAATGACTTATTAAAACTATTTTTTATTATCCATCCATCCATATTATTTTTTGATCATACTCCATTTAATTGCTTGATCTTTAGCAATATTTTTTTTTGAAATTTTATTAATAACTTTATTACAGAACTGAGAATCTATTCCTATAACTGGTCTTAATGAAATAATATTTTTCCAAGTAAACTTTTCATTTTTTTTTATATTCTTTAAAGCAAACAAAGACCTTCTATTTTTGACTGATCTTTTTTCTGATTTTGATGGTCCATAAAATATCTTTCCTAATGATTCCCAGCAATTTTTTGTTTCATTTGCTAGTTTTTTCATCTCTTTGGGTGTTGCTGAAAAAAATGAATCTATCCCAGTTTTTTTATCTAAACAAATATGTTTTTCTATAATTGTTGCACCTAAAGACACTGCAACTACTGGAGCTAAAGTCCCCATAGTATGGTCTGATAATCCTATCTGACATTTAAATCTTGTTTTCATGTCGACTATGGTGTTTAAATCTGATTCGATAAGTTTTGCTGGGTAACTACTTGTACATTTAAGGAGTGCAATATTTTCTTTAGGCACATATTTTTTGATTATATTAAAACCTTTTATTATCTCATCTAGTTTTGCCATACCGGTTGACATAATTATTGGTTTTTTTTTTTTTGATATTTCTTTTATTAAGTTAAAGTCATTATTTTCAAATGAAGCAATCTTGTATGCTGGGAAATTTAAATTTTCAAGAAATTCTAAAGATTTAAGATCAAATACTGAGCTAAAAAGTATAATTTTTTTTTTCTTGCAATGTTTTTGAAGTTTAGAATACCATTCCCAAGGAGTGTATGATTTTTTAAATAAGCTAAATAATGTTTTTTTTGACCACCTAGAATTCTTATGATTTACTATAAATTCTTTTTTTGTTGAGTCTAATGTCATTAATTCTGGTTTAAAAGTTTGTAATTTTACAGCATCTACACCTGCCCATTTGGCAGCATCAATTAATTTTTTGGCTTTTGAAAAAGAACCATCGTGATTCCCACTAATCTCAGCAATTATAAAAGGTTTAGTTGAATTGCTGATTATTTTTTTAGATATATTCATAACTATCCCACAATCTTAGATAAAAACCAATTATTAATGTTTTTTTTAGTTTCTTTATCAAATTTATTTTCAGATAATCCCCCTTTTCCGTCTGAAATACCAATAATTTTATTTGGGAATTTAATACTATTAACTACAACAGAGCCCTTAACTGCTATCTGTCCTCCAGATGTGAGTTTAATTTTTTTATTTAGTTTTAAACTTCCAATGTTATCTTTAATGTGTTCTTGAAGTGAAATTTTTTTATTTATTTCTGAGCATAAATAAATTTCATAATTTGGTTTAAAAAAATTCTGAATGAAAGGATATTTTTTTTTAAAAATTGTAATTTCATTATTTAATTTTCCTAACACTAGAACATCAAATTTATAATTTATTTTTTGTAATTCTTTTTTTGTATTTTTTAATGAATCATCCAATATAAATAAAGCTAATTTTTTTTTATTCAAATTTAGTTTTTTTATTTTATTGTATTTATTGTTGTTAGAGATAATTTTATTATACTTCGAATATATTATAAAATCTTTTACAGACTCCTCTAATATTTTTTTCTCACTATAGTGAAAAACTTTATTTTTTAATTTTTTATCAAAATTAATTTCTTCATCAAAAAAAATGAAATCTTTGGAAAAATTAGATATAATTTTTAAATCTATTATTGAACTTGGGCTTTCTATATGGCCTAGAATTATGTTATTTGAGCTATATATATTTTTAATTTGCATATTCTTTTTTTTAGTTCTGCAAACAGTTAATGCAACATTACAATTTTTTTTATATTTTTCTGCTATAATAATTTTTTTTAAATCACTAATTCCTTCAAATGATTTAAAGTTAATATATTCTAAATTTGGTTGATCGTTATTCTTTTTTAATTTTATTCTATGACTTTGATTAAGTTTTTTAATTATTTGCTTTTCAAATTTTTTATTAAATTCAATTTTTTTTTTGAAAGAGAAATTTTGCATGACTAGATTAGGGGAAACATTAATTTTTTTAGAAAAGGTGACTAGTTTTGGATAAAGACTACTATGAAAAAAACTTTTTCCTATTAATATTTCATTTTCGTCATATAATTTTTTAGGATAAATAGGCAATATTACATTTCTTATTAGATCAAATATAATATTAAGGTTTATTTTATTTTTCAGAATTTTTTCTCTTTCTAAAATTGCAATCATCATCTCAGTAATAGCATTTCCAGAACTCCTTCCCATACCCATCATAGAACTATCGACAATATTTGCTCCTGCCTCTATTGCTGATAGACAATTTGCATTTGCTAACCCTAGGTTATTATGACCATGAAAGCCTAAAAAAAAATTTTTATTCACATTATTTTTTATTTCTTGAACATAGTCTTTAACATCGTTAGGAAGCATGCCACCTGCAGAGTCTACAATGTAAACTCCATCAACCCCTTCATTAGATAATATTTTAGATACTTTTGATAAATACTTTTTGTTAAAACTATATGATTTAATAAAATTAACAAAAACTTTTAATCCAATTTTATTACAATAATTAAGATAAGCCAAATCAGCTTTGTATGAATTCGGATTAATACCAAACCTTATAAAATCAAGACCTGATTTTTTTACTGAACTTAGTTGATCAAAACTGACATTTTTCGAAAAGCAAAACGATCCTACTTTTGATAATTTGTTTATTTTTACTAAATTTGCAGCCTCAATATACTCTTCGTCTGTACAAAAAGATTGCCCCTGACTAATTTTTTGGCTGGCACCAATTCCTACACCATGTCCTACTTCAACAAAATTAATACCCGACTCAAAAAGAAGTCTACTAGTTAGAGATGTTTCAAACTGATTAAAATTATAATTTAAAACATACGATCCATCTCTTAATGTGCAATCTAAAATTTCTACCTTATTCATTCTCAAATTTAACAATTTTTCCTTGATCTAATATTTTTTTTTTATTGTAATTCTTACTTAGCCATAAATTAACAATCTTTTTTTCAATTCTATCTGCATTATTGTATTTTTTTTTTAATTTTTCAAATCTCTTTGCAATATTTGGGTAGTAACTTGATGCATCAAAATTTTTTTTTCTTAATTTGTATAATATTATTTCTTTCTTAATGTTTGATAAAAATGAAAAACGCCATGGTATCATTGTAGATTTCGAATGCAGAATATGAACATTTAATTTAGTGAAAATTTTTATATAATTTCTAAGCAATATAGATCTTTTGGAACTCTCTTTGGATAGTATAGTCATACTTGAAAAAATTTCTTTAAAAATTTTGGCATTAAATTTTATCAGATATAGATCGTTAGCAAATACTTTTAAATCTTTAATTAAGAATTTTCTGTTTTTAATAAAAAATTGCTCGTACCATCTAATATATCTATTTTTAGCTTTATAATTAATATTAAGTTTTTTTAATCCTTTATCAAATTTCTCTCCAAATTGTGTGAAATATTGGTTGTTAGAGAGCACCATTCCGCCATGATTTAAGTCAAATATTTTTGAATAGCCAAATGACAATATAATAAAATCTCCAAATAGTTTATTGTTTTTTTTTTGTAGAGTATAAAAATGTTTTTTCCAAGTCTTGTATTATAACTACATTTTTTTTTTTTATTTTATTAATTTGTGAAAATACATTTTCAGTATTCCCAAATAAATTCACATAAAATAATCCGCAAATGTCATTATTTTTTTTTATTATTTTGGATACTTTTTGTATATCTATAAGTCCTGTATTTTTATCCACATCTACAAAAATTAATTTAAATCCATTAATTAAAAAAATAATTGCTGGTGAAACACACATGGATGCTGGTAAAATTATACTTCTTTTTGTGTTATTATTTTTTAGAAATAAAGTTATTGCCCATATTGCTGTATTTGCTCTTCCAAAAAAATTTGTATAGCTAAAATTTGTAATATTTTTAATTCTTTTTTCTATTTTTTTTTTAAAATTATTCATCAATATTTTTTAATAAGTTCACTGATTTTTAAAAAATTTATTTTTTTGTTATTTTTTTTACAAATTTGTATTAAGTTTAATATGTTCTTTTCTAATGTATCCACATTATAAGATATTAAACCTTCATTGATTTTAAAATTTTTAAATAATTCAAATGGATGTGTAATAGTTACTAATGTTTCTTTATTTACAATGAAATCATTTAAACCTTGATACATTAATTTAGGTATAAAACTTAAATTTACATATCTTAAAATAGGTTCTTTATCATAACTAGTCTTAATTTTTATTGTATTCATAGGTATTTCCAAAAATTTTTCAGACACATTGGTTTGATCTTGGTAGTTTTTTATAGAAGGATGATATGGAAAATTTTGTGAATTTGACCAATCAAATACCTTTTCATGATCTTTTCTTACTCTGCCTGGTATTGCTGAACTATCTGACAAAATGCCTAAATTTCTTATAAAGTTCATTATATTATTATTCATGTAGGCCTCTCCGATTCTTATACACTGTGGATTAAAGTTATTTTTTTTTAAATAGTTATAGATTTCTTTTATTTGTATGAAAAAATATTCATCATTTCTAGGAAAAATCCATTGATCATTAAGAAATTCATAAATATGAGCGTGCCACTGAATTTCATGATTTTCTTTAATAACTTTTTCCCAAAAAAATGAATATTTTTTAAAAAGGTAATCATAGCTTCCATATTCATGATGGATTTGATTGTCAGCTCTTACAAACCAAGTGATTGGGATTTTCTGTTCTATTTTTTTTTCAATTTCTTGAAATTTTTCATATATCTTTTCAAGTCCTAAATCTAGGCTTTTAAAAGATATTGAGTTCTTATTATAAACACTCTTGATATTAGGATCTGCATCAGTATCAAAAGTTATACAAATATTAAATTCATTCATTGAACATCTGCTTTTACTTTTTGTGCTAAAAATTTTATATCTTTACTTAGTTTTTTTGGGCTATTCATTAATAAAAAGTGTCCAATTCTATCAGCTCCATTTTCTAAGGGAGATACTTTTGCATTTATTTTTTTATATAACTTTAACTCAAAAAAAGAATTGCTTTTTTTTAAAAAATTAAGATTAATTATTTTTTTAAAATTTCCATAAATTGAAGACTTAAAAAAACTCAAATAAAAAGATTTTTTATTAGGAACATTGAATATAATTTTTTTATTTTGCAATAAGTTAATTAAAATTAAATCAGTTGATTGGTTCATTATAATACTTAAAATATTTGAATAAACACCAAAACCTGCACCTCTTATTGCAATATCTATTAGGAAAATTTTATTGTTTTTATAAATAAACTCTAAATGGATTGGAACGTTATCTATTTTACTAAAAAAAATAATTTTTTTTATCAATTTATTTATTTTTGATTTAATTAAATGATTTTGATAATTTATGACTAAGTTTTCATCTAACAAATATGGTGGTTTTGTTCTTTTTTTTTTTGTTAAACAACAAAATATAAAACTTTTTTTATATATCCATCCATCAACTGCATATTCTATACCAGGTATAAATTGTTCGACTAAAATTTTTTTTTTTTTATAAAACTTTTTATTTTTTTCAAATAAGTCATTCAATAAATTTAAATTTTTGCAAAAAAAAACTCCTCTAGATCCGCTGCCTTCATCAGGTTTACATACTATTGGAAGTGCCATATTCTTTTTAATAGTTTCAATTGTTAAATTTTTTAAGAGTAAAAACTTAGGGGTATTAATCTTTAATTTCTCTTTTAAAAAATTTCTGAAATTATTTTTATTTTTTACAAGAATAATGTCTCTTTCTTTGTATCCAGATAGTTTTAACTTTTTATTTATATAGCTAATAATATTTAATGGAGCATCTGTTGAAAATGCAAATAAACAAATAACATTATATTTTTTACAAATATTAAGAATTTTATTTTTATTTTTAAAAGATATATTATAAAATTTATCGACTAAATTTTTATTAACTGGTCTTTTGTTTTCATCAAAACCAATGATTTTATATTTTAATTTTTTTAATTCTTGTAATCCACTTTTTTGGAAGGTTCCTAGACCAAAAACAGCCACAAACATTGTTTTATATTTAACTTGTTATTTAACTCTTTTAAAAAGATTAGTAATTATTTGATCTTTTTTATTTATTTTATTCATCAGAATAATCGTTTCTTCTGGAGCATGTTTTAAAGCTATTCTTAATACATCCATCCAATTTACATTATTTTGCTTTCTTGCTTTTTCAATTTTATCTATAGCTCTTAAGTATTTATTTATGTTTATTTTGTTTTGTTTTTTCATATAAAGTTTAATTAAATAATTATTAATATAAATGAGCCTTACATGTGCGGTATATCAGCATCAATCATAAAATTAAACTATAATTTTAAGTTTGAAGTTAGTTTAAAGGAGCTATCAGAACAAATTGAAGATCTTAATCTAGATTATGTTTATGATAAAATTAAATCATTAAGAACTAATGAAATCTTTATTAAATTAGCTTTTGGTCATAAAGATTATATTAATTACTTAAAAAGTATCCAAAATAAAATTGCACGTTTAAGAAATGATAAAAATTTTGAAATAATTGATGACATAAAGTGGATTATTAAAAATGAATTATTTTTAAGATCTGAAAAAATATTAAATATTATTAAAGAGTGTAATCTCATAAAATCACCCAATTTAATAATTTTTCTAAAAAATCTACTGTGCGAATTGGAGAATATAAATTATCTTGAAACACGTGGCAGAGATTCGGCCTCTTTAAGTTTTACAGTAATTTCAAATAAAAAATTTGGTCTTACCAGCTCAATTAATAGTAATAATCGATTATTATCGATCAATACTATAGATAAAAATTCTTATGTTTTAAACGTTACTATCAAGTATGCAAATCAGATTGGTTATACAGGTGAAAACTCAAATAATATCTTAACAAAACTTATCAATTCTAAAATTTTATCTAAAATTAATTTTAATTTTGCAAAAAAAATAATTTTTATGACTCATACTAGATGGGCAACTAAAGGAAAAGTAAATTTAAGTAATTGTCATCCCTTAATTGTAAATGATTTAAGAAATTATATTTTTTATTCAATGAATGGGGATATTAATAATTTTGATCTTCTCAAAAATAAATACATTAATCCTAAAACAAAAATTGATAAAAAATGTAATAACGATCTAATTATTTTAAATGAAATTTTTAAAAAAAAACATTTAAAAAAATTAACTGGCTCCTTTGTAATTTTAAAACATGACTTAAAAAAACCAGGCGATATTTCTATAATTAAAAATGGTTCTCAGGGATTATATTTTTCACAAGATATTAATAATAATCTTATAGTCTCTTCCGATGTTTATGGACTTGTCAATAGATCTGACAAATTCAATATAATTAGAAATAATGCAACATTTAATCTAAATGAAATCACAAAAAAAAAATTTTTTGAATTTACTAAATTTATAAAAACTGATTTATCTACAAGAGATTTAAGTAAAAAAAATTTTAACTCTTATTTTTTAAAAGAGATAAATGATACTAATCTTTTTGTAAAAAGAACTATTTTAAATAATGTAAATTTTGCTAAAAATAAATTAAACGAACTTCACTTATTTGATAAGACTACACTTAAAAAATTTAAAGATAGAAAAATTAAGAATATTATATTTACTGGTATGGGCAGTTGCTATACGGCTGCTGTTGGCATATCTAAATATCTATCTCATTTATTCAAAATTAATCAAATACATGAAATTAAAATAGAATCTACAATTGCAAGTGAAGGAAGTGGTTTTTATTTAAAAAAAAATATGACTGATACAATTATAGTTGTTCTTGCTCAATCTGGAACAACTATTGACACTAATGTTTTTGCAAAAAAAGCTAGAGAATTAGGGGCATATACAATTTCAATTGTAAATAAAAAACAAGGTGATGTGACTTATATTGTTAAAAAAAATATATATCTTGGAAATGGAAGAGATGTAGAGCTATCCGTGCCATCAACAAAAACATATACTTGTCATTTGATTATGGGATTTATTTTATCTCAAAAAATTTTAAACATAATAAATAAAAAAGATTTAAAATTTATAAAAAACTTAAAACAAATTTTGGATCAAAATATTATTGAAAAATCAATTAAAAGAATTAGCGATAATATTAAAAAATTAAAAATTGATCCTACAAGTTTTAAAAATTGGGCTGTAGTCTATGATGAATCTTTCAATTCATTTGCGGCTTTAGAATATAGGATTAAACTGTCCGAGTGCTGCTACAAATCTATACCTTACTTCTCTATTGAAAAATTCAATGAGCTTAATATTAGTAATTGCTTAGTTTTTTACATTGGCTCTAAAGAAATTAATATAAATGAAAAAAAATCTAATTATATTATTTCTATATCAAACTCCAAAACTAAAAATAAAAATACTCAATTAATTAAATTAATATATAAAGATTTTATAAGGAATACACTTGAAAGTGCCATAGCTCTTCAACTTACATCACATCATATTGCTACTAAAATAGATTTATTATCCAAAAAGAAATTTTATAATTATCCAAAAAAAATTGTTAAATTTGTTTTAAATGCAGATGAATTCTTAAAGTTAAAAAATTTTTCAGATAAAAATTTTAATAATATTTTAAAAGATAAACTTAAAAGACCAGTTGATACTATTAAGCATCAAGCAAAAACTATTACTGTTGGTGCATTAAGAGAAATTTCAAAAAACATGTCTCATAAAAAAAATGAAATTAATATAAATGTTAATCAAAATAAAAATGATTATAAATATTTCTTTAATGAACTTAAAAAGAATTCTTATATTTATTCAGATAGTAGAAATGAAATTAATAAATATTTTGTGTGTAATATTATAGAAAGATGTAATAAACTTTATTCAAAAAATAAACTATTTTACTTTAGAGACTTCCTTTTGAAGGATAAAAAAAATAAAAGAGATGACACTTTTTTAAATTTTTCTTCTATAGCTGAGAATAAATCGATAAATAAGTTTGACAAATTTACCTTTCATGAACTTATTAGATTATTTTTAAAAAATGATAATTATTCACTATTAAATGAAAATAGGTTACTAGAAATAAAAAAACTTACCCTTAAATACAAAAAAAATTATGAATTAAATTTAAGTAAACACATTTCTAATTTTAATAATGTTAAGTTTTTGGGTAGTGGAATTAATTACTTAGTAGCAAAAAAATTTGCAAATATATTTTCTAAAAAGATGAATAGAACTATCGCCTATGATGTTATCGAAAATCACAAACATATTGATATATCCTCAGAACCACTTTTAATTGTTATTGCCTCTAATATTAATAGAAGTGGTTTTCAAATTGATACTTTATCAGAAGTGGAAAAGTTTATTTCTCATAATAACAACGTAATATTATTTTCAAATTTAGAAAATAATATTTATGATAAATTTATATATGAAAACAAAAATGCTTTGCCCAAAATAATAAAGTTGCCTTATATTGATGAATTATATTCTCCATGTTTTTTTGATTATTATTTTGAAAATCTTATAATTTAGATAATATTTTCTTAACCTTCAAAAGGCCATCAGGTTTATAAAAAATATATAATCGATAAATATTTTCCCAAATAGACTTTCTAATAATAATTTTAAAGAATTTAGATTTTTGATATTGAAATATATTAATTTTTTTTAATTGATTTTGTTTAAGGTTAATTTTTTTTAGTTTATATGTAAAATTTACATTTAAAATATCTTCTATAATTTTTCTATTAGACTTTAGTATTTTCAAGAATAGACCCGAAGCATATATACCATCCATAAACTTATCAAAAGAGTAATGACCACTGGTTTCAAACCCTAGACTAGAGTTGTATTTAATTTGATTATTTATGATGTTTCTATCCCCTACATTAGTTTGTATAGTTTTAATCTTCATTTTTTTTAAAATTTCTATGAGATCAGGATTAATTATATTAGTCGCTATGACTTTATTTGGTAAACTTTTTTTCTTTAGATAAGAGAGAAAAATTAATATCATTTTTTCTGATTCTATAATTCCATAATTTTTTTTATGAACTAACAATCTGTCAGCATCACCATCATATGCTAAACAATATTCAAATTTTGAAAATGGTAAATTTTTACTGTTTTTTTTTAGATGATTGCTCCCACAATTTTTATTAATATTTCTATAATTATAATTATAATTAGTTTTTTCAATTTTTTTTAAAAAGTTAATTTTTGAAGCAATAGATGCTGCTGATCCAAAGGCAAAGTCTATTAATACATCTGAAGATTTGTGTGAATATTTAAATTTTTTATTTATGTATTCTATATAATGTTTATAAATTTTTGAAAAAATAATTTTTTTTTTTTTTAATTTGTATTTTTTTTTACTTGAATTTAGGATTTTTTTTTCATAAATTTTTGATAATTTTTCTCCTTTATAAAAAAATTTAAAACCATTAAATTTTTTATCAAAATTGGATTCTGTTATCATAATTAAAAAACAATTTTTTTTTTTCTTTGCCAAGTAACTAATACAAGGACTTGGAACTGGAATATCCAAAATTTCTATTACTGTTGGGTGAATGATTTTTTCAATAATTATTTTGATAATATCTATACAACTATTTCGAGTATCAAATCCTATAATTATTTTTGGAACCTTGTTTTTTATAATAAAATTATTTAATTTTAAAAAAAAATTTTCTAAAAATATCTTGTTCAGCAAACCTTTACCATAAATATCTCGAAATCCATCATCACCAAAAATATTCATTTATTTTTTTTATTAAATCTTTTAATTAAATTTATTTGGGTAGAAATTTTTTCAATTTTTTTTTTTATTAATCTATCTCTATCTTCTTCTATCATCTTATTAATTCCCTTTTTAAAATTAATCTTAGGTTTCCAACCTAAGATATTTTTTATTTTATTAATGTTTGATATTGAAATCTCAATATCATCAAATCTTTTGTCTAAATGAATATAATTTTTACTTTTAGTTATTAAATCTTTTAACAAATTTATTTTGTATGATTTTGATGACCCAATGTTAAATGTATCAGATCTTATTTTTTTATTAATAAGCATTTTAATTGCATCAATTACATCAATTACATGAATAAAATCTCTGCTTTGATTTCCATCACCATAAATTGTTATTTTTTTCTTTTGTAAAAATTGTGAAATAAATTTAGCTACTACGGCGTTTGATTTATTTCCATATATATTAAAAAATCTTAAGATAAAAAAATTTATATTATTCAACCTTGAATAATTTTGAACAATTTTTTCTCCAATATATTTTGTGTACGCATAATAATGTAGTGGATTTAATCTAAAATTTTCTTTTACATTTTTATTTTGTGTATCACCATATACAGATGCTGATGATGCAAATATAAATTTTTTTATTTTTTTTTCTGAACAATATTTTAATATACTCTGTAATCCTGCAATATTGTCATCAAAATATTTTTTTTCTTTACTTTTGTCTATTGTAATTTCTGCTTTTGCAGCTAGATGGATGCAGCAGTCTATTTTTTTATTAATCCTTAAATTAGTAATTCTATTAATATTTTTTTTAATTAAAAAAATATTTTTACTATTATTTAAATTCTTGGTACTTCCTACGGATAAATCATCTAATACATAAATTTTACAGCCTATCTGAGCCAAGTGATTAGCTAAATTACTACCAATAAAACCACATCCACCAGTTATTAAAATATTTTTTTTCATGAATTATCTGTTTTGTGATAAACAATTATTTATGCAGCAAAATTTTTATATATCAGTGATTGTACCAACCTTCAACTCACAAAAATATATTGGTAGATGTTTAAGGTCACTAAAAAATCAATCATTATCTAAAAAAAACTATGAAATTATTGTAATTGATGATTGTTCAAGTGATCATTCTTTGGATGAAATCAAAAAACAAAAAACTTCAAATATTAAAATTATCAAAAATAAAAGTAATTTGGGTTTACCAGCATCATTAAATATAGGCATAAAAAATGCTAAAGGTTCTTTTGTTGTTAGAGTAGATTCTGATGATTGGGTTCAAGAGGATTTTTTAAATATTTTATCTACGTTTTTATATCTGAACAAAAATTTAGATGCTGTTTCAAGTGATTATTCAATAACTGATAACAATGAGAATTTAATTCTTGAGGCAAACAGCGAAAAGCAACCAATAGGATGTGCGATAATGTTTAGAATGCAGCATCTTCTTAGCATAAATCTTTATGATGAAAAATTCTTATATGCTGAAGAAGAGGCTTTAAGAAAAGAATTTTTAAAAAAATATAAAATTACAAGATTGCCCGTTAGTTTATATAGATATAGACAACATGAGACAAATAGATCAAAAAATTTTAAATTAGTTAAAAAATATTCTAAAAAAGTAGGCCAAAAGTAATGTATTTTATTGCAGAAATTGGTGTCAATCATGAGGCGAATATTAAGAAAGCATTTAAATGTATTAAAGATGCAAAAGATGGGGGTGCTCATGCAGTCAAACTACAGTGCTATAAAGCAGAAAAACTAGCCTCAAAATATGCAGGTGCGTACTGGGATAAAAAAGAGGAGGCAGAAAATAGCCAGCTAAAACTATATCAAAAATTTGATAAATTTAATTTTAATGATTATCAAAAAATAATAAATTATTGTAAAAAAATTAAGATTGATTTTATTATTACGCCTTTTGATATTGATACAGTTAATTTTTTTAAAACTAGAGTCAAATATTTCAAGATCTCATCATCAGATATTACAAATCTACCATTAATAAAAAAAATTGCTGATACAAAAAAACCAGTAATATTATCAACAGGCGCCTCTAATAAAACTGAAATTAGAAGAGCTTTTAATATTTTAAGAAAAAAATCAAAAAAAATAATAATTTTACATTGTATTTTGAACTATCCAACAAAGAAAGAGAATGCAAATTTAAATATGATTTTAGATTTAAAAAAAAATTACAATGAAGTGGGATTATCAGATCATTCTATTCCGATTGATAGCCATAAAATTTTAATTTATTCCTATTTGTTGGGAGTAAGGTTTATAGAAAAACATTTCACAATTAATAAAAAAAAAAAAGGAAATGATCATTTTCATTCTTTTGATAAAAAAGATTTAAAGATTTTTTTTGATAATTTAAATGATTTAAAAATAATACTTGGTAAAAAATTTAAAACATTTTTAAAATCAGAAATAATTTCAAGAACAAATGCTCGTAGAAGTATTTTTTTTAATAAAGATTTAAAAAAAAACCAAAAAATAAAGAGAGATGATTTAATCATGTTAAGGCCTGCAATTGGTATTAACCCTTTTGAAGTAAATAAAATTTACAATAGAAGACTTAGAAAAAATAAACGTTCTGGAGAAATTTTAAGATTATCTGACTTAAAAAAATGAGAGACCTTGAAATTGTAATCTTAGCTGCTGGAAAGGGATCCAGAATGAAGACTAAAACTCCAAAGCTTTTAAATAAAATTAATGGAAAATCTTTAATTGAGCACACTATAAATAATGCACAAAAAATTAAAGATGCAAAAATTAATATTATTATTAATAAAGACTTAGAAATACTAAAAAAAAAATATAAACAAATAAAATTTATTAAACAAAATAAAGCACAAGGCACTGGCCATGCAGTTAGAGTTTATTTACAACAAACTAAGAAATTGAATAACGTTTTAATTATGATGGGTGATGCACCTTTCATATCAATTATAGATATAAAAAAAGTTTTGAGACAACTAAAAGATAATGCATTAGTTGTACTTGGGTCAAAAATGCAAAAAAACTTAGGAAATGGATTAATTATTTTAAAAAACAATTTTATCAAAGAAATAAAAGAGTTTAAATTAAATAACAAAAAAGACTCTAATAGTAATTATTATAACACTGGGATTTTTGGAGTTCAAAAAGAATACCTCAAGCTAATTAATCAAATTAAAAAAAATAAAAAATTAAATGAATTTTTAATTACTGATCTTTTGAAAATAGCTTATAAAAATAAGATTAAAAGTAAATTAATTAAAACTTATAAGGATAAAATTTCTTTTGGGATTAATACTTTAGATGAATTAAGAAAAATAAATATAGATAATGCCAATTTATAATGAATTTTTTAAAAAGCATCTTTCTTATTTTTTTTGGCTAATTATTATAACATCTCCAATTTTAATTTATGATGTAAATGATTATGAAGAGTATAATCAAGGGTTTTATAGTTTAAAATATCTTTACTCAAACTTAATAAATTTTTTTTCAAATTATGATAACAAAATTGGTCTTGGCGCAGTTATGCCAATTGGTCAAGGGTTAATTTTCTATCCTACTAGTATATTTTCATTTAACTATAAACTTTTTATCATCAGCAGTTTTATTCTTAATATATCAATTCAATATTATTTTTTTTTAAGAATTTCAAAAATATTAAAAATTTCTGATAAATATAGATATAATTTTTTTATAAATATAATACTTATTATTAGCTTAGCTAATTTTGTTTATAATTATACAGATGATTGGATTTCAATACATACTTCGTATTCAGTTTTTTTTGCAGAATTATTTTATATAATAAAATTTGGATTAAAAAAATCAACTAGTTCACTAAATAAGTTGATTATTTTCTTTTTAATTAGCTTTTTAAATGGGCATTTAGCTTACGTTTTTTTTTCAGCTATTTTTTTATTTTTAATAATTTTATTTAATTTTAATTGTTTTAAGATTAATATTAAAGTTCTTGTCTTACCTTTCTTAATAAGTCTAATTATCTGTATCCCAAATATTTTTAATTTAACTAATATTTATTTATCTTACCCTGATATAGAAATAGCAAAACCAAATTATGAAAATATAGTAAAATCTTTATGGTATCCTATAAATTTTGGATTAAAAGTCTTTAATTATTTTTTTAATTTTAACATAAAAAATTACGACCTATTTTTTCATAGCAAAATTCTTGGATATGGACCTCAGCTCATATTTGGTCTTTTTTTCTCACTGATCATATTTTTTAAAAAAAAATCAAAATATATTTTTAACTTAGATAAGATTTATATTTTAACCTTTGTTATTTTATTTTTTATCAATTCAATGCCTTTAGGCAATTATGGAATTTTTTTAAGAGACTACATGAATATAATTTTTTTATTTATTTGTTTAATAATTTTAAACAAAAAAATTTTTTTTAAGTTTATAAATATTTTCTTTGTATTGTTGTTAATTTCAAATCTTATGATGCTTGTAGAGTCTTATAGATTTATAAAAGCAAATGATGTAATGATTAATTCAAAGAACAATAACAAAGAATATTCAACAGATCTAAAAGATTATTTAATTTCTATTTCAAAAGATAAAAGATTTTTTAGAATTTATTTGAGTGAAAATATATACAAAGATATAAACAATAAACGAAATATATTTTATAAAAAAAATGGCATCTTTTCTCCAAAAGATTTTACTAAATATGGATTAGCTGTATTTAATGTTCATCTCAAAAATAACCCGTATAACAATATTAGAAAACCCAATATAAAATTTCATGAAGAGTTATTTCCATTAAATAATGAAATAGAAAATAAATTTCTAATGAATTTTTATCAAATAAAATACTTATTAATTTATGAAAAAGAAATTTTAGGAATTGATTTGTCTAATTTTAAAAAAATTAAAAGTATCAATTTTGATAACAAATTACTTATAGTTTTTGAAAATCAATATTTTGGAAACCAATATACTTTAAATAATTTAAATGATTTAAAAACTTGCCAAAAATATTCTTTAATTAATTGCTTAATGCAAAATAAGAATGAACTTAAAATTAATAACAAAATTACTATTAATAAAATTTCAGATAGTAAAATAGAAGTTGTGAATTCAAATAAAAATGATGTAAAGATAGTATTACCATTTGTTGACTATAGATTTAAAAAAGATAATAAAAATTTTTTTTATAAAAAATTTAAGATAAAAAATATTAAAAGAAATAATAAAGTTATTGTGAACTATTCTAGTGGCTATTTTATGATTATTAAAGCAATCACAATATTTTCCTTATTATTTCTAATTTATGTTGCTTATTTTAGAAAACAAAAATTTGTAAAAATTAATTAGAAAAATTCTGCCACCTCATGAGTTTAATTGCTTTATTTTACTAAAGATCAAACATAATAGATAATTAAAAAATCTTAGATATCGGAGAAGGTTATAGTGAAAGTATAATTTCATTTTAAAAAAATTAACTCTAAATATCAAAAAGAAGTAAATATATTCTAAATTATTTTTTCATTCCAAAAAGACTTAAAATAAAGCAATTTCTAAATTTATTATTAATTAAAAGTGATATTTTGATCTTAAAATATCCATTATAATCTTTTTATTAAATTAGAAACAATTTTTGGATAAATTTTAGGCGAATGTACTACATTCATTCTTTGAAAACATTCCCAGGTACAATGACAGTTTTCATCTTGTATTTTTTTAATTTCACTTTTAGAGTTGTGAGTTTCTAAGACTTTTATTGGATTAAAATTAAAATCTCTAACATTGCCCAGTTTGATATTTAACAATTCACATAATAACATATCTCCAGATGAATTAATTACAAATCCTTTTTGTCCTGCCTTACATTTTAATGTTGCTTTATTAAGTTTTGCACTATTATAGTTTATTTCTGTCATTACATCTTCAACAGCTAATCTTACTCTTTTATATGGATAATTTTTTGAAAAGATTTTGTCATTCTTATCAGTGATTTGATTGTAAGTTTTATAGTAATGATCAACATCAACTTTTTTATAATCATTATTTTGAATATCTTCACCCCTTACCAAGCAAAGGGTATATGGGACTTGATAATTTTCTATAAAAAAATCAGATGTTTCAATAATACTGTCTGCATTCTCAGAAGTGTAAACACCGTTTACATTAAAAGTTAACTTACTGTTATTATTTTCACTTGAAATCTGCTTTAGTTCATTGAGAGTTTCACAACATTTTTTAAAACTACCTTTTTTTTGTCGAATAAAATCATGTTTTTCCTCAAGGCCATCAATTGAAATTCCAAAATTTATGTGAAGATCTGGTAATTCTTTAATAACTCTATTAGCTAAATCTTTTATTTTTTCAACAAACCATCCATTTGTAACAATATTTAACATTTGTAGACCATTATTCTTATGAAAAATTTTGATTATATCAAATACATCATTTCTTATCATGGGTTCCCCACCTGCAAGAGTTACATATTTTAAATGGTCAAGGTTTTTGGATATTTTTTCTATTTCATCAAGTGTTAAATTGTTTCTTTTTTTTTTATTTTCTAAATAATTAAAACAATGCTCGCATGTAAAATTGCACAACTGTTCTATCCAAAAAATTATATAAGATGGTTTTTTTTGAAATAAAAACTTAAAATCTTTATACATTGATACTGACATAGCTTATAATTAATCCTATAGCAATTACTATATTTTCTATTAATTTAAATATCAAAGATGCGAACAATAATCTAACTTTTTTAAATCTTATTAGAAAAGAAAAAAAATTGTGTTCACTCATTATATGAATAAATAAAAATACTAAGATTAAAAATAAGAATTTTTTAAAGAATATAAAATAAATAAAACTGCAAACAAGTAGAAGGGAATTTAATAATTTTAAGGAATAAAAAATTTTAGTCTTAGTAGGAATTTGCTTATTCTTAACAATTACGCTTTTGAAATTTTTTGATCTATAAAATAATTTTTTAATTCTTATTATCAATGAGTCTTGAAAGTGAAATGGATTAATTTTTTTACAAACTTTTACAAATTTTTTATTAATTCTAGATAGTAACTCGAACTCTTCGCCACCTGCCTTTTTATATTTTTCACTAAAAGCTCCAATTTTGATAAAATAATTCTTTTCCACCAACAAACAAAAAGAAGTAAGCATTTCTTTAGATTGGAAATCTCTAGTTTGATTTAAATACCAAGAAGTAGATAAATATTTTTGAAATAAACTTGGATTTTTATCAGCTGGTATATGGCTCTGTGGAAAATAAAAAATTTTCTTACTTTTATTTTTAATTATTCTCAGAATTTGATTTAAAAAATTTTTTGGAATTATTACATCTGAGTCTAAAAAAAGAACATATTTTTTTTTAGAATACTTTAATCCAATGTTTCTTGCTTTTCCCACTCCCTCATTTTTTTTTTTATTAATTAGTTTAATTGGTAATATTTTAGATCTTATTTTTAATATTTTAGATCCATCATTTATTATGATAATTTCAATTTTTTTTTTATTCAATTTTTTTAAATTCTCAAGTTCAAATGAAAGTGATTTTAAACATTCTTTAATTTTCAAATCATTATAGTAAGGAATTATTATAGATATCCCATTCATTTCATAACTGTTGTTTTAAACACATTATTTTGTTTTAAAATATTTTCAAAAAACCGAATTTTTTTTGATTTTTTTTTTGCAATTAGATCAAGTGCATATAAATCTTTTGGCAAACATTTTCCTCCAAAACCTCTCAATTTTTCATTACAATTTAAATAATTTCCAGTTGATAAGCCTCTCAACAGGTACACTTCTAGAACATTTTTATAATTTATTTTCAAGGTTTTACAAATTTCAAAAAAAGAATTTGCAAATACAACTCGGACAGCATTGTAAGCATTAGAGTAAATCTTAATCAATTCTGCTTCAGCAGGATTTACAACTTTAATTTTTTTTGGAAATTTTCCATGATTTTTAATTATTCTTTTGATAGATATCCTATCTTTACTACCAATAACCAATAAATCATGATTTTGTGTAAAATCTCTATATGCGCATCTCTCTCTTAAAAATTCTGGAACGTGACATATTCTTTTTCCTAGTTTTTTAAATTGTTTTTCAAATTTAAATATATCACCAGGATTTAATGTAGATTTAATTGCTACAGTTCCCTTGTAATTTTTTTTATTAAGTCTAGATAAATAATTTCGAATAATTGATATTTCTAATCCTTTTTTTGTATGACTTGTAGGTAAGCATATATAAATTATTTCGGCTTTTAATAAATTTTCAAACTCATCTAAATTATGAATGTCTAAACCAAAACATTCATTTTTTAATTTTCTAAAAGCTTTAAAAATTGTTTTTCCAACTACCCCAAGTCCAATTATACCAATTTTCATATATATATTTTCTAATAAAGTGTTATGATATTTATGTCTAATAAATAATTAAAAAATCTTATGAAGAGTCATAAAATATGCTTTGTATTACCTGCTAAAAATGAGCAGTCTACAATAAGAAATGTTCTTGATCAAGTAATACATATTTCAAAAGTAATACAGTCTGAAACACCTCAGATAATTGTAGTCAGTGATTCTACTGATCAAACGAATGCTATATGTGAAAAGTATGAAAATGTAATTTTAGAGGAGGGACAAAATAATGGACTAGGTGAGGCAATGTACTGTGGCTTAAAAAAAGCATCAGAAACAAATTCAAAATATATTTGCTCCTTAGATAGTGATGGACAAGTTGATTTACAGGAAATATTAAAATTTTTTAAAGAAATTGAAAAAAATGAAAATGATTTAATACTTGGATCTAGATTTTTAGAAAAAAATTTAATTAAATACAATTATAAATTTTTGAATAATTTTGGAACTAAATTATTGAGATTTTTTATAAATTTTAAAACAAAATTAAATATTACAGACTCTCATGGCGGTATTAGAATGATGAAATCAGGAGTGGCAAAAAAACTTAAAATGATGGGAGATCACACTTATGTTCAGGAGACAATTATAGATGCAGTAGAAAATGGTTTTAAAGTAAAAGAGATCCCGTCTATTTGGCTTGAGAGAAAAGCTGGATTATCTAAAGTCGTAGGATCAAAAATACGATATATTTTTAATGTTTTTCCAATCCTATTTATCAGGTGCAATCTTCACAAAATAATATTTTATCCTTTATCTGCTTTTTTATTTTTTCTTTCGCTAATATTTTTATTATTTTATAATACAATTCCAGATATAGTGTTTCCTTTGTCATTACTTTCTTTTTCATTTTTATTAATATTCTTTGGATATAGTATTGACCAGTATAAGAATTTGATTTTCTATTTAAGAGGATTAAAAAAATAAATCATTTATTTCGATAGTTTTATGTGTGGAATCTGTGGATTTGTAGGGGAAAATGAAGCTTCTGTTTTGAATGATATGATCAAATATATCAGACCAAGAGGTCCAGATAGTGAAGGGAAATATAGTAATAAAAATATTAACTTAGCAGCAACAAGACTCGCTATAAGAGATATAGAAAATGGAACTCAACCATTTATTCATAAAGATTTAAGATTAATTACAGTTTTTAATGGAGAAATTTACAACTATAAAGAATTGAAAAAAATAATTGAGGAAAAAGGCTATAATTTTAAAACATTTTGTGACACAGAATTATTAGCACCTGGTTATCATTATTTTGGCAAAAAGTTTTTTTCACTAATTGATGGAATGTTTGCATTTGCAATATTTGATGAAAAAAACAATGAGACCATACTTTGTAGGGATAGGTTTGGAATAAAACCATTATATTATTCAAAAATTAAAAATAATTTTTATTTTTCATCTTCAGCAAAATCTATATTTAATCTTAAATTTTTTAACAAAAAGATAAATTTACAAAATTTTTGTTCAATCTTATCAAAAAGATATGTTTCAAAAAATGAACATATATTTGAAGGAATTTTACAAGTTGCGCCAGGTGAAATATTATTTATTCAAAATAATATAATAAGAAAATCAAATTTTTTGGATTATGTGACGCAAAAAAATTACAGTAAAAAAGATGAAATTAATTTTGAGATAGAAAATTTTTTTTCTAACAAAATAAATAGTTTTTGCTTAAGTGATGTTCCAATTGGTATTATGTTGTCAAGTGGTTTAGACTCATCGTTAATTTATAATTCTTTAAAAAATAAAAATTTAGATGCTTTTACATTAGATTTTGGAAATACAGCATTTAATGAAAGTTTAGAGGTAAAAAAAAATTTACGCAATGAGAGTAATTTAGAAATTTGTAAGTTCAATAGTAAGAGTTTTAATGAAATTTTTGAGGATACAATTAAATGCTTTGATAACCCAATAACTGACTCAGTAATTTTTCCTACAAATTTTTTAATGAAAAAAATTGCGCAAAAGAAAAAAGTGGCTTTTAGTGGTGAGGGAGCTGATGAAATTTTTGGAGGATATTACTACTTTACGTTAATTAATAAAATAAACGCTATAGAAAAGCTAAAATTATCTACACCATTATCAATACTTTTGAAATTAATGCCTCCAGGTATCATGAATCTATTTTTTTCTTACCAAGGTACACTTGGAAGTTTTGGAAAAGAAAGATTAATCAGTTCTCTTAAAAATGGATTTAATACTCAAAATGATTTTGAAAATTTTATTTCAGTTTTTTCAACAGATGATCAAAATAAAATTTTTTTAAACCAAATGAAAATATCTAATTATAATTCTGATGATAAATTATCTAAAAAACATACAATTCAAAAAAACTTCAGTGAGTGGTTACCGAACTATAATTTATATAAAACAGATCAGATGAGCATGAATAATGGTCTAGAAATAAGAGTCCCATATTTAAACAATGCTTTTTATGATATATTCAAATTTATTTCAAAAAATTTAGAAAAAAACTTTTATGAAGACAAAATATTGCTTAAAAATTATGCTACAAAAATAAGATTAAAACAAAAAAAGAAAATTGCTTTACAGAATTACTTAGATACAGAAAATATGAATGTTTTTATCAATTTAATCAGAGATAAATTAAATAAAAATAATAGTTTATTCGATCTAATTAATTATGATGATATTAAAATATTAATTTCAAGTTATCAAAAAACTCCCGAATTACTCCTTGAAAAAAAATTATCCTCAATATTAATATTGAGTGAATGGTTTAATCAAAATGTTTAATGAAAATTATTTTGAAAAAAATTTAAAATTAATTGATAAACTTGCACGAAAAGAATTTTATCAAGGTTCTTTTGACAGAGAATATAACAAAGGGAAAAAAAAATTTGTTTCTCCACCTTATCAATATTATTCACTGAATTTTTTTGAAGAAATTTATAAAGATAGAAATAATTATATTGTTCGAAATATTGATATGATTATAGACAATTTATTGAAATTTCAAAATAAAGATGGATCGTTTGATGAATGGTATAGATTTGAAAGAAGTTTTTGCTCAACATCTTATACATCTTTCATATTGAGCGAATTTTTAATAAATCATAAAAAAAAAATTACACGTATTACATTTGATAAAATATATAATTCATTGTTACGGTCATTTGAATTTTTAAAAAAAAAAAAAAAAAAATAAATATAAAAAAAAAAATTTGAAAAATT
>Ga0181564_10001137_pt1 | contig 23596 bp, 6 predicted proteins | sample 011ome_24_FD_134512 | JGI IMG/M metagenome (GOLD analysis project Ga0181564, IMG submission 134512) | Coastal salt marsh microbial communities from the Groves Creek Marsh, Skidaway Island, Georgia - 011513CT metaG (megahit assembly) | ecosystem: Environmental > Aquatic > Marine > Intertidal zone... | reverse complement strand
ATCGCCCACGTACACGTGTTTGTCGTTGTATATGGCAACGCGGTGATTGCAATATCCGTCCGCGACAAAAAACGACCCATCAGCTAAAATTTCCACCGCAGTTGGTTTGCAAAAGCCTTGCGCGCCGTGATGTTGTCCTTCCGAATTGGGCATTTTCCGAAACGGTTGCATAGCCGTTCCAAACTCATTCAACATTTTACCGGTGACCGCATCGTACGTGATGACCTGGTGCAAGCCACAATCTGTCACCCAAACTTCTTTTGCGTCCGGCGATAAGGAAATGCCGTGCGGCATGAAGTGTTTATCTTTGCCAAATTTTCGTTCAATCGCGCCGGTGACTAAATGAATTCTGAGAATTGTTTCGACATCGATTGGCGTTTTCGAGCCTACGTATTCGTTCGTTTCAACGTCGAAGCTGTATTCGTCCCAAACAACTTTCGGACCTCTGTGAAAGACCCACGCGAACTCTCCACCCGGTTCGACGACCACGCCGCCGACTTGACCAATCCTAAACGTCTCTTTATCGCGAACGTTCATCTTTACCGTCAACGGCGGATTAGATTTAGATATCTTTAAATCCGTCGCGAAAGGTCTCGTTCCTATGAACGACTGTGTTCCCGACGATCCGGTACCGATGGAAATATCAAACGGCGCGCCTCCTTTGCTCATGCACGACAAACTCGCCGGCTCGTCCGAGTGTACCATGAGATATAAATTGCACATCTCGTTCGTGTGCCCCCACCCGGCTTTTGTTACCGCTGTCCTCGACATGGTGTTAAAGTAACACGTCGTTCTCAAAACATCGCCTGGAGCGATGATTAATTTCTTCTCCGCGATTTGCTCGAATTCTTGCGGCAACTGCGGGTCCCGTTCTAGAAGCAAAACGCCTTTACCCCGTCTCTCGCGATTTCCTGTTCTGCCAGCGCCACCGACCATTCGCTCAAGAGTCACCCTCCTCCCTAACTCGTGCGTGTGCACTCGAAACCCAAAAGCTTTCAATGCTCTCGGCTGGTCGTACACGCATGTCGCCTCTACCTTAACCTCCTCTTTCCCGGGCGCCAAATGAAATCCAGTCGCCCACACCAACGTCGCCGCCGAGGAGATCGGAAAACCTTTCCTCGCGTGCACGATAACCCCACTCTTCCCGTTTCTGTTGTTACTACTATCTACAGCACCATTCGGATCTAAATAATGCACCTCCAGTACTAAGCTATTAAACGTATTCTTCGCCTCGCCGCCGCCGATGCGGAACCCGACGTTTTGCGGCATGTGCAAAGGCGCCGCGTTCTTCCCCCACGCGAACAAAACTGCCTCCTGCTCGTCCTCGTTCGCGCACACCGCGCCTCTCGGTTCTCCTTCGCCGCCGTTCGTAGAAGAAGAAGAAGAAGAAAACATCCCGCCGACTCGGATTTTTTTTAACGTTTTGGACGCTTCTCGTTCTCGGCATCCGAACAAGAGCATGTGGTGCACGACGGCCATATCTGCGACCGGTTCGAACGAAGTCACCGAGTGCGCAGTTTCCGGCATCGCCAACGTGGTATACACGTAACTGTTTTCAGAAAGAAAGAAAAAGTGAATACGTTTTGTTCTTGGTCAGCTCAAAGAGGTCGAATACGACGTGGAAAGAAGAAGAAGAGGAAGTCTAGAAGAAGAAACTCGTGCGAGCGCTTTTGTCGTACCTGTCCGTCTCCGTCACGTCGCGGTCGTTCACGAGCAGCGAAAGCGCTGTATCTCGGACGTCGCGATGATGCTGACGAAGAAGATCATCATCATCATCATCATCGGACGACGACGACGACGAGAATACCGATTTCGATCCTCCCGCGAAAAAAAAGAGGAGAGAGAGGAGAAGGAGAAGGCGCGTTTTTGGAGTCCTGGGAGGAAACGGAAGAGGAGGAGGAAAGCGCGTCGTCATCTTCGAACCACCCGCAGATTAAGAGACGACACAGTCAACGAGAGCATCCATCGTATCAAAAGAATTATTTATAACGGAGAGACCAAAACAACTGACCAACCGTTTTTTTGCTTTTTTTTTGTCTCTCTGTCGTTTTTTTTTGTGCTGACAAGACAGATGATTTCTCGCTTCTTTTTCTCTTGTTTTTCTCGCTTGTTTTTCTCTTCAATTAAAGATGACGCATTTAAGTTGGTGTTGTGGTTGTAATCGCGTTGCTTCTTCTTCTTCGTCTCGCGCTCTTCTTCTTCTTCAAAAGTCGACGTCGTTTCGGCGAGGACAACGACCAACGTCTCGTCGATTTCGGCGAGAATCCTTCGTCTTTTATTCCTCCTCCTCCGAACACAGCGCTAAAGAAGAAGAAGAAGAAAAAGAGAAGAAGAATTACAACAACAACAACGGTAGTATTAGTTTCAAAAACAAACGAAACGAAATCGACGACGTTTTATTCTCCTTCCCTGCTGCTAATGCTGCTGATAACGCCTCCTCTTCCTCGCAAACAAAAGCCTCGAAGGGAAAAGCGTCGAAGTCGTTCCCCGTGGAAGCGGAGATTTTGGTTGAAGATGATGTGAACGACGATTACGAAGAGTGGGAAAAAAACGTCTCGAAAGAAGCGAGAAAAAAATGGAACGACGTGAGCAAAGAAATCGGGGAAGAGACGACGTTTACGGTCGGCAAGAAAGATTTAGACGAGAAGTTTCTCTCGGAAGTGCTTTTGTATCTGTTTAAATCGAACGATCAAAACGTGCCGGCGCATTTGTTCTTGAACAAAATCAAACGCTCGATGACGTTGGACGGGTATAAAGCGATTTTAGTCGGGTGCGGGAGAGCGAACAAGTGGGAATTGTGCGAACAAATCATCGATTTCGTGAAGAAGGAGACTAAAGAGTCGGAGAAGGAGTCGAGCTTGGATGGAATCGTGACCGCGAACTGGTTCGTGGCGATTATAGACGCGAGAATTAAGGAGAAGTCATTCGCAGACGTGGCGTCGTGTTTTGAGAAAATGTTCGAGTTTAAATGTCAACCGTCAGGGGCAGCCATAGAGTCGTTCGCGAGGTTCACCGATTTCGAATACGAGTTTGATGACGATTTGAAAGAACGAGCGAAAGATATTTACGAATGGCTCGTGGATACCGACGCGGGTAAGGCGTTGTGGCCGACGTATTTCGGAGAAGCCGGGGTGGATAACTTACCGGGGAAGAACTCGAAGAGCGGGAAGACGAAAACCATACGGGTGGCGATGGAAGCCATGGACGTCGATTTAGGTGGTGACATTGAAAAGTTACAGGAGAAGTTATCCGACTTCTATTAGTGAATTGTTCATATTCCAGTCGAGTAGTAATAATAATAGTAGTAGTAGTAATGTAGTCGTTTAGTAGTACCAAGTATTATAAAAAGTTTAAGCAAATCCAAATGATCAAATCAAATCGTAAACCTTTTAACGAGCCGGAGCAAGCTTTTGGCTCGGCATGCCTCCTTCCAAGTGCGCGCCTCGGTACAACTCTTCCACGACTTCCGACAACGTCGGGTGCGCCTTGGTGGTAAACTTCAAGTCGTACAACGTTTGCTCGTTGTTAATCGCGTTGGAGATTTCGTGCACTAAATCCGCGGCGTGTAAACCAAAGATCCACGCGCCGTACATCTTCCCAGTTTTCGGATCGTAAATCAATTTGGCCATACCTTCAGCCTCTTTCTCTGCCAACGCCTTCGAGTTCGCCTTGAACGACGTCTTGCACGTGGCAATTGTGAAACCTTCTTTCTCTGCTCTTTCTTTCGCTTGCTCTTCGGTCAAACCGACGAAGGAGACTTCCGGATGAGTAAAGCACGCGGCTGGAATCGCCTCGTGGTTGACGACGTTTTCTCTACCAACCATGTTTTCGACGCACGAAATACCTTGAGTACTCGCGGCGTGCGCCAACATCAGCTTACCGTTCGCGTCACCGATGCACCAAACACCTTCGATGACGTTCCCGTCCGTGTCCAACACTTGGCACTTTTCATTGGTCGGGACGAATCCTCTTTGCGTCTCGACTTTCAAATTGTCCAAGTTCAACCCCGCGGTGTATGGGGAGCGACCGGTGGCGACCATGCACGCGTCCACTTCCATAACATCGACGACTTCCTTCGTCGTCGCGTCGGTTAATTCAATCGTGACGGGTTTTTCACCCGGAATACCCGGCGTGACTTTCGTCGCGAATTTGTTCGTCACGTAGTCGATGTTTCTCGGGCTAATCAAAACTCTCTCCGCCAGCTTGGCAATCTCTCGGTCAAAACCAGGCATGATCATCGGCATGGCCTCAATAAAGGTGACGTCCGATCCTAACGCGGTGTACACGTCCGAAAACTCTAATCCGATGTAACCACTCCCGATAATCGCCACCCACGGCGGCAACCAATCCAATTTCAAACCGGCGTCCGAAGTAAACACGGTTTTGTTATCAATCTCAATGCCAGGCGGAACGAACGGCTTCGACCCGGTCGCGATGATAATGTGCTTCGCGGTTTTCTTACCGCCAGTAATCGTTCCTGGCGCTCCGCCGTAAGAAATCGTGTGATTATCCACAAAACCGGCGTTACCGGTTAAGATGTCCACTCCGACGCCTTCCATCGAGCGCGTCAAGTTCCCTCGAATTGTTTGCACCAAATCTTCCGCGTGGTCCGCGATGCCTTGGCGATCAAAGGAAACGTTATCGACGGTAATGCCGAGATGTTTCAAGTGGTCCGCGTTTTTCATATCTCTCACTCTCCCCGCCGCCGCTAACAACGCTTTCGACGGCACGCACCCTCGGTTGACGCAGGTCCCACCCATCACGTCGCCTTCGACGATCGCGGTTTTGAGACCACACTCGGCGGCGTGAATCGCCGCGCCGTGACCACCAACGCCCGCACCAATAATAATGAGATCGTAATCGTAGTTTGCCGCCGCCATGGCGGAAACTTTCATCAATCCTCGCGCTCTTACGGATTTGGTCGGTACCCTCGTCTTTCGTTGTGTTTGTCCATCATTACCACCATCGCAAAAACGACGACGAGTAAGGAACGTCGCGCGCGCACTCATCGATTGTTGAGCAGCAAACATAATAACTTTTTAAATCGTTCTTCTTCGTATTAAATGTGCTGCGATTATTAATTATTATGTAGTAATTACTATGCGTGTAAACCAATGGCAAAAGCGTTACAGCGTTATCCAACCAAAGAGTTACTACTAAAGTTGCGTTTGTTTGGTTTGAAGGAATTCTGATGTTAATATCTAGGGTTTCAAAAATTAAATTAATGCCAGGTCATCCTCCTCTCTTGTTTTCTTCTCGCCGGCCGTCAAAAGAACGAGAGACAAAAAAACAAAACATGTCTCGAAACACGTCCGACAGCTGGGTGAAAAAAGCAACCGGAGGATTATCTCCCGGCTCGATGGCACCGCTGTCTTCGGCCGTGAACGTGGCCGCGAGCGCGTATGGGGTAGGTTTTGGTTCTTTCTTTCTTTCTCTTTCTTTGGCTCTCTTTTGTGCTTTTAATGTTCGGGATGAAGAACAACGGACACATTTTTTGTCCGTTTAGAATTTTTTGAATTTTATGCGCAAGAAAGAGAGCAGAGAGAGCAACAGCGCGTGAGGAACTACCACTCAAACTGTCTCGTCGTCATCATCATCGTTCGCGAAAGAGCGATAAAACCTTTGTTGGTGTCTCTCTTCGTCTTCCTTTCTTTTTCCGGGACGCATCGATCATTCAGAGTTGTTCCTTGGCTGTTTCTTTCTTTTTTGTATCTCGTCGTTCTCTCCCAAAGAGAAAAAAAGAGCTGCTTTCTTGCTCAAAAATTTTTGAAATTTTTATGAGAAATCCAAAGGGGGCTGACCAGAAAAATTATTCCTAAAAACAAACAGGCTGACGAAACGGACAACTTCATAAACGCTCCATCTGCGCCTCAAATGCGCGCCGCCTCCGCGAAAGGTAGCGGTGGTAATCGCAACAATTCTTCAAACGCGGAAGACTTGCGCAAAAGCACGTACTGGAACCCGCAAAAGAACTCGAGCGGCGCGCCGGCGTTTTTCGATCCGTCCAACGAAAAGTTGTACGAGGCGTACTCGCAGTTGCACACGTTGGCGCAAGAATTCGATAAGCCGTTCGATTCCCCGGCGGTGTTAGTCGTTGGTCACCAAACGGACGGTAAGAGTGCGTTGGTGGAAGCGTTGATGGGTTTCCAGTTTAACCACGTCGGAGGCGGGACGAAAACCAGACGACCGATTGCCATCAACATGAAGTACAACCACAACTGCGTGGAGCCTCGATGCTATTTGGTCAAAGACGACACGTTGGGTAAAGAGGAGGAATTATCCTTGCCGGAGTTACAAGCGTTCATTGAGAGCGAAAACGCGAGATTGGAACAAGAGAATTCGTTTTGGGCGAAAGATATCGTCGTGAAGATTGAATATAAATATTGTCCAAACTTGACGATCATCGATACGCCGGGGTTGATCTCGGCCGCGCCGGGGAGAAAGTTCAACGGCATGCAACAACAATCGAGAATGGTCGAGAACTTGGTTCGTGCGAAAATGCAAAACCCAGATTACATCATCTTGTGCTTGGAAGACAACTCGGATTGGTCGAACGCGACGACGAGAAAGGCAGTTATGGAGTGCGACCCAGATTTGCGCCGAACCGTTGTCGTTTCGACCAAGTTTGATACGAGAATCCCACAGTTTGCGAGAGCCGCGGATGTGGAGATGTTCATGCATCCACCGAGGCACTTGTTGGATTCACCTGCTATGTTAGGGGGTGGTCCGTTCTTTACGTCCGTGCCAAGCGGGAGAGTTGGTTTGTCCCGAGACTCCATGTTTCGCTCGAACGACCACTTCAGAGAGGCGGTTGTCCAACGCGAGCAAGCTGATATCGTCGAGTTGGAAAGAAGATTGGACAGAAGATTAGAACCGAGCGAACGAGCTCGTTCGGGTTTGTCCCAGTTGAGACACTTCCTCGAACGTTTGTTGCAACAAAGATACTTGGACAACGTCCCGACGATTGTGCCTGTGCTCGAGAGAGAACATCGTCACGCCTCGAATAAGTTGGAAGAAACCGTCGGCGAACTCGCGGACATGAACCAAGACAAGTTGAAAGAGAAAGGGAGACAGTTTTACCAACACTTTTTGGAAAAAATTCCAGAGTTGTTGAGAGGTACGCTCGCGGCGCCTCCGAGAGTGTTTGGCGAGACGTTGTCGCATGAGCACATCCGAGGCGGCGCGTTTGTCTCCAACGACGGTCGCCCGGTGAACAGCGAAAACCCGATTCCGAACGCAGAAATGCGATTATTCGGTGGTGCGCAATACCACAGAGCTTTGGAAGAGTTCCGCCAAATCGTCGGCGAAGTGCAGTGCCCGCAAGTTTCCAGAGAAGATATCATCAACGCGTGCGGCGTGGATGAAGTTCACGATGGGGTCAACTATACCCGAACCGCGTGTGTTATTGCCGTCAGTCGAGCCAAAGATACTTTTGAACCTTTCGTGCACCAGTTAGGTTTCCGTTTGGCGCACATCGCTCGACGCATGTTACCTGTTGCCATGTACTTGTTACAAAAAGAAGGACGAATTTTAAGCGGACACGAAGTCTTTTTGAAGAAAATTGGCTCCTCGTTTGCCAAGTTTGTGGACCAACGCGTAAAAGAGTGCCAAGAAAAGTGCCGAGAGGATTTACTCTCCACCACGAACTTTGTCACGTGGTCGTTGCACTCCGGGAACAAGTCTGGCTTACGATCGGTGTTGCACCCGGACGCGAGAGTGGACGAGAAGAACTCGTACGGGGGCGCGACCTCGGGCATGTCCTCGTCCTCTTCGAGAGACTTGGCCAAAGTAAATCCAAAAGATCAAAAGTTGATGGATTTGGTCGAGAACACCTTGTGGAACCGTAACATGAAGGAAGTGACGTTAGATGTTGTCGATTTGTTGGTTCGTCAAATCTATTCGGGCATTCGCACGTATGTCGTCCAATCTGTGGAGTTGAAATTCAACTGCTTCTTCTTGATGCCGTTGTTGAACGACTTCTCGCACCATTTAAGAAACGAAATGGAAGACGCGTTCGACGTCAACTTGGATTTGGTATTTAACGTGAAGAACGTCCGCTTGGCTTTGGAAGAGAGACAACAAAAGTTAGAAGCTGAGTTGGAACAAATGGAACACATCCAATCGAAGTTTGCGAGCATTCACTCGCAACTCGAGGTGCACTCTGGAGCCTCGCCGGCAACGGTCGCGGCAGCGCAAGCGGCCAGAAATGGAACGTCATTTAGAACCGCCGCGGATCGTGAGATGCAAATTTCCTCGGATTCGGTGAAGGCCGCGCAAGAGATGGAAGCCGGCATCGCGCACGCTAAGGAACAGTTTGCCCACTATTCGCCAACCAACGCCGGCGTGCGCCAACAGGGCAAGACGATGAATTCGCCGGGCACGGTTCAGTCTGGTAAATCTGGCATCCGAGGCATTTTGTCGCCGCGTAATATCTAATACATTTTTATCCTCTGAGAAGTGGAGAAGTAAAAGAGTTGTATAACCCATTGTTTCCCTCGAGGCGAATGATAATGCGCTGGCATTCGCTTTACGAAAATTTTATTTATGTGTGTGTGAGTGATGTGAAAGAAACCTCGAAGTAGAAAAGAAAGAAGAGCAAAGCTTAGTCAAAAAGGTTCTGATAATATAAGAAGCTCGAGTGCAGTAAGAATATGAATGAATGAATGATGTTTAATATTTATAATCGATTAAAATTTATCACATCAAATCAATGAAGACGCGCCGTACCCGCCACGACCATGATCTTGATTCGGTCTATATCCAGTTTGTCTTGCTTGACCTGTACCACTTCTCGCAACAGTCCTCGAAGGTGCTCCGGGAGAATCCGAGGATATCCCTGTCCCTCCGTACGAAGTCTTGTAATTGTGCAAGTTCGAGTTTTGGTTGACGTCAACCCGAATGCTATTAAACGCTTCGGCGGGAATTAAATTCCCGCGCTTTATATCCCACAATTCTTCCGGTCGTGGAGCATCGAACCCGACTTTCGCGTAGCACATACCCAACGAGTTCACTCGCCAAATTGAACACGGTGCACCGCCACTCCCTTCGTTACTCCATGCCATTTTAGGCGCGACTGACGGACGTTCGCACCATATTTCCGGGACGCACCGGACGTTCGTTTTCGCAATCGAAGGCGCTTCCGCGCTGCTTGTGAACACCATGCCTAAAGCGATATGACCGGGCGGGGCTATCGGTAACCAGGCAAACAACCCCGATGATTTCCACTGTTGCGCAAAAATCTGTCTAAAGCGAACCGGTAAAGGAAATAAGCGCTCAATCATTCTTGGCATATTTTGCGAACCCGTGAGCGCGAACGCGCTGCCGTCATTAACTTCGAACGCGAACGCCCCATCCGCGGCTGGTCCGCCTCGACTGGAGGAGGCAAAATACCCAACGTTTATACGCTCCTTCTTAGACAACTTAGACACATCTGAACTCGACGCAAACGCGGCAACTACGCCCGTTGGAAACCAAGTCGTGCCAAATTTTCGACTCCCAGTACCTTCCGAACTCCAACTGCGAGTGAAATTTTTGTGATGAACCAAAGAAACTGCAAAGTTACGAACGACATCGCGTGTAAGCTTTGCATCTGAAGCGGCATCTTTGCGCATCTTTTCTCGGTCAGATTCTTTATGCAAAGATTTTGCCGAGATGTTTGCACGAGCGTCTTCAATGGCTGCCGCTCCGGACGCTTGATTATTGCGCATGGTGTTTGAGCCCCTCATCAAATCGCCAGTCGCAGTGGTCGAGTTGCGCAGGTTTTGCGAAAGCGAGTTGCTCACGTCGCCGGAAAGCCAATCTTCAAAGGCGAGCATTTCCGGTTGTGGAGGCGCAGCAGAATGTGTTGCAGCAGTAACACCAGCTTTCTTACTCCCCAATCCAAACGGGTCGTCTCGAGACGGAACGTGTCCGGATAATTTCGTCGCCGCCGGCGCCGGTTTCTTTGGAGCAATGTCTGGCAACGTCGCCGCCATGCCCATGGACGCCCAATCGCCTAAACCGGTACCGTCGTCAATGGATACGTTTGCAGTTGTATTCACAACTTTTTTCTTCTGTTGGTGAGAAACCGGCTGTTGATCGTATCTGGGGAGTGGTGGACCGGCGCCACCGAGTAAATCGTCGATGCTGTTATTTGAAGACGCTGGAATCACGTCTCGGTTGGATGGGAATTGAGACTCCATCATCATGTTGTTCATGCTTGTGTTGCCATTCGCATTTTGATGGTATTTATGACCACCTCCAACAGCATTCACGCGATCTTCTTCTTCCCACTCCTTCTGCCAATCATCGTCCGGTCCAAAAGCGATTTCAAACTCTTCTCTAGAGACGACGCCGGTACCCGAAACGTTGACTCGTTTCGCCAAATCCAACATTTGCGTCGGTGATAACTCCACACCTAACCAAGACAAACCGCCGTATAAGGATTCGTATGATAATGAACCAGCTCGTTCCACGTCAAACGCTCGGAAACAATCTAATAAACGCATGCGCTTCCTCTTCAATTGCGCGCGTACACGTGCAGTAAGCGCGCGACTCGCGAGTAAATGAAACTCGTCTGCCGTCGTCAAAGCTTTCGCCAATGGCGTTTCTTGCCACGGAATCCTCGGACGGCGTCTGCAGTTTCGAACGGCATCGAAGAAAGCTGCGCGCTTATCGCACGGTGCTTCCTGTAAAGCGCGGAGAAGTAGAGAAACTTCTCTTTCTTCGAAATCGAGTTGCGAATCGAGAAATCGGAAGCATTGTTCCGCCGTTGCCCCTTGGAACACGCCAGCCGGTGCGTATCTCCTCGACCCTTCCAACAAGGTTCCACCGGCAATGCGCAACGCAACTTGCACGTTCTTAAACTTGACGATATCGGCATTCGATCGTTCGTCGCAATCGGAAAAGTGCATGGCGACGCGAATCGATTCCGCTTCCGCTAAGGAAACGCCAACGTAATATCGGCCGTTTTGCAACGCGTAAATATTCTTTTGACGGATGACTCTTTTCAACTCTTCAAACGTAACGCCCGCGCCAGAGGAAGGCAATCCAAGTTTTGCAGCGTCATGGGCTACTTCTTTCGCCAGTTCGGTCAAACGAACTTCGTCGTCATCAACGACGGCATCGATTGCTCTCAAGACATCCTTCAGCTCTCTCTCGTTCAGAGCGCCGGTGCCGCCACCATCAAACATCGAGAAGGCGGCTCGTAAAGCGTCCTCTTGTGCCATCGACAAACGGTTTTGTTGACCGGTACTCGAAGAGCCTTTCGTTAAATCGCTCGCTAATTCGTCTAAATCCGGAATAAGATCCATCACGATGATGGAATTCTTCAATCGTCGATGCGCGTTCAACGCCCATCCAGGTTTGAAGTAATTCTTACTCAACCAACAGTAATCTGGAAACGGTAGCGGATCGGTGTGTTTTAATTTCATTCCTGGTTGGTACACCTTGAACGTTTGCATTTTGTAAAACGGTAACCGCTGCGGCTCGGCGAGATCGTCCAACTTCCAAGCGATTTGCGTCTCGTCATCTCGAGAGTATTTCACAACCGCCGCGGATTCTTCGATGATTTCTTCCATCTTTTCTTCCTCCTTCTCTTGCTCTTGTTCTTGTTCGGTTTCTTGTTCTTGCTCGTTTTCTTGAACTTGTTCGGATTGCAAAACTCTATCGACATTGGCACCGTCGAAGCCGAGATCACCAGCGGCTTCGGAACCGTCGTTGTTCGCGGCTGCCATGGCGACACGTTGTTTTGCTTCCAACGTTGCCGCCTCCATGCGCGTGACATCGGCGACAATATTTCGCAGATGTTCCTTCGCCTTTTCGTTGTGCATGATGATGTGTTCGTATTGTCTGCACAACTGTGCGAGACGTCTTGACGCTGACATTTTTTCAGGAATTGCGTTTTGGACGATGAACGTCACGCGTTCTCGAAACACATCGAGGCACTTTTGCGTTTCATCGGTACATTTATGGGAACCAACTGTCATGTTTCTTTCCAACAAGAGCCGATAGGCGTGTTTCCTCCAGACATTTGCGGCTCTTTGTTCAGCTAATAAACCGGCTTGTACATTTTCTGCGCGCATAGTGTTGATGGTAAGCCACGCTAAGACGTCTCGTAATCGCATTCTCTCTGCTTCGTCGTCCGTCATGGATTGCAATTCTGCGATGCGCGTTTGTGGCAATCGGCCTTCACCAATCGCAACTTCCGTGGCAACGAGTTTGGATACTTCGGGAGTGATGATCAACTCCAGAGTTTGTCCATTTCCTAATCCACGCATACGCCACGCGCCTTGAGCGTAATCTCGCAAAGTCATATCTTTACCTAATGTCAACGCCGCTCGCGACGCTGCAGCTTGTTTGATATCCATCCCAGTCGTGTGCACCTGGTCGTAAAATGAAAAGCGTTTGGAATACGGCATAGCGGCAACCCGCGCTAAAGGAATCACTTCCCATGGTCCGCGACGCATCAAAATCATTTGTGCGTCGTTTTCGTCGAGAAACACGCATCCTTCTGCCCATTCTAATCCGTTTTCTAATAAGAATTTCGCCACCGCGCGATTACTTTTACCGGTAATTAAAGCGCCAGCATCGATCAACGCGTGCAAAGGTGGCTCTGCGGTTGCGATGGTTTTCAATATATTATCAACGGTCCAGTCCGATGACATGTCGTTACAGGAAACCACGGTTCGGTCACTTAAAGTGGCCAGTACTTTCGCGTCTGTGCCAAGCTCAAATTTCGGAGCGCCCAACTCGGACGGGAGTAAATCCGCTGGAGTTCCCGAGAAACCTAAACGCACGGGGAACAAAACGTCACCACCGAGCTCTTGTCCAGTGGCGGAAAGTTTCATGCCCTGATGCTTCGCCGTTTCCGGGAACACGAAAGTATCTAAATACGTTTCAATGACTTCCGGCACCAATCTCAAGAGTTGATACAATTCTTCAACCTGTTCATGGTCACGCATATCCACGAGATTTAACGGCCACGTTTCGTTTTCGTCGTTCAACCACGAAGGTGAAGATTGGAAAGAAGCATCTAAAGACTGATTCAATTCCACGTTTGAAATGTCCGCGAGTAACGCGTCAAACCCGGAAACTTTGCCGACGTTCAGATGTGAGTGCGTACCTTGATGCGCAGATTTGCGCCTCGCCTCTAGTTGCGCTTTAGCTCTCGCCTCGCCTCTCACGGATTTGCCGGCTAACCGAACCCAATACGCCCACTTAAGCGAACTCGGTCGCTTTTGTTGCGCGCCAGCTTCGTTCGAAAACTGCTCGAGCATGGCTTTTAAAACAATCTTAAAATCGGATCTGCGCAAACCTTCGATGCGATACGCCGCAATTGTCAAGCCGATGACCACGTCTGGGTGCGAAAACTCATTCGTTCTCGAAGGAATATCTTTACCGACAAATGGGACCGCTAACAGTCTTCGAGATAAAGGTACCGACGCCTGCGTCCATTCTTCCAAATTTTTCACGTCGTGTAACGTGAGCAGACCAAACGTAACTCGGTTGATTTTGGACAAGACGTGAGGGAGTAACGCGTTCAACCAGTCTCGCGCGAGGTTCGCCATCTTCACGCCTTCATCTTCGGCTTCGCGTTGTAACTGCGTCGAAGCGCTTCTGTCGCCTCGTAGTAAAAATGCAATGGAAGTTTCATCGTCCATGTTTCTTAACGCACCGTGCGCTCTTAACCATACCGAAATCCATCTCGCCAGGAGCGGTCGCAGCGACTGATGGTACCATTTTCGATCCAACACGCACACGTGCGGCACCGCTTGTACTGCTTTCTCCTTAATTGCATCCGTTATGCGAGTATGAATTAGCTTCAAAATCTCCGTCGCTTCTTGCGAGCCTTGCGCTTCTTTCGTGGAAGGCATAAATCCATTTGTCTCGTTGGACAACGAAAATACCGCGTCCAATAAGAAAAATGGAAGTTTCCAGCGCAATCCATCACCAATCCTTGATTGACAAAAATCTAGCGGGATTCTTTGCCCTAACGGCCAATGCAATTCGGATTTCAACGGGTGCAAAATCAAATCGACTTCGTCTAAAATGAGCAAACCTTGGTGGAAGATTTGAAAAATTTCAGACGCGCAAAATGCCTCTTTTCGCAATGCCTCGAGTTCCTCTTCCGATAAAGCTCCGGCATCGGCGACGCGCTCGGACCTCGATTTGCCTCTTCTTACACCAAACATTTTTGTGACGATATCTTTTGATTGTTTCAAAATACTTGAGTTCATTCTCGATTCTTCAAACGCAACGTGCGATTGATCAAGCAAGTGTAACGCCTCGAGAAACTTCAAGGCGAGTGATTTCAACGCCGTTGGCGAAGTGATCACAATAGCTCGTTCGTCTCTAGCTTTGCGCATAGCATCGAGCAACTTCCCATCGCTCAACGTCGTGTATCGATCAAATTTTAGAGTAACCACTGATCTCCGAATAACGCCTGAATAGGATTTGCGTAAAGTTCCTCGCGAAAACTCAAGTAAAGCGTGCGGCACGACCTGACATACCATTCGTGTATCCGTTGCGAGTAAATATCCAAGTAATGGACACACGACGGTCGTTTTACCTTCACCCATGAGCATTTGCGCGCACTCACCGCCACCTCGCTCAGCGGATTGAACAAATTGTTTCGTCAGTTGAACTTGTCGCTGACGCAAAATAATCGCCAGCGAAAACTCAAACATTAACAATCGGGGATCGTACGTTAAATACGTCGGCGATGGCGTTGCCGGACTTTCCGCGAACGGATCAAGTTCGTCTGCGACAGCTTGCTTCTGCTGTTGCTCGCGGTTCGCCACCACACTCTTTTTAAAGTACGATCTCTTCTCGCACAACATCTTCGCCAAACCTCTCGCGCGTAAACCTAAATCCAAAGCTAACGATGCTTTCCCATCACGTTCGACGGTTTTAGCGCACTTTGATAATGCTAATAACGTATCTGCCGCAGCGGCAGCACATTTTGCACCTTGCGCGGCTCTTGCGGTTAGCAACAACGCTTGTGCGGTTAAATGCAACGCTTGTTTCACCTTGTCTGAAGTTACCCCCGGGGTGATTTTCAACAAATTCTTCTCGCCGTGTTCGCACGCCATCGCTTCCAGTAAATCGTCGTACGTCGCTTCGGCCCACGCGCCCGAGCGCCTTTGCAAACCCAGTCGAAGCATTTCGAAACGGACAGTGGCTGATCTATCCAGGCCGTTTGCGGTTGCCGTAGCGACCATGGCAGCCTCTGAAGCTGCGGCGCGATCGAGCGCAACCTGTTTGGCCAACTTTTCAAGTATCGAGCGCAATACCGCTCGCGCGTTGATCGACGCTTGACCAGCCTTGGACGCTGCTGCTTCGATGGCAATTTGCTCGCAATCGAAAGATGTGAATCCATTTAACGTGAGCTCGTTCGTTGCGACATTCACAGGTTCCTGTTTCTGCTTTGCAATCCTATCCGCGCTCGATTTTAAATCTTGCCGTAATCTTGTCAAGGTTTGTTTCGCGATTGGCGTCGCCGACGAAGGGTGTCTCGACACGTCAAATGGTAACCCTCCGGAACCATTTTCCAAGCAACCTTGGATCGCATCTCCCGCGCGATCGTCCTCGACAGGCACTATTATTGACGCTAAATCGATAACCGCTAACGGCTGCGAGCTTAAATAATTCAAATCGACGGTTGCGAGATTGTTCGCGCCGTACTTTTGCAATACTTGCGGATCGTTCTCGAGCGGGTATTTACGTTGTCGCAACGTCGCCGAAGCAAATCTAGGTAACGCCCACTTCGAACCGTTGAGTAGCGTTTGATACCACGCGTCGATTACCATTTCACAGGCTGGTGGTGACGCGTAGCGATCGCCAATGTAATTCATTTGCGACGGTAAACGGTCTCGATTTTCTTTCAAATACGGTTTCACACGTTTCAAGAGTTGCCCGACGGCGCCGTCTTGCGTAAACATGGCGGAGAGTTTGACGCCTAACGTCCGCTCTTCTGCGCGCGGACACTCCCTCGCAATGTCTGCATTTGCCGCTAACACGCGTAAAATGGACATTAAAGTGCCAGCTTTCTCGCTCTGTTGTTTCGGAACGAATCGTAACAAAGCCCTACCCCAACGATGCGGGTCGTCGCCCGGTAATACGCGCAACTGCACCGTGCTCGTGAGCAACTCAAAGAGTAAAGGAAACCCGTGTTCTTTTTGTAAGGCCAAAGAACCGCTTTCAATCCATTTATTGACAGCGTTTAGGCCGTTACTGCCGTTGACAGAAACATCGTCCGGTCGTGAATAGCTCGATGTCCACCCGGCGAGTTTTCCAAGCGGACCGTCACCGGTGATGGCATCGTCGAACGCGGAGAAATCTTCGATAGAATCGAATTCGCTGTGTTCCGGTATTGGCGGGTAAAAGAGAGGAAATCCTTGCGTTTGTCCTAAACTGTTGTTCAGTTGATCGTTCATTAACAATTTGCGTTCGTGATGAACGAGCAAACGCAAGTAACTGGCTCGATTCAACAACAACGGATCTGAAGCGATGATTTCCTCGAGCGTTTTCTCATCTCTGTTCTTTCTTCGAGTTCGGAGACTCGCTCGTTGCGCTTCCGTGACTCGAGCACTCGCGGTCGTTTGGTCTACAACATCTAGTTCTTCTTCCGCGGTTAATCGGACGTTGGCACTTATCGCACGCCAATTTTGGACGTACTTCAAACACTCGACGGATTCATTGAAACCTAAGCCGGCTAAACGATCCATCGCGGCGGTGCCTTTAGCGGCGCGTAGAATTTTAATTCTAGCCGCGCACGCATCTGGATTCGGATCCTCGATGGCGGCCAGACCTAATGCGTCCCATAATTGCGCTTCTTCGCTCGTAGGATCGTTCTCGCACAAGAGTAAATCGACGAGTTTTTTCACGTCGTCGTATCTTCGAGCCAGGAATCGCATGGTGCACAAATACAACGCCGATGCTAAGGAATCGCATACTAGATGCGCGTGCGAAGCGTGAACCGTGTATACATAATGTTTCGAGTCACCGACAGCGTCGTGCCACGCGATATCCCAACGATCGACGATGACGTCTGCGCCTAAACCCTTACTCGCGCCGAGTTTTGCGACAGCGTCAATCGCCGCACGCCTCGGCGCAGCACCGGCGGGTAACAAAACCGCGAGCTGTCCGTCACGAGCTTCTAACAGCATAGCGTGCGGTAAACCAGATAATAAGCGATCTAACATTGGAGTTCTCGCGGAAGCTAAAAATAAACCCGCGTGTTCTTCGCACTCTAACCGCGTTTGTGAACTCGCCGTCGTATCTTTCACGGCGTGAAAGGAAATACCTAATCGAGGGAGTTCAACTCTTCGCACGGGAATGTATTCACTCGCGTTGTTGTTCTTTGAGCCACCAGCTCCGCTACCGGTCTTTCTATCGACCCAAACGAGCGCGTGTGCCAACCCTTCTACGGCAGCAATCGATCTTGCCAACGCTTTCAACGGATTCTGTCGCGTTTCGTTCGACTCCGCGCGCGGGCTCAGTAAATTCGACACGTCGTCGTTCTCACCTTCCATCTCTTCCACGGAAGAGGTGTGTCCAGCCGCGGCGTACAACAAATCGACTAAAACAAGCGTCCCTTCTGGCATGCTTTGTGGATCGAAATCAAAATCACTCGCGTCTTTCGTCGGCATTGGGATTCTATGAACGATACCTCGCGCGTCATCAACGAATAAACCGGATTTAGAAGTGCTCGCGGAGCCGCTAAAAACGGAGTCGAGCGCGCTGACCGTCGGGTCTTCCTCCGCTGGTGGCGTCGTGGCACCTTTAGCACCTTCTATTTGGACGCAAATGATTGTTCGAGGGTGTTTAGCTGTCGGTCGAGCAGTGCCGTACAAATCTCCGGTAACTTCTGATCGCCAAAACGAGTAATCTTGCAACAACGCTTGCGGGATTATCCCTCGCAAGTGTCGTTCAGGAACAAATGCTTGGCGTCCGAGCTTACTTGAAATGTGTCTCGTTACGACTAAAGATTGCACCCGAGAACCTAATCGAACTGCAGACAGTAAAAATCTTTCGTTCGGGTCCTTCAAACTCGGCTCACCGTCTGGGTCGACATCCGCGAGACACCACGAGGCGTTGGAGGCAAACACCAACGCTCTTCTCCAGCGTCTACCGAAAGACTCGACGCGAAAGACCTGTACCAACGGTGGATCTCGCACGACGACAACTTCGGTGAGCAGTTTATTCGCATTTTCTTCGTCCGCGACCGATGTTTTCGGAACTTTTGTGGCTTTGCCCCACCACCAGGAGGACTTTTGTACCTCGGGCGCGACCACATCCGGCGCGCCGACGCCTCGCAAGGTAGCAATCGGTCCTTTGAACGTTTCGGACGGAAGGAACAACTCAACGCCTTTTAAGAAAGCCGCTGCGGGACCATGGATAATCGGCTCTAATCGGTCCATAATCCACCGTTCTTTCTCCGTCAAACCCGATCCGGAACCAAGACCTACCACGCTCAAAACGTTCATGACTTTCGCGCCCGCGCTGGCATTCGTAGAGTACGGACGGGTAAAGTTGTGCGTCGGCACACGAGGATCCGGATCCCAAATTTCGATATCGTGACGCAAACCAACCAACCTGAGCCACTTACGATGTTCTGTGTTGCGAACTTCCGCGCAGTGAACAACCTCGTCCGAGGCGTCGAATTCAGCGAACGGTGATTTTCCGTCTCCCGTTTTTTTACCAATCTCGTCCGTGTTCTTCAAAACTGTGGCGATGATGGACTTGGATTTTGAAGCGGCGAGTAAACGTGTGAACGAATCGTCCTCGTCCACGTCCTCGTCGTCTTTCAACAGCCTCTGTCGAAACTCTTCGTTCCGTTCTCTCAACACTGAATCTAATGCGGCCACAAAATCGGGCAATTCTCGAACGGCGTTTTCGAGCGGCCGCAAACGGTTTCGTCGGACCGTGAACTCGCCGAGTTGACAATTCACCTCCATCTCTGCGTTTTGCGTCGTCGTCGCCAATAACCATTCCCCATAGTGTTCGCCGTACTCTTCCAACAGAACGTTTTTAGTATTCTCCGTTTTCCTTTGCCACTCCTCGGTAGTTTCGTCTTTCGGGTGCGCCACGAACCGGCCTTCGCCAGACAACCGCCATCCTCTGTCATGTGCAGAAGCGTCCGTAGCCTCCTGCTGCGCAGACGGCACCGACGAACTGCTCTCACGCGTCGTCAACGCTATGACGATGCCGTTCATGACATCGTTGCATTCTTTTTCGTTTCCTTTCGCCCACGCGAGCATATTTTTTCGTTGTCGTTGGAACAAATCGAAAATCTCGTTCGGAGGGAATCCTAAATCCATCAAGTTTTCTCCGGTATCTTTCGCGAGTTTTCTATCCATAGATTCGGAACCGTCCGGAGTGTCCAAGAAAACATGGTTAACAAATATGTATGCCTGCGCAGTAAACAGCGTCGTCGCTGCTTCCAAGTCATAGTCTTCAGGTTTTGTCCAATAATACGTGTACGCTAAATGCGCGTGCAACGCGCACGCAGCGCGCACGGCGCCACATTTTGCCGCCCGGTTCAACCAGCGTCGAATAACTGGACGAACGCGCGCGGAAATTACTTTGCTAACTCTTTCTTTTGCATTTTCTAGTGATTTTTTCGATTTCGGTGGTGGCTGAACGCCTCTCGTTCTCATCTTTGGATCTTCGATGTGTTCTTGCTCCATCAGCGTCGTGATAAACGCGAGCATTCGAGTCAAGGCTCGCGTGGAAAACAAAACGCCCGGGACGGCTGGAGCGTCGTGCCTGCCAGTATCGAGTTCTAAACTTAAAGCCAATAACTCTTCCGCAGCATCGATTAAAGGCGCCGGCGCGTGGGAGAGCTCGTGGAATAAAACCCCACATGGTGTCGCCATATGCTGTCTCGTGCTCGCAGGAATCTCTTGGGGGACAAAGACCAACCCGGGCGGTTGCCACGGACCAGGCTCAAACAAAACCGCATCTAAAACTTGTTGGATTTCGTGCGATGATAACGCGCGACACCTGGTTGCGTCCGCGAATAGTCTCAAAGATAACGGAACGCGGACCATTGGCGCAGTCAAGTACGTCAACAAAAGTTCCGTTTCGCTTGGTTTGAGCAAATCGTCAAACGTCGGCAACGTTTGCAAATGCAAAACGTCCTCCTCCGTATCGATTCGCATGCCGACTAAATTAGACGGATTCCCTCCGGACGGTGGACATCGCGGCCGTTTATCGCCGACGGATTTAGCTAAAAAACCACCTCCGAAGACAGAGCGAAACCCATATATCCTCTTCTTTTTCCCTGTTTTCGGGTCGACATCTTTATCGGCGACCATGCGTAACTCTCGCGCCCAAGGCGCAACTCGCATTTGACGATCGAAAGCGGTGACATTGAGGTTATACGCTCCGGATCTTTCGTCGCGCTCAATCTTCCAATTCAGTTGAGAATCTTGAAACGTCCATCGACGCAAGTCCGGGAGCGAATCGCTCGTCGGTGCCATCAACGCTTTGAACATGAAAACAGAGTCTCGCAACGCCACGAGTTCCGGGTAATGATCCGCCATGTCTCTGTTTTCGCAAGAAAAGTAATTCGACAAGGCATCCGGCGACCGTTCGTAGCCGATCGCTAATGCAACTTGGTCTAATAATCGAGCCTCTCCCGGGCCGAAAGTCATGCCTTGTTGATCGTCTTCCCATCGAAACAAAGTGTGCGAGGATTGAACGGACTCGGTGAGCGAATGGAAGTAATATAAAACTTTCGTCAATTTTGTCATTCTTTCCGGGCAGTGAAATCGTAAATACTCCGCCTCCACTGCAAATGGACCGGTATCAAACCCAAATAGAGTCGTCGGGCCTTCGTTGACGCCGTCGTAATGCTCGCAAAAAACGCTCGGGAAATCGCACGGTTTCATTCTCAACGTCGCGTCGGTAATCGCCGCCATGCACGACAACGTCAACAATCGGTTGGCGTCAAACGATCGCGTGGCGGAAACTGACATCGACGCCGTGGCGAAATGTCGTAAACATAAATTCAAAGACCGGGCGAGCTCTAATTGCGTCTCGTACTTTGGTCTCGCCGACCGCCAAAAGCAGTGAGTCTCTCTGTCTTTGTGCGTCAACGGCATCGGACAAGGCAAAACGTGCACGAACAAATGCACCAACAACGCAACTCTGTGCGAATACGAATTCGTAGTCAAATCGGCTTGGTTAGCCAATATGGAGCAACAGTGTGCTGCTTTTCGCATGGCTAGTGCGGCTTCTTCTACGCTAGTGACTATATCTGGAACCATGGACAACTCGACCGGACGAATAATTGGCGGCGGCTTGGCGTCGCCGGCGAGTAAATTCGTCCCGCCTTCGAGCATAATTTTACCGAACAACTGCATGTTGCTCGCATCTCTAGGCGCTATCGGTGAGGCTAACGGTGGCGGAAGTAACGTCGGCCTTCGGGCGTTTGCAGCTCTCAGTCTTGTCGCTTCCACGCACTTCAAAATCCTCGCGAGGATTTCCGGAGGCACCGGTCCGACGTTGCTCGCGTCTGCGTTTTGCCCTCCATTTTCTCGTTCCACCTTGGCTAATTTTTCCGCGTACGGCGTCGCAACTCGAGCTAAAGTTTTACACGCAGTTTCTAGAGCTACGCACGCGGAAGTATTCAGAAGCGAAATTTCAGAAACGTTCCGCAAGGCCTCTTCTAACATGACGTGTCTCACGCCAACCTCGACTAACGCGTTTGCTCGTTTTGGCGGGCATCCTAAAGAGCACAACGCGCACCTCGCAGCTTCTAACGCGCACAAGGAAAACGATAAATCGCCACCGGCTGGCTTTGGTGCAAACTGAACCGTCCGAAGCGGCGTGGCACCAACCGATGCGAATAACGGACGACCGTTCAACATTGGCAACACTTTGGCGTAAATTTGGTCTTTTGCAATCTCAGCCGTTTTCTGCGGATGGACAATCGGTCTAAGTAACAGAGCCCAAGTGGAAGAATCTAAACACATATCCATTGGAATTTCCGTCAATTGCGTCGTCAACCCGTATAAAAATCCATCCGAGGACGGATCCGCTTTCACGGGATGATACTCTAATCCATCGCCCGTGTTGGTCACGGAAAACACAAAGGAGCCTTGCAGTCGTTGCAAGGTGTAAATCAGCGCGCGACTCTTCCCGTCGTTTTGCGTGGACCACCCACCCGGGAACATTAATAAAGCACCCGGACGCATCGAACGCACTCTATCGATAAAGACGGACAAAAACGCAGTAAACGCGTTGTTATCTTGCGTTCCTGCGGGGATTTGCCGACATAACAAGGTCAAATCATCCAACGATCTTCTGACTTCCATAATCGCGTTTGTTTCCGGAACCGACATCGGAAATTGCAAACTTCCCAAAGCTCTCGAAATTGTCGAGCACGAATCGCTCATAGTTTCTAGCGTTTCTCTAACTGCCATTTTCTCATCTCGTATGCGCATTAACCGTTCGTCAAACCCGAGCGCGTCGTCCGCCATGACGTCCACGAACGCGATTTGCTCCCACACCGCTTCCAAGTGCGTGGGCACCCCGACGCCCCCCAACGGTCCCGTCAACCCCGCTCTCTCCAGCGCGCCTTTAAAGAAACTCCTTCTCGCGTGTTTCGTCTGGTGTCTTTGCAACGAATTCTTCTTCTCTCCACCACTTTTCCTTTTCCTCCCGTTCGCGTCGACTTCCGTATCGCTCTCGTCGTCGCTACCGTTTCCGTCCTTCTCCCCGTTCTTCGCTTTCCGACTCCGCTCTCGCGCAATCGCGTCGCTCAGCGCCGTCACCCACGATTGCAACACTTGCTGATTCTCGCACTCGCAAACGACCACGGAATTCGAAACTCCTGAATTGATTTCTTTCGCGGAGACGTCCATCTTGGAGTAAAACGCGAACATCTTCTTCCCTAAATATTTGCTCCCTAAGCCGTGTTCCTCGAGAATCTTCTCGTCCTCTAAAGTCACAACGGTACTCTTACTGGTCACCTCGAACATGCCTTTCGGTTGTTGCCTCGAGTGCGTCGGCTCGGACGCGTAATACTTCAGCGTCGACTTTTCCTTTTTATTAAAAGCTCTTCTCTCTTCCTCCTCGTCCGCGTCTTTTTCCTCCTCGTCATTAAACCGTTGCTGGTGATGAAAGAATTTTTTCTCGCTCGCGAGATGTAATTGAAAATGCCTCAACCGCCAGGTGTTTTTGCCGTACAAGTCTTTCCCGCCTCTCTTGGTTAAAGTGCCGGAAAGGACCGGCGGCGTTTGGTCCGCCATCTTTATCTTTTTTTTAACTGCGTAATAGACTACTACTCCTATTAATGATGATGATGATTATGATACTAAAAGCGTTCGGTGTGTTTCTTTAGTATCCGAGAGAGACTTTTCTTTCGTGCATCTGACGAGATCTCCTCTGAGAAATCACTCGAGAAGTCTGTTTTTTTTTTGTTTTCGTCTCTCGCGAAAGCTTTTTTGTCATGAGTCTGTCGTTTCAGAAGAAGCAGTCACAAAACTGCAGAAAATTTTCTGAAACGCCGCAAAGTAATCGATCTTTTTATCCGCGCATATCCTGCGCTGCTTCCTCGCGCTGTTGTTATTCTACAGACGCATCGAAGAACCATAAAAAGCAGTTT
>Ga0181564_10001117_pt1 | contig 23771 bp, 23 predicted proteins | sample 011ome_24_FD_134512 | JGI IMG/M metagenome (GOLD analysis project Ga0181564, IMG submission 134512) | Coastal salt marsh microbial communities from the Groves Creek Marsh, Skidaway Island, Georgia - 011513CT metaG (megahit assembly) | ecosystem: Environmental > Aquatic > Marine > Intertidal... | reverse complement strand
TTATTTGTTGTGTTATGTGATTGCATCTGTTTACACATTTCCACCATCATCGTCTTCATCTCCTTGTTTTCCTTCATTAAATAATCAACCAACTTGTCGTTACTTTGTGATTCCGAATCTGATACGCTCGCTTCAAACTCAAAATTTTTGTATGTGCATGCATTTTTATGCCTAGATAACCCAGAATGATGTTTGTATGATTTACCACATTCACATAAATGACGACTTTTGGACGACTTTTGTGTATCATTTGTACCATTTGTTATCATTTTGTGTTTTGTTGTGATCAAATGTTTGTTCCAGTCATATATCTTACATGTATTATAGTCACATTTTTCACAACAATATTTAATTGCGACTTTTTGCGACTTTTGCGACTTTTCTTGTATCATTTTTACCATATATATGGTACATAAAAAATCGCTTAAATCTTATTCGCGATAAATTATAAAAAAAGTTATGCTAACAAACGGAAAATTTAAAAACGGAAATAAGAGCATTCTGGTAAGAACCACTTTTTTTTGAAATTTTACGAAATTCTATTTCTCTGAGAATGAAAAAAAACAGGGGTGTACCTCGAATTTTTTCATGAAGAATATTCAAAAAAAATAAAAAAAGTTATCAGAAACATAAATTATGCGAAGCATCCTACAATGTAATTGATGTACTCATTTATGTACTCATTTGTTCTGATATTATATTCCTGTATATTTAGGGCAATAATTTAGATTAGTTTTATTTTACTATCATGAGATACTTTTAATGTAGCTCTTTATTATATGACAACTCCAAATTTATTTTCAAATGGTAATAATATTACGCAAACTGGATGGTATATATTATCACCATCTACTGATTGTGATTTGGATTCTTTTATGAAGGGTATAGGTCTAACTGTTGGCCAAATATACAACAAAGTATATTATCTTACTGAACCTGTAGCCGATGGTGTAGTATTGACAGAAGACAAATGGACTGTAATTGACACGACAACTAGTAGGCCTACGTTCAACAAGAATATCGGTTACTTTGTACTCGTTCAAAATGGAGAAAGAGAAAAGTGGTTTCAATTAGGTCAGGATATTGATGGTGAAGTTGCTGGTGATTTGAGTGGATTTTCAGTAAGTTCATCTTCTGATGGTAAAATTGTTGCCATTGGTGCTTACGGTAATGATGGAGATGATCATAAGAGCCTTTCAGGTCAAGTACGTGTTTTTCAATATAGTAATAGTTCATGGAATCAATTAGGTCAGGATATTGATGGTGAATATGCGGATGATCAGAGTGGATGGTCAATAAGTTTATCATCTGATGGTACTATTGTTGCAATTGGTGCTAACCAATATAACAATAATAAAGGTCAAGTACGTGTTTTTCAATATGATGAAACAGAAATATGGAAACAATTAGGTCCGACTTTTACTGGTGAAAAAGAAGGAGACCAGAGTGGATATTCAGTAAGTTTATCATCTGATGGTACCATTTTATCTATTGGTGCTCCTATTGCTACTACTAGTGGTGTTGGCACTTATACCGGCCAAGTACGTATTTATCAATATGATAATGATAGTGGAGAGTGGAACAAATTAGGACAAGACATTGATGGTGAAACTAATTATGATATGAGTGGAATTTCAGTAAGTTTATCATCTAATGGCACTATTGTTGCTACTGGTGCTTACGGAAATAGCAGTTATAAAGGTGCAGTACGTATTTATCAATATGACAATGATAAAGGAGTGTGGAACAAATTAGGTGGTGATATTATTGGTGAAGCTAATTCTGATGGTAGTGGAGATTCAGTAAGTTTATCATCTGATGGTAAAATTGTCGCGATTGGTGCTACTGGTAATGATGGAAACGGTTCTAGTTCAGGCCATGTAAGAGTCTATCAATATAGACAGTACACTGATGATGATATTGGTCTTTATATGTATAATTCTTTTGTACAAGATACAAATCAAACGCTACCAATTATTGTAACAGACACGGAGCCTTCTCAGGGGAATTACTATTGGTTTCAGTTAGGTCAGGATATTGATGGTGAAGCTGCTGATGATCGATGTGGAGGGTCAGTAAGTTTATCATCTGATGGTACTATTGTTGCTATTGGTTCTTCATCAAATGACGGTAATGGTAGTAATTCAGGCCAAGTACGTATTTATCAATATAGTAATAGTTCATGGTCTCAAATAGATGAGGATATTGATGGTGAAGCTGCTGGTGATTATAGTGGTTCAGTAAGTTTATCATCTGATGGTACCATTGTTGCTATTGGTGCTTACTGTAATGATGGTAATGGTTCAAATTCAGGTAATGTACGTGTTTTTGAATATCGATTACCAGAACCTGAACCTGAACCAGAACCAGAACCAGAACCTGAACCAGAACCTGAACCTGAACCAGAACCTGAACCTGAACCAGAACCAGAACCAGAACCTGTTTCAAAATCCCCGTTAACTAATAGTACAATACAATCGGCGGTTAATTCATGGGTATCTGATCCAACCCAAGACATTTTTACAGAACCTAGCAATGATATTTATTATGGTCCTATTGGAGAATGGGATACATCGGAGGTTACATCTATGTCTAACTTGTTCAATCAAAAATCTGGCTTTAATGATAATATAGAGGAATGGGATACTAGTAAGGTTACTAATATGTCTAGTATGTTTGGAGGTGCAACAGCGTTTAATCAACCTTTAAATAAATGGGATACTAGTAAGGTTACTACTATGAGTCAAATGTTTTGGAGAGCATCATCATTTAATCAACCTTTAAATGAGTGGGTTACTAGTGAGGTTACTAATATGTATGCTATGTTTATTACTGCCGCATCGTTTAATGGAGATATTACAAACTGGAATACTAGTAAGGTTACTAATATGCAGGGAATGTTTCAAAGTGCAGAATCGTTTAATCAACCTTTAAATAATTGGGATACTAGAAAGGTTGCTAATATGATTGCTATGTTTGCTGGTGCGACAAATTTTGATCAGAATATTCGCGTATGGAATACAGATAAGGTTGGTGTTGATGATGTGTTGAATTATGGTAAGGATTATAGTTATTATCAATCTATGTTTCAAGGTGCAACAGCAATGAATACGTCATATAATGGAACAGAGGGATATGCTGCCACACCAACACAAGACTTCTTTAACCAATAAAACTAAATCCTATCTCGTCGCGTATTTTAAGTATCTACAAAGAAGTAAACATCTTCTCCATTGAGATTGACAATATCGTATACTCTTAGTATTTCTGTACGGTTCAACGTCAAATCGGCGATTCCTCGTCTCCATCGTTTGATATACGCTGTCATCAAAATCATATTCATTATTATTTTCCACATCATATTTAGATTCATGTTATGTAAATATGATAAGAAGGTTTTATATGGGTTCTACTATTTATGCTAACCTCTTTCTCACCATTTGTGTTTTAAAAGTCGCGCGTGATACAGATCGATATTGTGATCGCTGACGCTGAAACATGAAAACAAAGAATATCGGAACCATGTGTTGTAAGAATAATTTTCATATATCTCACATTTATCTTCACTCAGTGCGATATTGGTTCCCACATGGTGAAAGAATATCATTGGAACAGCTGTAACAGCGTCTCTATCATTCGTAACTCGGTAATGAACAAGGTTTTCCTGTGCATCAAAGCTTTCGCGGAAATCCCAATTACCCACACGTGGGCTGGCAAAAGATACGACTGTCACTTTACTTTCTTTCAAATAGTCTTCGCGAGCTAGTTCATAACCAAACAGAGTGGCCAAGGCAGCACCTAAACTGTGTCCTGTGATGTAAATTTCATAATCTCTGTTTGCACTTGCTAATTCAAATATTTCAGCACATAATTTAGAGTACATCTGATCGCCGTGTAGTTGACTATGGAAACCTCCATGAACATACACATTATCGTGTAGTTTTGTTTTTAACAACGCAAGATCGTAATACCAATCATATTTTGATTCGGACCCGCGAAATACGACAGTAATTCTTTTGTTACTTTCACTGACTGTGATACCAACTTGTAGATCGGTGGATTTTACGGAAAAAAATTTATGAACGTATCCATGAGGGGAGGACGTAGAGAGATCTTTGATGGCTTTTACGCGAGTTTCATTTTGTATATTATGGCTCTCATTGTTTAAATTGGCCACAAATGTTTCTACTGTGCATTGGTTATCCATGACAAATGTGTTACCGTATTCATAGACTAACATGGTAAGTTTGGCAAGATCGCATACTTTATCGTGAGAAATTATTGACATGTATACTATAATGCAAATAATTTAAAAAATGGAAATATTGTCACTGAGACTGGTATATGGTTTAGATACGACTGTTTTTTCTATACAATATAGTTCTTGGGGTCGTAGTTTCGTATTTTTTCTTGGAATATTTATTGTAATTGTTGATTGCTGTCGTTACTTGTTTATTAGTGCTTCTAGGCCAAGGATACACGCGAAGTGCAACCAATTTTTGAAAAGTCCCGTTTGACATTCTACTGTAATACATATACTTTATAAAGATATACTACATTTGTGTCTATATTATTTTATATTATGTTTTATCCTCGCTTTCTCGATTTTTTCGTACTGCCTTTACGTCCACGACGTTTTGTTTTTCTTCGTTTTTTCATACCTCCATGAATTTCTTTTGTGTAATTATTGAACGTTAGAACAGGGAGAGTATTGAATGATTTTTTTGGGATATGGTATTTTTCTTCGTATAAACTGTCCACTCCATCGTAACGAATATTCTCTCTACTTATATTAAAAATTTTAATGAGTTCCTTCAGATCATCTTCCGATTCACAATCGAATTCAATAAATTCTGGGATACCTGGCCACGAATCGAAAACTATTTCTTTTGCTAATGGATGTGACCATTTTTCGCGTGCAGTTTCCTGGAATGATTTAAGCTCCAGTCCTGATTTTTTTAGAAACTCGAGACCTTTTTCGTACGGTTCGTTAATGTTCAATTCGTATTCCTGAGGAAATTTGCTCTGGTTGAATATTTTACAAGTTAACGTCGTTTTGTTTTCATCTTCTTTGCGCAAGCGAACGAACCCGTCTACTGCAGGATTGGGATGTTTGAAGACATGTCTATACATTTTATGCTTTGGGTGAATTTGTTTCCCGTTGTTCTGTTGCAATATATGTTTGAACTTTTCTGCATCGAGATCGATAACTTTTATTTCGAATTCTTTACCCATATACTAAAGGGTTAGATTTTTTTATGGGAGAAAATATATATAGGTTAGTGTATATTACAAAAATTGACACTTTAAAATCGTACATTAATAACTAGTAAAACGAAGTAAAAATGGCAATAATTTTGATTGGAGCTATAGTAGTATCAGTGCTGTTATTTGTTTCGTTGGTTTGCGAGGAGAGGCAACGTCAGTTACGAAATAGAAGGTGAATATCGCTATTGAAAATTAATACGAATATACTATAGATAATTCAGAATACATGTTCTTCAATACTAACTTCTAGACGGGTTTATTACTTTTTATAGTGCTCATACGATCTTTCCTCAGGTGTCCATAATTATATTTGTCCAAAATATAATACCTGTATATAGTAAGTTTAGGATTATGAGCAAAAAAGGTGATTCTGTTCTGGGGGGTCCATTTATGGAGACCCAAAAGAAAAATCGCAAGACAAAGAAGCCGTCAGAAAAAGAATTGTTACTGGATTATAACTACGAAAAAAAACAGAGTGAGAGTGACGGGTCTTTATTAAATCAGTCATACAATATGATGCAATACCTGTCTGCCAATGAAATACAGTCTTTGGAAGAAAAGTTTACAAAACCTAAAAACGGTATACAGACTGATTATTATAACATGTTGAGTGAAAAATCGAAGAAAATTGTCGTGGCAACTGGGCCTGCTGGAACCGGAAAAACAATGTTTGCAACCGAGACTGCTGTAAAGTATTTTTTGATGGGTACTTATGAAAAACTCGTTTTTACACGACCTTCGGTATCAGTCGATGAAGATCTTGGCTACTTACCTGGAACCCTTGAGGAAAAAATGGCACCATGGGTCCGACCGATATATGACATTTTATATATGTTTCTTACACCTAAAGAAGTATCTATTTTAATGGAAGAGAAAACGATTGAAATAGCTCCGTTGGGGTACATGCGAGGAAGAACATTCAAAAACTGCTGGATTGTAGCAGATGAAATGCAAAACTCGACTGTTTCGCAAATGAAAATGTTAATGACCCGTTTAGGTGATAATAGTAGGCTAGTCATAACGGGAGATTTAGATCAACACGACAGAGAAAACGAACAAAATGGTTTAGAAGATTTCTTACACAAGTTCAAGGGAAAACGGTCGGCTAGTATTAGTAGTGTTGAATTCGAGCATTCTGACATTCAACGTGAGGATGTAGTGAAAGAAGTGCTGGAAATCTACAGTGGTGATATCCCATCTATTTACAATCAAAGTCAGGACGGAGATGACAACGACAATAATTCTATGTAATGGAAAAGTATCAAATGGATTTACAGTTTAAATACTCCTGTAAAGTAAGCCCAAAAGAATATACCTACGAAACATTTGGAGAAGAGATCCAATACGTTGTATCCGACATTTCTCGTGACAGTTTCAGTTTGATAGAAGACGCCGTAAAACGCCCAAAGTATCACGAAACTCCAGAAAAGTATTTTGTTATCTCTGTTATTTGATTGGCTCATGAATTGTTGATATATATATCCGTACAGTGCAATGAAGAAGACAAACCCGCTAATGTTGGCTTTTGTTCTATCCATAAACCCGAGTTCCCCTAAGTATCCTGCACCCAACATTCCATAATTAAGAGCTAATATGATGAGATATGAAAAGAAATTCATTGCACCTGCTTTATTGTTGTACAAAATAGCCAATACCAATACCAACAACATGATGGGGGTGGTGATGGCCCAGTCTGTGTATCTGGTGATATTTATTTTCTCAAAACTACGATCTTCTGTTTTTATATCTTCTACGAAATTCGCGTAAAAGAAGGTAGCCACAACCGAAATGCATGTTTCCAAGTTCAAAATATTACGCACTTTTACGTCTTTGGTGCGAAGTGCTTCGATGAAAGTGATGGTAGCGGTGGTCATAAGGAACGCGTAGGTAATATAAAACGTAGTATTGACTAAATCATATTTCTTAGTCATAGTGGCTTCGAGATCTTGACGTGCTAATTGTAATTTATTCATTTATACAATAAAAAGAGAAGAAAATATAATGAAATAGTGTCATTATGATCAATACTATATAATGTTGGTCATAATTGAAATAAATTTGCTATATTAAATGTCTAAGCTGATGGTATTTTTATTGGATCTAGGTTTGCGTTTGGATTTTTTTGGAACTGTTCCTTCACTTTGAAGTTCTTTCAATTCGCTGATGCTAATAGTGCTTCCATTTTCCTCTTTCTCCATGACAGGAATATTCGCCTCGCTAGTAGACTTGGGCTTTAGTCCGGATAGAATGTCAGATATATCGCTGGGTCCTTTCATTTCGGGGCGTACAGCGGGAATTTTTACAGACTTGGATTCATTTCTTGATTTATCCAAGACATCGGCAGACTCCGCGTTGTTCGAAATATCAACACCTCCTCTACTAGCATTCAAGTCTGGACGTCTATTTATAAATTCAGTCTCTTCTACTCTTCTCCTAGATTGAAGTTTCTTCTCCTGGGTCTCAATTGGTGGAGGTGGGGCTCCACGATTGGATACAGCAGGTTCGGGGTTCATCACATTGTTCATGAACCCGGAAAATCCTGGATTAGATTTTCCCATGCTATCGACCGCTGCTTTATTAAATTGCTGCATAAGATCGGGATTTTGTCTCATAATGTCGTCCATTCCAGGCATAGCGCTCTTGAACATAGTGTTACTCATATGCACCATCATTCCAGAAGCAGATAGTTGGAAAATCAATTTGATTTCAGGAGACATTTTGGCACTCGATTTGTATTTATCGTGTAGCTCTGCAAAAATCTCATCGTAGTCATCAATATTCTCATTGAATTGCTCGCTCCAGCCATCTAACTTAAAGTCAAATGGATCGAAACGTCCATTTAAAAACTCAATACCATTAATCAGGGCAGACAACATATTTCCCTGGAATTTGACAGAATTCTTTCTTTCCTTCTCCGCCATAATCATCTCGTATTCGCCCATCATTTCCATCAAATTAGAGTCGATACTGTATTTCTTCGAAAGCTCCACACCTTTCTTTTCCAACATTTCTAGCTTGCGGAGGTAACTAAATTTTTCGCGCAAGGTTTCCTCCTTACTCATAGCTGGTTGTGCAGAAACTTGCTTGTCTGGATTCAACGGGATGTCGTTAAATTTACCAAACCCGTCCCAAGTTTTTTCTTCACCGAATTTTCTTGATGTTTCCTCACCTAAATCAACGGTTTCCAATTGAGGTGTAGGTAGACTAAATTCAACGGATGGTCTCGAATCCATAACAGGAAGGGAGCTCAAATCGATTGTCTCGGTTAAATCATTCAATTCTTTTTCTAAGTCTACAATATCATTATCATTGGAAACTTCATGAGAGGGAGAAGTGGATTTTGATTTTCTTTCGTTCATTAATAGTTCGATACCTGGACCAAAATTGGTCGACTTTAAATCACTATCTTTACTCATTCCTAATTCATTTGAGCCTAAATCACTGATATCAATAATCTCTGGATCTGCCATTATGATGTAAGTAGAACAAATAATTTTAAGTATTACGCAACATAATATATATAATTTGTATTGCGTAAAGGGAGTATCACGTTTAAAGTAAGGGACACGAAACAGTTTTCAACTTAGTATCTTTTCATTAATAAACCATACACCTTGAAGGTAACTATCGGCTAAATCATCCTTTTTGTTACTTTTTTTGAATACATCTTGAAACGATTGGCTTTGATTGTTTACTAACTGTTCCTGAGTAATTTCTATGGATTTCTTTTTCCTATCTTTGTAGGTTAAATTTTGACATCCTTCGAAATTCTTCAATTTGTTTATTGATGAAACAAATGCTATTTCACATAGAGAGGTCATGATAAAATATTGCGCTAGCATACCTTGAACAGTTTTCATTTTATTGGCAATCGGACTGATTTGATTTTCGATAATTACATGATCAATATTTAAATGTTTGTACTTTTCGTTGAAAATATTGGCTATATTTCTTCCGATAGTGACCATGTGCATATCATCTATTTTCACAGTTGTAATCACTTCGAAGTATTTCCCTTTAATGCTTTCCTCGAACAATTCTAGTAGTTTTGATTTTGTAACTTTTTCCTCGTGTTCTATGTTGTAATTTTTAGCCAATGAATATAATTCAGATATACGTTTTTTCTTTAAATTCTTCATGTTCATTTCAGCTGTGGGTACGAAAAATTCACTAGTGTTTGCATGAGTTTTACAACAATACATATCGCCCTTTATATATTTTGCTCGCTTTCCACAAATCTCTCCTTTCTTGTTTGTAGACCCACATAGCTTTACCTCGTTCTTACACAGATCGTGTACATTCCAGTCAATTATCTCATATTTTTTATTATCCAAATCCACTTGAAGACAACAAACTGCTAAATTTTTAATACCTACATCTATACTCAAGACAATCATCTTACTTATAATTGGCAATATAATATTTTTGTTGACTACTCCGCACACTTGTCATAAAATATCTTATGATTTATCGGTTTGATTATCAATATACATTTCGTTATATACAATATGAGCTACAATCGTGGACTCCATTAAACTGTATTCAAGATGAGATAATGTTTCGAAGTTATCTATCATATAGTATCCTGGGATGGATAATATGAATATAGACAGGATCATAGGTATTTTGTATTTTTGTACGAGAGGCCAACATTTTTTATAATGAAGAGGAACATGTCGAAATATCATATAGAGAGAAAACATGTTCATTCCCAATAAAGGTGACATCATAATCAGTAATGTACTCAATAATTCTCGCCGAATAGGATTGTTGTTGTGTGATACACTCGGCATATCATGGCGAAAATGAATTATAGCAGACAATAAAAAAACAACGTCCAGTAATCGGACATGGTTATCATAATTCATAAGAATATCCGAAATGGGAATAAGACTAAAAGAGGATGTATATATTTGAGATAAAGGTATCATATTTTTGTATTCAACGGCGTGGAATAAATCCGTAATTCCATGTGGGGCCACTATGAGACCGTTTGCCAATGAAAATGGCCGAAATGGAACCTTCATTTATTGTATGTCTATATATTAAATCTACTGATTGACATTTTTTTTATATTATCAAATTATATAATATTTAATAATATTATATCATTATGATACTTATTAATTCTATTTATGATGTTATATCCCTGTTCACCCATTTTATTGCCGTAGATGTTATCTACAAAGGTATAAGTGGTCAAATAATATATCCTATAAGTTTGCTCGGTACCCTTCTTATCGAGAGACTATTTAAATTTATAACAACTAGTTCGACGTTTATTCCATTTAAACGACCAGATGATGCGTGTAATTGTAGTATTATGAATACCGGTGGACTAGTGGAATCCGACTCCGGTTTTCCATCGGGCCATGTTGCTAGCACAAGTGTTTATATGTCACTTTTGTATTATCATTCGGGTGAAAATAATGCAATAATATTTGGTATGTATCATATTCCCACCATATTAATGGGTCTCGCACGATACATGAAAAAATGTCACAACATTTTGCAAATAGTAGTTGGTTTAGGACTCGGTATTTTTATAGCGAAAATCATGTATTACCATGTGAAACTATGGCGTTTCAAAAAGATATGGACACCGTTGACTAAATATCAAAACATTAAATCGACAAAAGATATAAACAAATGATACCATAAAAAGTAATGAGTACTAAATTGTACATAATTGCATATACAGCTGGTGTGCTAGGCTTCATTACATCGATACCTCAACTAGTACAAATTATACGCACGGAAAAGGTTCGAGATTTGAACCCACTCTTTTTCATTTTACATTTACAAAGTGATGTATTATATTTAGTATATGGAACACTCACAAATGATAAGTTATTGGTCTACTCGCTTTCTATGCCTATTGTCTGTAATCTTCTTATATTCGTTTTGTATTTTGTATACAAGAAAAACGAATCAGCAGATTATGTAGCTCAAACACATGATCAAATACAGAATGAAAGTGAAGAGGGAAGAGAAGACAATACAGAAAATGTAAACTCTATAGAGATTATTGACCAATAAGTCTCATTTCGTTTTCAACAAAATGATAAATCAACGAATTCAAAATTTGAAAAAGCACATACGTAATCTCATCCAATGATATTATTTTGTATCGTAGAATGATGTTAGTAAAAAACAAATATTCAAATGTCAAAACGAGCGCCGCTAACGCAGAATTATAAGCGGTTGCTTCAATCACAATTTTGCGTACATTACTCCAGTTAATAAATGATGCTTGATCTTGATCATGATCATTAGTATCTATGGGTATGATATCAGTAATATTCGTATCATTTGTCTCGTATGACTCTTCTAGACTATCTAATCGATTTCTATTTCTCAAAGGTTCATCTTCTAAATTCGTCATTTCAATAGATGCGCTGTCATCTTCATCATTAGTATAATGGTTTCTTCTCGTTTCTTGTAGGAATAACATGTATCGAATAGAATATTCAGAACAGAATACAATGATAGAAAATGACATCAAATATGTCCAGTAAACGAGAGACAGATCATATAATTCTTTATTGTATCGGTTTCTTTCATAAGTGGCTTGTTGTGCACTATTTCGAAGGTGAATGGAGTAATTCGATTCTACGTTTGTGTCGAATTCAAATATTTGTGATGAATTAAAAGGATTGATAATATGAATTATAGGGGCGTTATTTTCCTCATCATCTACAGAATTATAACTTCCCGCGTGTTCAATAGCATTTTTGAATACGTATGTTTCCATAGGACCTATGTAATTAAAATAAAATATAATTTCTATCAATGCTAAACCGGATAAATGAAAAAATAAAGAATACATAGTTATATACACTGTATATTAATAATATATATGTTCCTACTTAATTTGATATAAAATAATTAAAAATTAATAATTATTTTATTTCATTTCACCGTTACATTCTGTGCAACTCACCAATAACTGAGATAAACTTGTCATGTAATTCATACTGAACACCAATAATTGTCACGTTGATTGTGTCTTTTTCTTTCAAGTTGTTAAAATAATTACTGTTATTGTGATGATCTCTGGCTATGAAAATAACAAGCGGAGATTTGTCGAAATTTATTAACTCCGCGCGAATACCTGCCTTTGTAATGTTTAGAACGGATGCCTCGACGATCATGCCTTCAACTGGATTACATGCTAACGCTTGATATGTAACATAAAATTCCGCACTTTTACCGTATACGTTTGTTGACGAAATGGAGATGATATTTACACTACCTTCTTTTATAAAACCATGCTTATTGCACTTTTCTTCGAGTTTCTTCTGCAGTAATGATTTTAGTTTGATTTGATAGTTTTTATCTAATTGATTGACTGGTAAGACAACCTTCTCAGTATCAATCACCGGACAAAATATATTTTTCTGTCTGTTCATTTTTTTTTTGGTAATATCCAAATAGGTTTGCTTCAAAAGCTCCAATTGTTTTTCTTTCTCTTCGTCGACCGGTTGCTCTTGCTTTTCTTCGCCAACACCAGGAAGGTCAGTTTGAAGGATATCGTCTTCTGGTGGGGTGTCGGATGGCGTTTGAGGTACAAATTCACTATCCTTTAATTCTGTCATTGGTGAGGTATCAGGGGTCTGCGGTTGATAACCTGTTTTTTCCATCTCGGTTGGTGTCATGTATTGATTACTTGACGAAGATGCTAGAGAATCACCTTGGACCTTTTTTATATTCATTTTTGCGGTTTCTAGAGGGTTATGTTTCGATGTATCACTTTCGGGATAGGGTTCCGTTGGTGGTGGAGGAGCGGTTCCTGTAGAACTATCTGTATCTATTTTCATATATGTTTTCTCTGGGTTAATATTAGTTTTCTCTTGATCCGTTTCCAACATTATATATTATATGTATAAAATGTTTAATTCAAAATCAATTTTAAACATTATTATATCTTAAAAATATTCAAGTGTTGAATTATACCCGAATGGATGGTATCTACAAAATAAATTTTATTTTCACTTTCATATTGCATAAAGCGAAGTTTGTATTCAATCAATCTACATAACCCAGCAACCTTGTATTTCGAATTACTAACTAAAGCATCTATTTTTTCCTTATCTCCAAATAAATCGTACAATATTTCTTTAATTGACGCTTTCTTAGCATTTGCACATCGAAACCCAGTATTATGCACGTCCTTGTTAGTTGTGTCTTTGATTTTGAAAATAGAAGTATCCGAATTGTAAAGTTTCAATCCAATATTATGATAAAAATTATGTGGTTTTTTATATTTTTCTACCATCTTTTCCATGATAGGTTTAAAGAGACTTATGAACGCATCTGTTCCTTCTATCCATTTATCGTCATTATATGAAGTTATAAATAGTTTTTTATTATATCCCAGTACAAAAATTTTCATATCAAACTCGTTTGTTATTGTATTTTCTTCAATATATCTACGAAACACATTCACTACTTCCATACTACTAATCTCATTTTCATATAAATTTGCAAACTCATTTACTGTATTTTCATCAAGGCCCAATATAAGATTCATTATTTGCATCTTATAATTATATGGAAGTTGATCAAATACCATTTCTACAGAAATAGTGACATAATCATTCAAAGTCATTGACGTTTTATCTCCACCAATAATAGATATTTCCTCAATGCGCTCATCCTTTACGGTTTTCTTCTTGTTTTTCATCCTCGTGCATTTACCATCTTGACAATTTTTGTTCTTGCATTCTTCATTTGTCTCACATTCATCACCCAAACGCTTCAAGCCAATCGCATTGACGACATTTTTTATCTCCAATATGTTGTCACCGTCAATTATATCTTCTTCGTTTGCCATTTTTACTAGTGGTTGATCTTGCATAATTTTTTTCATTGCTATCACTAAATCAACTACGTTTCTGATAAAGCTCTTTTCCATGGCATACTCGTCTCTTTCTTCGCTATTTGATTTATTTTTATCATCATTATCTTCATTACCTTGATCTTCTTTAAATTTGATCAACAATTTCTCATTTTTGTAATCGACGGGTTTGCTTCGATCTTCTAGTGATATGGACGTATTTGCAATTTCGCCTGGTTGAAACAAATACATATCGTTTATTTTAATGATTTTTCCCTGGCGTTGGTACCTATCAAATACAACCATTAATTTGTTTGATACTAAATCGTTCAAGGCTGTATCAATAATACGTATAGAATAAGGTTTATTGTAGCATATTCTATTAATGATATCATATTTGGTATACACGTATTTCTCCTTGAATAAATCCTTAATTTTCATCACCACATTGTTTGTGTTCAATGCGATATGATGACTATTGTACGTAGTCATATCCGTATCATCGTTGAAATCAAGTTTTTGAAACTGTTTATCGTACATCATGCACTTGTATGTGCATGATTCCATATAATCACAACTTGAAGAAAAAGGTTTTTGTCGTATATCAAATGAAATTCTTTCTTTATTCGAAAGCAATTGGGGTATATGTGTAACATCATTTTTGAAATAGCGTACATCTTCTTTTTTTGTTAATAGACAATCTATTGCAGTCTCCTTAAGAACACGTGATACCTTTCCTATATTAATTGATTTTGCCTCGGCATGTCTATATATATATAAATCAATACTTTCCACACCGCCTTTCATAAGAGTTCCGTATAAATATATTGAACAATTTCGTTTTTCGGGCGGAAGTAATATATGGCTTCTATTACGAATTGCACGCCCAATCACTTGCTCGATTCTGTTCATGTTGTACCATGGCTCTAAGATATGAACATTTCTAATATATTTTAAGTCTATTCCCTCCGATCCGGCTCTGGAAATGATAATTACCTTTATTTTATCTCCATTCATATTATTTTGATGAACACACGCTTCTATTTCTGCCTTGTTACTTGGAGAGTAGAGAGAATTTCCTGTAATCATAGCATACTTTAATTGCGCATTTTTCTTATTCGAAAGTAAATTGGCAGTTCCATGACGAGCATATCCCATTTCTTCCAATGCTAGGGCCACAGGTAAAACACCAGAATATATTTTTTCGGAATAGATTAACGTAACACCTTCTGAAGTAGTCACGGCATCACATATGTTTTTTATCTTCGTGCTATATTTTATGATCTCAGATGGAGAAAAGATGCGCTTATATTTATCAACATACTCCTTATCGTAGACAAAAGGCAAAGACTGGACACTTTGAAATATACGTTCTAAACCATCTTTTCCAAGTCCGTTGACAATATCATTTTTATGGGCTTTTATGGTTTTATCTGTTTGGATATCGTCAAATAGTTCGTTGGGATAACAAATATTCAAAATATTGAGTGGAATTTGAAATTTCTGATATCCTATTTTTTCCCCATCCTCGTTCAATTTGGACAAGTTTAACGATTGCATGAAATATTCATACACACTTGTTTGGTATTCGCTCAATTGTACAGTATACAAATCAATATGTTTCATAGGGACCACTATATCAGAACCATCAAATTGTATTGTAGGATACGATGACTTCAATAAAGATTGCTTTGCATCAAACTGTGATGGGAATATTCGGAATGGGAAATTAATGGGGTCCTCTCCCTGAACAAATGATACATATCCCGATATCTTTCTGACAAATTTTTTCAACCCTATTTCTTCACCAGAATCGTCTACGACAAAATTCCCATTCGAATCAAATACTTCTTTTATGGCAACTATGGGACGATTGTCGTTCAAATTCATGAGGTTCGTTAACCATACGATTTCTTTATAATCATTAAACATAGGAGTAGCCGACAGAAGCAGTAATTGAACATTTCTCGTATTTTTCACGAGGGTCACCAAACTTTCAGCTATACGCTTGTTTTTACTATCTTCACTCACGCGTATATTGTGAATTTCATCAATTATGATTAAATTATCATTAAACGAACCAATATTATCTTTTTTCATCGCTTCAGTAATCATATTCGAAAACTTTGTGTATCCTACAAAATCAAACCATTCGCTGATAAAAGCCTGTATTTTTATGACAAGTCGTTGCTTGTCAATGGTATCATTTGTAGGATGGACCATCTCAAGTATTTCCTTACCCACACATGTAATAAGACGCCATTCGTCATCAGATCCCTTCAAATCTTTTTCACTAAATAGTTCCTTTTTAAAATTATCTTGTACGTTAGGGCTGGCTACTACTGCTATCTTATGATGTACGTTGGTATCTCGCATGTATCTAATTTTTTCTATAGCAACCGCAATAGAAGTACATGTCTTACCTGTACCTAACCCGTGATAAAGCAACAGATTGTTATATGGTGTATTTAAAGAGAGAAAATTCCTGACAAATAGTTGATGCGAGTTTAAAGAAAAAGTAGTCGTTTCTCGATCTTTATCATATTCTAACAATTCCTCGAGAGACAATTTCGACGGTTCGTATATTTCTTGAAACTCTGATTTGCCAGCAATTTTCAGATTGAAATTAGGGTCTGTATATATGGGATAGGAAGAACCAGGCACTTGACTTGTCGCATTTAACTCTTCTTTCAAATCTAAGTAATTGTTTGATTCCATTTATATATTATATATATAATCAAATAATTTTTATATTATGAACTTCAAATTAATATCATATTCATTTCAAAAAGTTGGCACACTTGTATAAAGAAATGGTCTTGTGAATGTTATTGATAAGTCTTATTTTCTCGTAGTTATATGGTCGTATGACTGTATTGCAATCTTCAACAGAATACCACTCCATTTTTGATACTTCAGAACGTTGGAAGTTATGAAGGAGCTCGTTATCATCATTGTCCGTGTATGCTAAATAATATTTTTGCTTGTATGACTTTAAATTGGAACCAATAAATAATTCCTCATATGGACTAATATTTTCAATCAAATGAATGTCCGACAAAGCGAACCCTGTTTCTTCGTGGAACTCGCGTAGTCCACAGTCTAGATCCTTCTCTCCACTATTTCTGCGCCCTTTCGGAAATCCCCATTCGGGCTCATTCCACATGGTGTTACTATGTTCAATTAAATCTTGTGTCATGTTATCATGATACTTTCCGCGTATATATTCTTTTTCGTTTAATGTCATCTCGTCGATCACGTTCTTCAAAAAGGTCCGATTGTAATTTTTGGAACGATTCTTAACATAGTCACAGTATCCGAAAGTTTCTTTTCTTCTAATCATCAAGTATTCGACCCTACCATTTACGAAACGGAACAATACGATACCTACACTTATAATAGGTAAAACACATTCGTGTTGTGTGTGACCATGTTTTCCACAATTATTGCAATATTTAGATAAATTAAATATATTTTTTTTCATAGTATATATCGGTTATTATTCATACACGAGAAATTCTTAATACCTATTTCAATATATTTAACTTTAGCACATATTATAAAACAATAATTTTCGTTTCGTATCCTTTCATATAATATATATAAATAGTATGAAGTTGAAATCACATATATGGGGACCCCATTTTTGGTTCGTCCTCACTACTATTGCTATATCATATCCAATCAAACCAAACAACATCACCAAAAAAAAATATTACGAATTCATACAAAATTTACCTCTCTTTATTCCGGATGAACGAATTGGAAACAAATTCTCCAAATTGTTGGATAAGTATCCCGTCACTCCCTATTTAGATTCCCGGGAAATGTTCACAAGATGGATTCATTTCATTCACAATAGAATAAATGTGATTTTGGGTAAAAAGAAATTATCGTTGTCAGATGCAATGAGTAATTATTATGATCAATATAAAGAAAAGGAAGAAATTGAAAGTCACTTCTCTCGTTGGAAAAAAGTTTACACATATGCGCTGACGATTGTATTTATTTTGATTTTATGCTATTTCATGTATTAAATTTTATACACATAAATTTCGGATTCGCCCCAGGAGCATGTTATTTTGTAAAACGATTTATACTTGTCATCTAGCCGATGAAGTTGTTTTGTTACAATAATTAATGAACCTCCATTTACTTCATCCAATATTTTATTGCTCAACCGTTTGTTGGTCCCATCGCCAAAACATAAGTTATTTAGGAGTACCACACAAGGTGATTTTAAGTGTACATCGAATAAATTTTTGTTGTAAAAGTATACATTTGGATGTGAATTATGTTGTACAGCGTATATATGTCTTTCTTTTACTAATTCAATTCCATAACAACCCATAAAATATTTGTGAAATTCAGAACAGATTTTACCATATCCAGAACCGAGGTCATAAAATAAAACGTTATTCAAATCATTCGTGTGGTCCTTGATAACATGGATGAGTTTCTCTTTGTCAACAATTTCCCCATACAACGTTTCAAAATAACTCATTTATGTATATTTACGGAACATTTTATTTTGCATACATATATACAACGATGAAAGGTGGTAAAGCAATAGCATCGGGAGGTTACGGATGTGTTTTTAGTCCTGCGTTAAAATGCAAAACAGGAAATCGATATGATGGTATTAGTAAATTATTAAAAAATCACGCAGCAAAGGATGAATTTGATGAAACGAAAGATATTTTACCTATTTTGAAAAAAATTTCTCATTTTAAAAATTACATATTGCTCCCAGAAAGTATATGTAAGCCATCCGAATTAGAACAAAGTGATTTGGAACAGTTCGATGACAAGTGCTCTAAATTCGATAGTGCAAAATCAAATATAGATAAATACACTATTTTGAATATGTCATATGGAGGGTCCGATCTCGAAATGTATTTTAAATCTAACAAATTGGGATCCAATTTTTCCACTATAAATAACAACCTGATTAAACTAATCAAGAATGCGGTGCAGGTATTTAACAATCACAATTTGGTGCACGCAGATATAAAGGGTAAAAATATTTTGGTTGACAATGACTTAACATGTAGAATTATTGATTGGGGGTTGGCATTTAGGTATTCATCTAGTTCAACCAAGAAGATTGACACAGAATGTGAGTGGAGACCGGTTCAATTCAATATACCTTCTTCTAATATTCTTTTTTCTTCATTCTACATAAATAAACTCACGATTCATTTTGCTGGTCGAGACAAAAAGAAGTCGCTGACCGTGGAAGAAGTATCAAATGTAATTCAAGATAATTTTGAAACTTATAAATTGCAGTATGGAAATGGACATATTGAATATACACTTTTCATGTTTGAGGTAATTTTGAAAAACTTAAATATGGGTATTTCTCCAAAGAAAGCCTTTTTTGATTATATAGCAAAAAGTGTCGTGAAATTCTATGATGAAGTTGGATATTTCAATCATTACAAATATTTTTATGAAGTGTATGCTCAAAATTGTGACGTTTGGGGAATATTAACCTGTTACTTTAACTTGTTAGAACTTACACGATCGCGTTTTGAATTTAAGAACGGTAATTCCGACGCTATCGCCAATTTCAGAAAAGAAGTATCAACTATATTATACAAATATATGATCGATCATGCTGACAAAGTTATTAGTTTGAAACATCTAATGTATGATTTAAAGTCACTCAACAACTATTTTGACACCCCTGTTGTGAAAACCGGCTCAACTATCCAACATAAATCCTCTTTGAAAGCACTTCACTCAAAAACACCATTAATGGAGACAAATCCCCCATCCATGAAAGAAATACAGCACCGCATTGACCATATAAAAAGTTTGTCAAAAAGTAACAAACATATGAAAACATTGAACAAACGAGCAAAAAGATGTCATAATGGTACCAGAAGAAATAAAAAAACTGGAAATTGTGAGAGTTCTTTTAACCGTATGAAAACCATGAACAAGCGTAAAAGATGTCAGAATGGTACCAGAAGGAACAAAAAAACCGGAAATTGTGAAAAAAAATTGGTTGTTTAGCAATTGAAAAAATAAATAAAATAAATGAATAATCTAATAGAATGAGAATTGAGTTATGGGTATTTGTCATCACATCATTTTTTATATATAACGCATATTATGACAATTATTTATTAAAAATGTACAGTGCCAATAAAAAATATGTTCAAATGGCTTTTTACGGGTTTCTAGGTCTCACTATTTACTTACTATTCAAACGAAATCCACATCAATCAAAGGAACTAGTCACACAAGCACATACTTTTCTAAAATATTTACCGATTGATAGAACCGCTTTGCATTTAGTAAACCCAATATTATCATCATGTGATAATGAAAATATACATAGTGTTCATAAAATCACATCTTCCGGAAAGCAAAGCAACAAACGTTCTGTTAGTGAAACCAAAAAGAAATGGGTAGCTTCCCAACAAAGTTGGAAATGTGGTGAATGTAAAGAACAATTACCTGCATGGTTTGAAGTAGATCATATCATACGTTTAGCAGATGGAGGTTCGAATGATGTGGAAAATTTGGTTGCCTATTGTCGGACTTGTCACGGAAAAAAGACGATGATGGAAAATTTGTAAATGAACGTTTCCATTTTGTTTTATATTAATGTTTTCATATAAAATGAAAAAAGTTTTCGTATTATATTATATAAGGATGGATCTCACATTAATCATTATTTTTATTCTGGTAGTTATAATCTTATATTTTGTATTCAATAAAGTTACCAGTGGAGATGGAATCACTGGACTACTCGATGCTACGAAGAAAGTCTTTATTCCCAATAAAGATATGGGCATTGCTATTGATGACAAAAAGATTACTGATTACTCTTTTTCAATTTGGACGTACTTGAATAATTGGAGCTACAACTACGGTCAACAAAAGACTATATTCAAGAAGGAAGGTTTAGAGGTATTTTATGCACCAACTCAAAATGACCTTGTGGTGAAAATAGATACTTTTGATCCCGCTGATTCACAAATGAACACAGTTGAATTCGAGTGCGCAGTATCAAATATTCCTATTCAAAAATGGATACACACCGTTGTGAGCATTCATGGAAAAACAATCGACATATATATCAACGGAAAACTTGTAAAAACTTGTGTAATGCAGAATGTACCCAAATACAACCAAGGTACTGGTGTGGAGATGACAAGTAACGGAGGATTTGCAGGTTATACATCCAAATTTAAATACGTGAATAACGTTGTAGACCCTCAAACTGTATGGAGTATGTACAAAAAAGGATGGAGCGAGTCCAATATATTGAGCCCGACAAGCTATGATGTCGACCTCGTAGTGAGTAAAAATGGGGAAGTTGTATTTTAATGCATTAAGACAAAAGTGCCTGATTTATTTGAATTATATCGATACACACCTATTCTATTTTTCTCTCCGTTTATTATAATGGAAGCAACAAATGTATATGGGATTAAGAAAAGTATGTCACAACAGGCTAGTGAATTTGTTAATTCGAATGATATGGTCACAAACGTAGTGTTTATATTAATATTATTGGTTGTGGGTGTATTACTTTTTAATTATATTATTTCACTTGTGTTGTTCTTTAAGTATCCGAGTAATTCTCCTCATTTAATAGATGGTATGGTGGACACGAAAGATGCTGAGATGAAGATCACTCAAAATCCACACGATTCAAGTGCAAAAACAATACTTATTTCCGAAAACGAAGATAAAGGTCTCGAATTCTCTTGGTCATTTTGGATTTATCTTGAAGATTTAGATTATCGTCGGGGTGAGCTAAAAAACGTTTTTGTAAAGGGTGATAACTTATATCAAGCTCAGAAAGATGAGGATGGAGTACCTGTGGAGATAGATGATATAAACAACATCATCAATAGTCCGGGTGTATATTTAACACCATATGATAACAAAATGATGTTTGTGTTTAATACATACGATAAAGTTATCGAGAAATTTGAAGTAGACAATATTCCTATGAAAAAATGGGTGAATGTTATCATCAAATGTGAGAACAAAACAATCGATATTTTTATGAACACCGCATTTGTTAAACGCTACAAACTAAGCAGTCTTCCTCGACAAAATTATAATAATGTTTACATTGGTAAAAATAAAGGATTTGCTGGATATGTTTCTAATCTTTGGTATTTCAACTATGGTCTTGGTACCAGAGAAATAGGTAACATCTATAGAGATGGTGCAAATACTGAATTATTGAACAAAAAACCAGCTACATTGACTAACCAATTTGGCGAGAAAGGAATATTAGGGAGTTTTAAAATGAACTTCCTCTCATTCAGGTGGTTCTTTCAATAAACACATATACCATGCATGAATACCACTACATTATGTAAACACAGATAACTCTTTCTATATATATTTATCTTACTATATATATATATATGTCAAGTAGAACCCAGCGAATCACGAGGAAACCTGTCAGAAAAAATAGGAAGACCATAAAAAATACCGCTACTAATAAGCCAAAAACGAAGAAACATCAATTAAATCAAGCAGTTCGCAGACAAATCATTCATGATTTCTTAACAATATTGAATTGTGTCAAGGTATACCATTGGAGTACAGGGTCATATAGTCAACATAAAGCCACTGACATGTTATACGAAGAGTTGAATAAACATATAGATGGTTTTGTGGAAATCATGCTCGCTAAAACGAATAAGAGGATCAATAACATCCAAACAAGTAGATGTAATATTCCAAATAAAGTTGAGTTCGTCAAGAAAATGAAGGGGTTCAAAAAAACACTGTATGGCCTCAATAAATATATGGATCCTGTTGTAGATAGTAATTTATACAATATTCGTGATGAAATGTTAGGCGTGGTTGACCAGCTATTGTATTTATTTGAGTTGAAATAAACGATTATAAATATGTAATAAAAATAAATAATATCCTCCAATAATAAATGAGCTTTGCCAGCCAAATTATATCTTCTGTTAAAAACAATAGTGATCCAAATGAGAATAATAATGATACACCTTCTATACAAACAACAGTCCCGACAACAGAACAGGATATTGGGTTTAAAACCGATATAGATACCGAAATTAAGAAATCAACTCCTGTATACAGAAATGTGGATAATGTTGCAAGTAGCACTGGAAGTAGTGACACAATTAATAATACAATTAGTGCCAATATCTCAAAATCAACGCGCGCATCCTACTCATACATTCCAGCATTTCCTATATTTGCTATGGGAAATTATACTATAGTTGTAGTCTTTATTCTTCTTTTAATTCTACATCACTATAACATTGAAGTGTTTAGCGTTTTAGGTGATACTTTAGATGGGTTAATCAATGCAACTTATCAATTATTACAATCCATTGCAATTCTATTTAGTCCACTTATTCAAACTGTATACACACTTCTATACGGTACAGCCAAAGAAACGACAAAAACATCGGCTACAGGCTTGAAGAAAGCGGCAGATACAAATGCAAAGGTGATAGGAATAGTGACTGATCCTATCATTGATGAAACAGAAAATCAAGACGTATCTGGTAACAATTCCCAAACAACAACCGATGTACGCAAAAGGAAGATAGAAATTAGAAAAGAAGTTAGTACGAAATTGAAACAACAGGTAAATAAACAGTCCGAGAAGAAAAAATCCGAACCGGTTCAGACAGATGAT
>Ga0181564_10001112_pt1 | contig 23853 bp, 20 predicted proteins | sample 011ome_24_FD_134512 | JGI IMG/M metagenome (GOLD analysis project Ga0181564, IMG submission 134512) | Coastal salt marsh microbial communities from the Groves Creek Marsh, Skidaway Island, Georgia - 011513CT metaG (megahit assembly) | ecosystem: Environmental > Aquatic > Marine > Intertidal... | reverse complement strand
TGGCAATTTCACAGGCTTTTCCGAAACCTACAATACCGGGTACATTAAGCGTTCCACTGCGCATTCCACGTTCGTGTCCACCACCGTCAATCTGGGCCGTAACCTTCACACGAGGATTTTTACGACGCACATACAACGCTCCTACTCCTTTCGGACCGTACATCTTGTGTGCGGTGAAACTCAACAAATCAATTTGATCCGCCATTACATCCACTGGGATTTTCCCTACGGCTTGCGTAGCATCTGTATGAAACAAAACTCCATGCTCACGACACAATGCTGCTATTTCACGGATGGGTTGAATCACACCCAATTCGTTATTGGCATACATCACCGATACCAAAACCGTATTGGGCTTAATTGCTGCTTGAATCTGCTCAACTTTTATTAATCCATCTTCACCAACTGGTAAATACGAAACCTCCGCACCTAACTTTTCTAAATGTTTACATGCATCTAAAACCGCTTTATGCTCTGTAGAAACCGTAATAAAGTGATTACCTTTTGCGGCATACATTTCATAAACACCCTTAAGCGCTAGGTTATTACTTTCAGTAGCACCACTTGTAATGATGATTTCCTTAGAATTGGCCCCAATTATTTTTGCGATTTGCTCACGAGCGTAATCTACTGCCTCTTCGGCTTTCCATCCAAAAGCATGGCTCTTACTTGCTGCATTTCCAAAATCCTCCAAGAAAAAAGGAGTCATAGCTTCGAAAACACGAGGATCGCATTTAGTGGTTGAATTGTTGTCGAGATAAATGGGTATTTGAATCATATAGCGTACTTTAGTGTTTGTGGATTTCTACAATTAGTTATTTAGACATTTTCTAAACAACAAAATTAACAAAAGGGAAGCACAATGATTCAATTTTGTAGTTATTTGTAGTCGAAATATATCAAATTACCGATTTATGCCTAAAAAACTTGAACATATTGGAATAGCTGTAAATGATTTAGAGCAAGCCGAAGCACTTTTTTCGAAGCTATTACAAACAAAATCCTACAAAAGAGAAGAGGTCAAATCGGAAGGCGTGATCACCTCCTTTTTTCAAATTGGAGATATAAAAATTGAGCTATTGGCAGCCACAAACACAGAAAGCCCCATTGCAAAATTCATTGAGAAACGCGGTGAAGGGATCCATCACCTCGCTTTCGAGTCGGATGATATTGAAAACGAATTGGCCGAAAGAAAGAGCCAAAACATCCAACTGATACATGAAACTCCCAAAGACGGGGCAGATAATAAGAAAATTGCTTTTTTACACCCAAAAAGTACGGGTGGCGTTTTATGGGAATTGTGTCAAGAGAAAGCAGAAGATTAACAGCCCTGAGGTAATATAAATTGAATCCACTTCTTAAAAGATTGTCCGTTTAATTCGCCTTGAATTCTGAACCATCGGTAACCAACTCCAACTGAGAGTGGATAATGCACTTCAGAACTTTCTAATTTATCTGAATCCAATTTACGAATCAAATCGGCCCATTCAGAGGCACCCTCGAGTGAGTCGACATAGGCAATCAAATTGGGGTAATCAATATCCATAAATTCCAAATTATCGTAATCAACCGGTAAAGCATGAAATCTGTGATTTCCTATTGGCTCTGAAGCTTGATATTCTGAATGGAATGGATTCCAATCGTACAAATCAAGATGAGGCCCTTCGTTTTGCAAAGTCATAACATGGGTACGGGCCTCTTGAATTTCAACAGGAATAGGGTCTAATACGTTCTTTTTTGTAACAAAAAAATGGGCATTTTCAAGATTTGTTTCCATATCTAATTCTTTTGAAAATGTATCTTTTGTACTTTTTACTCGAGTCATTCCAATAACACCATCACTTAAAATCGAAAGTCCCACTACATACACATCCATATCTGAAAATTCAATTTTCAAGGTATCTTTAGAACCCATATTTTCCTTTGAATCAGTAATTGACTGAATCGCAGGAGATTCTTTAATTTGATTGTGACCGCAAGAATTAATAAATAAGGCTATTAAAGCAATAATTAATGGAAATCTCATTTTCAAAAATTACAAGAAGAAATGGAAACTATCACCTCTTAATCCGAGACGCAGTGTCTCCAATGGAATTACTTCATGGGGTGCAATATTTCCTAAATTTACATTGCTACCATACAGCTGCATGAACCAAACTTGTTGCGTTTTTTGGGGCGCTTCCCAAATAACATCTTGAATGGGGATTTTACGAATAATTTCAGCCACCAACCCTGAACGCACCTCACCGGAATTCCTAAAAATCCCTACGGTTCCAGATTCGCGTGCTTCTCCGATAACTTTCCAAGCACCTGCTGCCAATTCGGTTTCCATTTGCTCGATCCATTCATAAGGTGGAATGATTTTGTCGGCATCCTTAGATCCGACTTCACTTAAAACGGTATAATCTTTAGCAAATTTTGCAATTAGTTCGCATTTTTCATCGTGAGGTAATTCCAGTGAACCGTCGCTTATTTCAACATGATTAACTCCGGTTTTCTCTAGCAAACGGCGGTAATCATCGATTTGATTTCTGATTAGAAATGCCTCAAACAAGGTTCCTCCAAAATAGACCGGAATACCTGCTTGTTTGTACAAACTCAACTTTTCTTCGAGTTTAGGCGTAAGAATGCCTGTGCCAAATCCCAATTTAACGATATCGGTATAAGGCTCAGCCACCTCTAAAAAATCTTCTACTTCACGCAGAGCCAATCCCTTATCCATTACCATACTCAAGCCACTATTACGAGGCTTTACACTGCGTTCAGGCAGATTTTTCAATCCAAAATACGTTTCGCTCATCTATTAATTTCCTTGCGTGAATTTTCCAATAAGAGTTAAGATTTTTACCGAGTTTTTAAGTTCGGGGGCAAAAGAAAACATACCCATGTATTCAGAAGCGTCAAATTCTAAAGCTTTTTCTAGTACCATTAAGCCCATATCCTTATTCCCCGTTATATAAAACAAGGCTGCCAAACGATATAACAGTTGAATACTTTGCGGGTTATTCTCAAGACCTGACTCGGTAATATCTAAAGCTTCTCCAGACTCACCGCTTTCGTGCAAAGCAACACCCCAATCCAACCACATTTCTGGCTCAAAAGGAAATGCCTCACTTAAATCTTCGTAAAGTCTTTTCCATTTTTCAGTTTGATTGGTGCCGAAATAAGCACTGGCCAAAACCACACCATAATCCGATTCAGATGGATCCAGTTGATAGGCTTTTTCTAAATATGGAAGGGCTACTTGATATTGCTCTTCGTGATGGTAGGTAAGTCCGAGACTATACCAACATTCTGCATCTTGAGGAAAACGTTTAAGTATGGTTTTGTATACCTCTCGGGCTTTAGGAGAGTGCCCTATCTCGTGCAAACTCCAAGCGTACAATCCATCAATGGCTTCTAAAGATTTCTGAGGAAACTTCTTTAGAAGCTCCTCATAATCGGTAACAACTTGATCGTAAACTTCATTCTCGTACTTAGACTCCACCAATCCAATCCAAGCATCTGCAAAATTATCGTTGATTGTGACCGCAAAATCGAATGCCTTTATGGCCTCATCAAATTCATCTACCCCGTGATAGGCTAAACCTAAAAGATACCAGGCCTCAGCCATGTAAGGATCTTTATCAATTTGCGCTTGAACAGCAGGGATGAGCATCCGAATAATATGATCTTCTTCGGTTCTATTGATGTATTTTTCTAAAACTGGAATGATTTCAGCATCGTACTCCAGTGCTTTTTGCGAAATGGGCTCAGCCAAATCGTACTGCTCGTAATGCAAAATCATGTCCAAAAAGTCTTCGTACAGGGCTTCATCATCTCCGGCCATATCCAAAGCTTGATGCACAAAATCAAAAGCCAGTTTTCGAGCGCCTTCATGTCCAAAAAGAATTCCGCGCATCAATACCAATGTAGGATCCATTGGATTGTAACTTAGGGCTTGATCGATGTATTTATGGGCTTTTTTATACTTGTTCTCGTGCATCAACCATTCCACCATATGAAGGGTAAAAACGGGAATATAAGGAAAGGTTTGAATGCCTAATTCGATAACCGATTTTGCATAATGATCCAATTGAAAAGGGTTACCCTTACCATTGGGATTGGTATAGTAACGGAAAAGTTCTATTAATTCTCTTGCCGAAAATTGCTCGCGCTTTTTCGTTTCAAAATCGCTGGCTAAGGCATCAACATCGCCTTGGAAGCCATCAAACGACTCATCAAAGTCGTCATCGTCGTAGTCTGAAGGGAAAAACCGCATAAGCCAAATTTACAAATCCAATGGTTTTATTAAAAACCGCTAAGGTTAACTTTTCCAAAAGTTAACCACAATATCGCACTATTTTAAGCGATTTACAAAGTTCATGATACCCTCTTTGTCCATATACCCCAAAGCACGATCAACAATTTGGCCGTCTTTAAAGAATATAAGCGTTGGGTAACCTTCTAAATTGTAACGCTGCGAAATATCTATATAATCTTCCGCATTTACTTGCAATACGTTGATGTCGTTGTTCTCTGCCTTTACTTCTTTAATAAACGGATCCATCCGTTTGCAGGGACCACACCAGTCGGTGTAAAAATCAACCACAGTAAGTTTGCTTTCCGCAATCGACTCATCGAAGTATTCCACCATTGATTTCACTGGCGTTGTTTCGCTGATCATTCCATCGGTAGTTTCTGTTGCCGTGGTATCGCTTCCCGACTCGTTTGTCGTATTGTTACACGCTCCGAACATCAAAGCGGTTCCAAGCACCAATCCCAACATGGTAGGTTTGAAGTTAAAAAAACTGCGTTTCATTATGCAAATCTACTTAATCCAAAATTAAATACCTTTGTCGTGTGTCGGACAAAAACATCCAACTATCGGTAGTGGTTCCTCTTTTCAATGAGGAAGGCAATGTAAATGCGTTATTCAACCGAATTCATGCGGTTTTAAGCGGCATGAGCATTAATAGTGAGGTCATCTTTGTGAATGACGGTAGCAAGGACCACACCCTAGCCAAAGTTTTCATGATTGCCCAAGAACATAAATGGGTAAAATACATTGATTTTTCAAGGAATTTCGGGCACCAATTGGCCATATTTGCCGGCATAGAAAGAGCAAATGGCACTTATATCGTCGTAATGGATGGAGACGGTCAAGACCCTCCAGAATGCATTCCCGAATTGTATGAAAAAGCATCAAATGGATTCGAGGTAGTTTACGCCAAACGTCGAAAGCGCAAGGGTGAAAATTTCATGAAAAAATTCACTGCGAAATTATTTTACCGCATCCTCGCTCGAATCACCCAAATTGAAATCCCTGTTGATACCGGTGATTTCAGAATCATCCATCGTAAAATTCGAGATATACTTGTTCAAATGCCCGAGCAACACAAGTACATACGTGGACAAATTTCATGGATTGGATTCAACCAAACTTTCATTGAATACGATCGCGATGAACGCATGCACGGTGAAACCAAATTTACATACAAGAAAATGATGCGATTCGCCTTAGACGGTATTAGCAGTTTCTCCACTTGGCCGCTTAAAGTAGCAACAATCACAGGCTTTATAGTTTCAGGAGTTTCATTCTTATTAATTGTATACTCCTTGTATCAAAAATTCTTTGGTTATACCGAACGCGGATGGACTTCAATGCAAATAAGCATTTTATTTCTTGGGGGAATTCAACTAATCGGAATTGGTGTTTTAGGGGAATACTTAGGTAGGGTAAGCGATAACGTAAAAAATCGTCCGCATTATATTATACGAAATACAAATCTTGATGACGAAGCGTAAAGAAAATCTCATTTTCTTTGGTTTGGCTGTTTGCTTATTCCTGTATTTTGGATTGTTGCCCTATATCGAACACGGGCCCTTCGGCATGCATCAAGGTGCTCAAGCCGATAGAGCTAGCATAGCATTTAATTACGCAACAGAATCCATGAATTTCTTCCAACCCCGTGTAATGGAAAACCGCAATATGCATGGTATCACAGGTATGGAATTTCCTATCGTGGCATATGCTTCTGCCTTAATGTATAAAGTATTTGGATTCAGTAATTTATTCTATCGTTTGATAGAAGCGCTACTGTTCCTTGCCGGTCAATTTGCGGCATGGAGAATTGCCGGATTTTTTGTTACCAAACTAACACATCGCATTTTGCTTCATACCCTATGGGTATCATCACCTATACTAATTTTCTACAGCAATAACTTTCTCCCGGAAGTTCCAGCATTGTCACTTTCCTTGTTGGCATGGTTTCAATTTTTCCGATATTACTATGGCATTGAACCGCGTAAATCAATGTTAGGATTTGCGGTATTCAGCACCTTAGCGGCACTTATCAAAATCACCTATTTAATACCCATAATTGCACTTTTTGGCCTCATTTTGATGCAAAAACGCTTAAAAATGGCCGAATTCCCTCAAAAAAAGCGCTTTTTAGTATTTTTACTCATACCCGTTTTAATCGTTCCCATTTGGTATGGATATGCTCGATTCTTAACCGACATAAGCTATAATTTACACTTTTTGCAAAAGATAAATCCGCCAGAAAGTATTTCTGAATTCATGGAGAACTCGCGATATGCATTGAATACCTGGATTGATGGTGTTTACCCGAGACAATTCATCATTTTGCTGCTTCTAGTTTGGGGTTTTACCATTCAACGGCAGATTAAAAATCTTGATCTCTTGGCATGGATTTCTATCGGCTTATTTTTGGGATTTCTCTCCATATTTATATTATTCAATCGCCAATTCCGTTACCACGACTATTATTTTGTATCGGCCATTCCTTTCTTATTTTTTATGATGTTGTACATCTATAAACAGCATTTGGAACAACGTGCTATTTTTAGTGGAGTTGTGGGAATAATCACTTTGGTTGGATTGTTTATTTCACCTGTATTAAATGCCCGCCATACCAAAAAACAAGTTATGGCTACCTATACAAAAGGGAATTACTTCTGCCAGAATGTTCTTCCTAATATTGAAGACATGGAGGTTACGCGAGCGTTTATCAATCGGGAAATGGGCGCCGGTGAACTGATAGTAGCTTTCGATCCCAGCCCGAACACTTTATTGTATTATTTAGGCCGACAGGGCATTCGATTGGCTCCAGATTTTGAAGAGATTCTAAGTGTGGGTATTATTCAATCTAAAATTGATGAAAAGTCATTGGCAAAAAACTACATCATTATCAACCAATACTTTGAAATACCAGAAGAGCATTATATACATTCTTTAATTGAAAAAGAACCTGTGTTTCAAACAGGTGAAATATGGATTTTCAAACTCCGAAAAGATAGGTTCAATTTTTAATTTCCAAAAGGGAAATAAACCTGTACCCCTATACCACCTCCATGGAATTCTGAAGGAACTATGAAGGATTCAATTCCCCGTAGGTAGATATCCCACATAATCTTATCGTTGTTGATACTTCCTGCGTAAAAACTCACAGAACTGTTTATGTCAAAATTATCAAATCCACCAATGGAAACTCCGTGTGTCAGATTAATATTACCACCAGGACTCCACCTCACATCACCGCTAATTCGCGGTATAAAACCAACCATATGGATGTATTGAATACCCATTCTAAACCCTCGAATTTTAGACCCCAGGTAATATTTACCGTAGTTCACACTGGCTACAAATGGTGCAAAAACAGTACCTCTTTGCTCCCCTTCAACAATGTTCAATCTAGCTTCAACCGTATCTCGTTGACGGTCGAACCAATTGCTTACTTTGATATCCGTTCCGGTAAGTCCTACTGATTGAATATTTACATCGGCAAGCTCGAGTTCACCTGAGGCGTTCAAACTGTTTTCCGTCCATTCATAACCCCTTGATTGGCGTTGAATTCCATTAACGGACAAAACACCTAAATCGGAAATATTTACTGTTAAATAGCCACGATTTACCGGTTTATAGGCTGAAATACCTGCTTGAAGACCGACACCCGTTCCCCAAAAGTCGTATCCCGTTTGTTGGGAATAAAAATTTCCTCCTAATACTATAGAATCGGCATTGACATCCGTTTCCATAAATAACGCATTGGTTTGTGCCTTTTGGTAATCCAAAACTTGAGAAAGTTTAACGGTACTTGAAAACTTCCAATTTCCCACTTTTAAAGGAAGTTTAAAATCAAATTCTACATACCGTTGCCTAAGTTGCAGATAGTTATTAGAACCCAACTCCTTCCTTTCTCCCAAATAGGGCGTATTCCCTCTGAAAAAAATCCCGAAGGCATCCTTTGTGAAAGTGAGGCCACCTAGGCTTAAGGTACCAAGGCTGATTTGTTGCAATGCAATTCCCTCAACTGGATTGGTCAACCCAGCAATTGGATAAACCAAGACGGATAAATCCTGCATAAAACCCATTCTGTTTGTTTCAGACAGCTTGGATTCATAGTCTTGCATTTGATTTGGACTGATATAGCCGCCTGTGATGAATTTTGATGCCATGGATAAAGGCACAGCATTAGAACCAGAAACCGCCCAAAAATTCACAACAGGGCGCAATGTTTTCACCTGGGTAACTACATCCGTTGGCTTAAATATATTTTGGGGAACTATAACACTGGTATCAGAAGCAAAGCCAGATATAGCAACTCCACCCAAAAAGACAATAAATAATACTCTCTTAATCATTACGCATTTCATATTCAAATTGCACTTTTGCTCTCAGATCTAACTTGCTATTTCCGTATATCTTTTGCATTTGCCCGGTACCTTTAACCTTCATTATGATTCCAATGTACTGGGTTTTAACAAGTGCGCTCACCTTCTCGCGAGGCAATTGTATGCGCAAGGGAACTTCAGAAGCTTGAATCACTCTTCCGTTCGCATCAAAACTGCCCCGTTGTACACCTCCCTCTGGAGAAACATCAAAATATCCCAAAGAATTAAAATTCTTATCAAACAGTTGAAAATCTAAATCAAAATCTAGTGGGAAATAATTCATAATATCTAAAAACAACGTGGCACTTTTTACCCGGCTCATATCGCCTAATTCAGCAAAATTCACAGCTTGAGTATCACGCAAAATCAATCCGCCAAATTCGAAAGAAATGGGCACATCCATGCGCATGATTACGTCCATTTTTGAATTATCGAAAATAAAATCCTGATAGTTATTAATGTTACCGCCGGGTGAAACCTCCGTTTCCAAATCGTATTCCAGTTTCTGAGGCAATACTTCTAAAAAGGATTTAATATTAGAATTGGCTGTGCCCAAAGAAAATGATGTTTCTGTGTAAGCATCCCTCTTAAATTCCGGTTTTGGAACCGTGATGTAATTCTTTAATGGATCGGCATCTAAAATTTCTGAACGTCCATTGAAAATGTTCTGACCCTTTAAGTGATGCAATTTTAATCTTCCTTCTGCACCGATACTATTTCTAAAAATAAAGTCTAGTTTAACATCTTTGAAGGTTAAATCACCATCTAATCCTTTAAATAAGTCAAAATCTGTGGTATCCATACCCGTTCTGTCAATGGTATTGCCTAAATATCCAATAGCATATTCCGGCTTCAGACCTTCTAATCTGTATTCCAATCGAATGCTGTCTTTTAACCCAACGGCCAATTTTCTACCGCTGCTATCAAGGGTAACACGCAATATTTGATGAAATGTATTCACGGTGTCAGTCACATCAGGATTTTTGCCTCTAAAATCAAGAATATAACCACTCATATCATAAATCTGTTCGGTGGTCGCAACACCCACACCAGCCGGTCCTGGCAAGGATAATTCTTGATAAAATGCGCTGCCATCTTTGGTAGTACCTGGCAATGACAATACCATACTCATATCCTCTTGAATGGTGCTGATTACCTTAATTCGCAAACGGCCGCTTCGTACTTTAAAATATTTGATTTCGGCCCCGTTCATGTCCAAGGTTAAACCCTCATCCTGATCTATAACATCTTGAGAGGGAAATGCCGCAATCGCATAACTGGGTCGAAGATTTCTTACTCCTAAAGTAACGGTAAGCCCTTTATTTGCTTCTATTAAAACAGGTCCTCCGCTTGCTTCGGTTTCCAATCTCTTAATAACCCCTTTTAAATTTTTAGTAACCGTTTTTCCCGCCAAATCAATTGTTTTCGTTTCAGATCCTCCATTTTTCACAATGTTCTTAAATGAATCGGATGCAACCAGGGTATTATCATCTGAATTTCTCAATTCAAAGACAATCAATTGAATATTTACGGGTAAATCATTGGTAATACCTATATCCAAATATCCAGTATCTAGAGTCGCCGTTTCGAAGAATTCAGAGGCATCGATATCTGTTGGCTCTAAATCGGACTGTTGTTGGGCTGGAATATCTGTAGTTTGACCATCGAGAACCTTAAATAATGGATTGATTTCTCCTAGGGTAACAGTGTTTTTAATCACTTGATCGTTCAATCTTAATTTTCTTAAATTGAACGAAGCGTCTATACCTGTGTCGCTTACTTGCAAGTCGTTAATTTTATATGAATACAGGGTATTTTCATATTCCAATCTATATCCAGAATCCGAAACCCCGTATTTCAAATATTTGGTATCAACGTCGTTCAAAGAAAAGCTTGAGTGAAACAAGGGTATTGTTTGATCTACATCCCATGAAACCGAATTTCGTTTGCAAGCGCCAAGTCCAATTATGAATACCATCAAAATATACCAAAACTTGCGCATCCTTAAGTCAATCATATACTTCGGAAAATTACAACATTTCCAACGTTATAAAGTAAATACCCTGCAATTTTTACACAGAATATAAGCTTAGGTGCCCATAAAAAATTGAGAAACAGCTTTGAATCCGAAAATGGCAACCGACCATATTAAAACGGATAAGGATTGAATACGCAATACCTTATAGGGATTCGTTTCGAATGTTGTTGCAAATAAGCAACCAACTGGAATACTTAAAATCATAGGTGTTAAGAAGGCAACTAGCCAAAGTCCTCCTTTTAATCTAAGTTTTACGAGAAATCTATTATTTCTAGAGAAAACGCGCCTTTTTTTACCTTTTCTAACGTATTTCTTCCAAAAATCTAAAAGCTTACTCCCTCCGAAAATCCAAACAAAACAACCACTCACTCCACCAATAACACACCAAAAAATCCCCTCCAGAGGGGATAAAAAAGCCAAGGCCATGCCTGTTCCAACTAAAAATTTAGAGGAAGACCATAGAAAAATGGAAATTCGCAAAACCCAGGACGACATCGACCAAAGATACTTACCTATTAAGGCATTTCGATCCGCTTTCATCAAAAATTCCATTCGGCTGTCGTTTTTTATGCGCATTTTTGCAATTGCTTGTTGAATTCAAGAATCCATAAAGTCTTTTTGACGTGGGCAAGTTGCTTACTCATTGCTTTTAACCTACCATTGAAGGCCCAAACCTTGCCTTTAGGTGGTTTGTCGGGCTTGGGAATTTCCAACGCACAAGGGAAAGATTCAACCCAAAAAGACAGCAGCGAAAAACCCGTATTGAAACCCAGGAAATTTCCAAAGCAAGTTTCGGCTTTGCAATTTTGGAATCGAACAGACACGTTGCGATTTATAGATAGCCAATTACTGCTAAATCATCGTTATACCCCCGATCAAAGAAATGCAGTACTGGTAAATAACCTAGGCGCACCGGGTTCTCCACAATTTAATCTAAACCACCAGATTTATAAAGGCGGTTTTACTCTTGGCCTTCCATTAGGAGACGCCTATTTGATAACTCCCGATAATTTCAATTTTCATGAAGTAGGACAAGCTTACACGCGTTTTCAATATTCACAAGGGGCAGGTTCATACACGGGTCTAGAAGCGCTACATACTCAGAACTTTTCGCCTACATGGAATATTACCTTAAATTATCGGTCTGTTCTGAATGAAGACATGTATACCGGTGCTTCACAAGACAATCTAATGCGGAATATTGGACTCGGTAGTGATTTCAGTTCCTTAGATGGTCGTTATGAGCAGCAATTTATTTTGTCCTGGAATCGAAATAGACGTATCGAAAATGGAGGATTTTTAAATGATACTTTATTCTACGGAACAACTCAAAACATTTCGGATAAACCAATCATTAGAAATTTTGGAATTTATGTTCCTACATTAAACGGTGCGGAATCTTTTCTTTCTCAAACAATTCACCAATTTAAACACCGGTATTTCTTGAAAGAGGACAAGAAACATTACATATGGCAGGAGCTACGTTATCAAAACGAGCGCTTTACCTACTTCGATAAAAGTCGAGATTCAATGTATTATGGGGCCGCGTATAACTACACGGCGACAAAAATCGACGATAGCACCTCTGTAAAATCAGGTATTCAACAACTCGGATGGGGTTTCCAGGATACCCAAACCTTGGGCATCTTTAAATTGGAATTGGGTTACAGATTGGAATATGCGCATTTACGTTCGCAAATAAACGATACAATTAGGCAGTCTGTCTGGGAAACCTCAAATGGAATTAACATTCTCGGTCAATGGAAAAGAAATAACGAGTTTCTTCAACTTGATGTTTCTCAAATGGGAACGGGTTACTTAAAAAACAATCGAAATCTCATTCTTACTGGGCAACATCGCTGGAGCGATTCATCCTTCGTTGAGTTTAAATTTTCTAATAAACAACAATCTCCGAATCTATTTCAGTCCTACTACCTGAGTAATCATTTTGATTTTAGAGGAAACATAGACCCAAATCACCGTATAATTCAAAACGAAATTAGCAGCCAATACGGATACCATAGTCAAAAAATGGATTTCTTAATGGGAATTCAAATTGGAAGTATGCAGGGCGTTATTCGATCTTGGCAGGGACCCACTCCCACAATATTACAACCTTATCAATACATACAGAGTTCGCTTAATTGGCGATATTCGGGAACAAACCATTGGATGATTGTGAGTTCCATTCACGTACAAAAAAACAATGCGGCAGAATGGAACAACTTGGGGCTTCCGGTATTGTTTTCAAGGCTCGGTTTGAGCTATCAAAACAATGCGTTCTCAAAGGCACTTATTTATCGAATTGGGTTTGACGCCAACTACAGCTCTAACTATCTGGCTTTCCAATATCGCAGTGATAATCGACAATTCTACGCAAATTCCGATGCTATCAACCTAGGAAATTATCCCATACTGGATGTTTATTTCAGCGGCCGAATCCAAACCGTAGATTTCTTCTTGAAATACGAACATCTCAATAATTGGTGGGTACTTCCATTTGCCAATTCGCGATATGAAAGCACATTGAATTATCCCATTCAACCTGATAGATTTCGCTTCGGATTTGTTTGGCATTTTTGGAATTAATGGGCCTCTAACCAATTGGCACCGGTTCCTGACTCTACTAAAACCGGAACGTCTAATACCATAGCTCCCTCCATGATCTCTTTGACTTTTGATTGAACCGTTTCCAATTCATTTTTAGGAACATCAAACAACAATTCGTCGTGCACTTGTAATATCATTTGGGTTTTTAAATCGGTTGATTTTAACCAATCTGCAATGTTTATCATAGCAATTTTGATCATATCGGCTGCACTTCCTTGGATAGGTGCATTTATGGCATTCCTCTCGGCAAAACCTCTAATATTTGCATTTCTGCTATTTATATCGCGGAGATTTCTTCTTCTGCCAGAAATGGTTTCAACATAACCGTTATCGCGCGCGAATGCAATGGTATCATCCATATACTTTTTAATCCCTGGGAACTGCGCAAAATAATTGTCGATTATTTCCTTTGCTTCAAATCGCGGTATTCCAACCCTCTGACTCAAACCAAATGCGGAAATGCCATAGATAATACCAAAATTCACGGTCTTGGCCTTTCGACGCATATCCTTATCAACTTCTTCAATGGGCACACCCCATACTTTTGACGCCGTTGCCGTATGAATGTCAATTCCTTGCTTGAAGGCTTCAATCATGCCTGGATCTTTTGAAATATGCGCAATAATGCGCAATTCAATTTGGGAATAATCCGAACTTAATAATACCCTATCTGTATCGGAAGGCACAAAAGCTTTACGAATCTCACGTCCTAAATCCGTACGAATGGGAATATTCTGCAAATTCGGATTTTGAGAACTCAATCGACCTGTAGCAGCTACCGCTTGGTTAAAACTGGTATGCACCCTTCCTGTGTGTGCATTTACCATTTCTGGAAGGGCATCTACGTATGTGCTCTTGAGCTTTTGTAAGGTACGAAACTGTAAAATATGATCTACGCATGGGTGTTTACCTTGAAGTGATTGCAATGTCTCTTCGTCGGTTTGATACTGCCCTGTTTTTGTTTTTTTAGGTTTATCGCTCAACTTCAAATGTTCAAATAAAACCTTACCCACTTGTTGTGGTGAGGCAATATTGAATTCTACACCGGCAGACTCAAAAATGCTATTTTGCGCATTAAGTACCTGTTCTTGTAATTCTTTGCTATACGCATTCAAAAAAGGCACATCCACACAAACACCTTCGTGTTCCATGTCGTTCAAAACAGATACCAATGGGACCTCTATATTTTCAAATACACTCTTTAATGATTTATCTTGAAGTTCTTTTTGCAATATGCTGAATAACTGAAACGTAACATCGGTATCTTCCGCAGCATATTGGGTAATATCCTCCAAAGAAACATCGCGCATTGAACCCTGTTTCTTGCCTTTTTCTCCTATCAAACGTTCAATTGGAATTGGCGAATACGATAAATATTGCTCGCACAATACCTTCATATTATGGCGTTGATCGGGCTCAATCAAATAGTGCGCCAGCATCGTATCAAAAAAAGGACCTTCTATTTTAAGGCCGTATTTTTGTAAAATACCCAAATCAAATTTTAAGTTTTGCGCAATTTTCAACTTATTTGAAGCAAATAAGGGCTGTAATAATCCAATCTGTGATTGGGCTTTCTCAAAATCCATATCGATAGGGATATATACACCTTGATTCGCCTGCCATGTTAATGAAACGCCAACTAACTCAGCAGCGAAAGGGTCTAAAGCTGTCGTTTCTGTATCAAAACATACCGCATCAAAATTCATGGCTTCCTCCACAACAGCCTTAATCTCTTCACTAGTCAAAATAGACCTATAAGAATGAGGTATATCGTCAATGGTTTTATAGGATGGTGTTTCTACTAAAACTTCTTCGTTCAATGCTGCTCCTGTTCCGAACAAATCGGTTTGACCCGAAGCAGAAACCGAAGGAACGGATGCCGCCGTGGCCGATCCAGCACCAAATACGCGGTTAGTCAATGTTCTGAATTCTAATTCTTGAAATACAGCCTTTAAACGGTCTGCATCGGGTTCTTTCCGAATTAGGGAATCTATTTCTGTGTTTATAGGCACCATCGTATCGATAGTCGCTAGGCGTCTGCTAACCCTTGCTTGCTCAGCAAATTCGACAAACTTCTCCTTCATTTTACCCTTCAACTCATGCGTATGGGCTAAGACGCCCTCGATATTGTCGTACTCTTGAATCAGTTTTTTTGCTGTCTTTTCTCCAACGCCGGGAACACCCGGAATGTTATCAGCTGCATCACCCCATAAACCTAAAATATCAATCACTTGATCAACTCGATTGATTTCCCATTTTTTTAAAATTTCCGCAACTCCTAAAATTTCATCCGGATTCCCCATTCTTCCAGGTTTGTAGATATGAACGTTTTCTTTCACCAATTGGCCAAAGTCTTTATCGGGTGTCATCATAAACACCTCCATATCTTTTGCCTGCCATGCTAAGGTTCCGATAATATCATCCGCTTCGTAACCATCCATGGTTAATACCGGAATTTGAAATCCACCAAGTATTTCAAATATGTAAGGAATACTCTTCCTTAAATCTTCTGGCATGGGTTCTCGGTGTGCTTTATACGCTTCAAACTCGATATGCCTTTGGGTAGGTTTATCCGTATCAAAAACCACGGCTATATGACTTGGATTTTGTTTGTTTAAGATATCCAATAGGGTATTGGTAAATCCAAACATAGCACTAGCATTCAAGCCTTTGCTTGTGATTCTTGGATTTTTTGCAAAAGCAAAAAAGGCCCTATAAATCAAGGCCATTCCGTCGAGTAAATATAATTTATTGCCGCTCATTTAAGAGGAGCAAGTTACAAAAAATCGCAGCTTAGAAGCGAATTTAATCCTCTTTTTTCTTGAACCCTAAAGATACTCCATTGATGCAATACCTTAGTCCTGTTGGTTGATCGTAGCCATCATTAAACACATGGCCCAAGTGACCCCCACAAGACGCACAAACCACTTCGGTTCTTATCATTCCATGGCTTTTGTCTAAAATTTCCTTTACGGCTTTTTTATCAATGGATTGATAAAAACTAGGCCATCCACAACCTGCATCAAATTTTGTTTTTGATTCAAATAATTCCGAACCGCATCCTTTACAAACATAAATACCGGCATCCCATGTAGTTTCAAATTCGCTGCTGTAAGGACGTTCTGTTCCTTTTTCGCGTAAAACTCGATACGCTTCTGGCCCTAGAGCTTTACGCCATTCTTCTTCTGTTTTCACAATCGAAAATACACTTGTATTGTCTTCCATATTACTTGAAATTTCCTTTTTCACCATCACGTCTGCACTATCTTTACCTTCAATCGTATTTTGAGAGCAAGAGGTTGAAATACTCGCCATAAACACCAATAAAGCGAAAATATGTAAACGAAAAATATCCAACGGCAATTTGTAATGAATCATACCAATAGCATAACCCGAAAAATTCAATTTTGTTCTAATTTCTAGATAAAACCGTAAGAAATAAGACCTATAACGTACATATAAAATAACAACCTAGATAAAACAGATGGACGTTCTATTTGAAAAAGATTGGCTGTATATACCGCAATTGGCATGCTCATGAATACAAAAAACACGTTATAATGCTCATATTTTAAAAGATAAATAAGCACAATAAAAATGGCAATAAATCCCATAGCAAGACGACTTCTTCGAGCGTCGACGTTATATCTGTAATAATTTCCAAATACCTTGAATGCACCGAAAATGCCAATTAACATAAGATTTGCGATCACAATCCAGTCCAAGCTTGGAATATCGAAAGCTCCAATTTCTACTTGCGTCAATTTTAGGTTCCATAACTGTATTATGGATTTGAAATTAAGCTCAGTTGAGGCTAAATATCCAATACTTGAAATGAGATAATAGGGGATTAAAATTCCAAAAACAATGGTAAATACTTCTCCCGCTTGAGTGGTTTTAAACATGAGGACTATCACGATTAAGAAAACCAATGCCCAAAAGAATTCGGGCACACTCAATGCGGAAACTCCCATAAATAATGCAGCAACAAATAAATCAACACGTTTGTATTGACCTTTTAGATATCGATATAAGTACCAAAACCCTATCAACATAAAAAATTGCCCTACAATCACGTAATTAAGCAACAAGCTACTACCAAAAAGACTGCTTAATAGTCCGTAAAAGAATAAAATACTATATCCAGGTCTGTCAACAATATTGTATTCTGAAACTATCTGCCCCAAAATGAGGCTATGAAAAACCAATACGGCAGTTGCAACCCAAAATGACAACCAAGGAAAATAGTTAATCTCAACCATCATATACCGAAAAATCCCTCGTTGTTCAACGTAAAAATCCTCGATTGGATTGAATTGAAATAAAGCCAAACGTAAAAATATTAGCCCTAAAATCAAGGCAAATAATTGGACAATTCTATTATCGTAGATGAATTTAATCACGGCTTTTTACTTGCATCCAAAACCATTGTTTATCCCGCAACAATGGGAGTGTAAAAGTACAATATTCCGATTCCAAACCGTCGAACGGTACCACAACATTGTAAAAATTATCTGAATTTAATAAAATATGTTCTTCTAATTCAGCATCTGGCCTTATGATAACCTCTTTGATTTCATTGTTTTTGGAAATATCATCGTTGTAAACCAGATGAACGCCATCTTCACAAACGAATGAACCAAAACCCAATAAATAGGCCGTGGCTGGAGCTGCTGTTTGTTCTTTATTGATGCGCATTACGGTATCACAAAAACCAGATGAATCTATCATAAGCACTCCAATCTCATTGTAATTGTACAACACCTTCGTAGCCGTTTGGGGAATGCCATTTATGTAATAGGTTTCTAATTGCTTCAATTCAATATATCTTTCAAGCAAGAGCAAAGCACCTCCATCGTGTCTAGGAACTACCCTTCTTAAAACGTAATTCATAGGATTTTTACGTTTTTTCGCCTTGATTTCACCGTCTAAAATTTTCGCCTGCATATCTGAAAATTCGAAATCAGCTTGTTGAAACCCTATTTGGCCATCTCCTATTTGAATCCAACTATATCCCAAGGATTCTTTAGGTCCCTCTCCTATTAAAGCAACTAAAAGCCATCTTTCACACTTGCTATCATAAACAACTTCCGTCGATTGAACTTGAGCGTTCAAATTCCATTCTCTGAAACCAGATTCCACTTTACTTCCTCTAAAAAAGTAAAGTTGTTCGCGATTAGAACTTGCAAATAAAGAACGGGGTTTAAGTATACGCACAACAGCAATTAATTCTCCGTTTTCACTCAATTCAAAATTGCCAAAACCAACATACGCCAATTTGGAATCTAAAGTATCCGTATATTGATTTATAATCGCTCCTTTGGCATCCCTTGTTTGCGTCCAAATAGTTGTCTGATCACCTTGCACCTCTCGCAATATCGCTATCGCCCAATGAGAATTTTCCCATGCTTTAGAAAATTTGATATCCTCTGGAATCCAATTCTTAATTGGCAAATTACCTATAAATTCAGAATGCACCTCTCCGGTTAAATCAATATTCACCGTATTCAAATAGAGCCTAAGGTTCTCCCTTCTTTTCCGAACAACACTTACCCAACATATTTGAGAATCTGTTAGATAAAAATCAAGGACATACGCATTTTTGGGCAAGTTAAATACCCGGTCTTCTTGAAACCCCAACTCGTTGTCGTATCTCTCAATACTAAAGCCTCCTGCAAAATAATCGTTGGTGTAATTTACAGTGAAAACTCCATATCCATTTTCCCCGACAACCGTATGATAAAAATGCTTCTTTTGTGTGAGTTGAGGTTTATTTGAAAGCGTATAATATTGAGCATGGATATCAAAACTGAGAATTGTTAAAAAAATCCAGAAAAGTAAATATCCCTTTTTCACCGTATTCAAAATTCACACTTCATACTCATAACGCCAAATAAGTGGTAATTTTGAAAACAAAAACTTTGCATTCCACCCATAAAAAAATAGAAAAAGCCGTTTTAATCGGTGTTCAACTTCAGGGTCAAGCCATTCATATAGATGAATATCTCGACGAATTGGAACAATTGGCCCGCACTTCAGGCGCGGAACCTAAAAAAAGATTCATTCAAAGTCTTGACCATCCTAATCCTAAAACCTACTTAGGAAAAGGTAAAATGGAGGACATTGCGGAATATTGCAAAGCCCAAGAAATTGATGTTGCACTTTTCGACGATGAACTAAGTCCAGCACAAATTCGAAATATTGAAAATGCCCTTCCCGGAACCAAGGTTCTGTCGCGGACACATCTTATCCTAGATATTTTTGCAAAAAACGCCCGAACTGCCCAAGCTAAAACACAAGTTGAATTGGCACAGAGTATATTCATGTTACCCAGATTGACAGGTTTATGGACACACTTGAGTAAGCAAAAAGGAGGTATTGGAATGAAAGGTCCCGGTGAAACCGAAATTGAAACCGACCGTCGTGCACTTAGAAATCGAATTTCTTTGTTAAACGATAAGTTAAAACACATTGAAAAGATTGGATATACGCAAAGAGCTAGCAGAAAAGGCGCCTATCGTGCGGCATTGGTTGGATATACGAACGTAGGTAAAAGCACGGTTATGAATCTGCTTTCCCATTCGGAAGTATTGGTCGAAAACAAACTTTTCGCAACGCTGGACGCAACGGTTAGAAAAGTAGCTTTACCGCATCCAGACGAAATGAAACCCCCTGTAATGGTTTTATTAAGTGATACCGTAGGTTTTATACGAAAATTACCCACCTTATTGGTAGAAAGTTTCAAAAGTACATTATCGGAAGCTGTTGAAGCAGATTTGTTAATCCACGTCGTAGATATTTCCAATCCAAACTTTGAAGCACAAATGCTATCGGTAAAAGAAACCCTTTACGCTATAGGTTGTGGTCATAAACCAGAAATTGTTGTTTTCAATAAAATAGATGCCTACCGCGATTCAGACGATTTTTTCGTAGGCCAAACAGGCATGAACTTGGAGCAGTTTGAACAAAGTTGGATTGCCAAAGAGAACGCCCCAGCTGTTTTTATTTCAGCTACACATAAGAACAACATCGACGCTTTGCGCAAAATTGTTGTTGAACAGCTCATGCATATCAAAGGAACCTCATATCAATAATTAAGTATGAGATTCCTTAAAAATATGCTTACAATTCGTCTTCGTTAAAGAAGTAATCGTCGTCAGTTGGATAATCAGACCAGATTTCCTCGATACTCTCGTAAGGTTCTCCATCATCTTCAAGTTCTTGAAGATTTTCGATAACCTCTAAGGGAGCACCTGAGCGAATTCCATAGTCGATTAACTCGTCTTTGGTTGCTGGCCAAGGCGCATCATCCAAATAACTAACTAATTCTAAAGTCCAATACATAAAAAGTTCCTCCTTATTTCTCGCGAAAATATGTTTTTATTTCAATAAAACAAGTCCACTTTTGTGAAACTATTGTTATGCATCCAGATTGGCAGAACCAAATTCATGTATATTGCGAAAATCACAGTTCTTCAGAACCTGAAGTTTTGCAAAAATTAACACAGTTTACTTGGCGTAAAACGGTAAACCCCCGACAATTGAGTGGTCACCTTCAAGGTCGTTTTTTATCCCACTTGGTACATACGCACCAACCTAAAAAAATTTTGGAAATTGGCACCTTCACGGGCTATGCTACCTACTGTCTGGCGGAAAATGCACGTAGCGAAACCGAAATCACTACCATTGAAGCCGACGGTGAAATCGCACATAAATGTCAGGAATTTTGGAAAGATTACCCATTGGGAAGTCGTGTAAATTGGAAGGTGGGCAATGCACTTGAATATATGTCAGAGTTTAAAGATATAGATCTTATTTTCATCGATGCAGACAAACATAATTATCAGAATTATTTCGATGCAGGACTGAAATGTTTAAGCGATAGAGGGCTGATGTTATTTGACAATACCCTTTGGAGCGGGAAAGTCATTCAGGGTGAAACCGATAAAGACACTCAAGCCATGGATGCATTTAATAAATATGCGGCATCACACCCCCAGGTAGTTACCACATTGTTACCCATACGCGACGGGCTAACATGGGTTAGTAAATTGCCTAAGAATTCCTAAGTTTATCCAATAAATCGCTAAGCTGAGACGCTTCTAAATCCGTTAAACCGTGCATTTCGGATTGAACCGCATTCATCAAAGGGTCAATATCATTAAGAATTTCTAAACCCTTATCATTTATACGGATATTCATCTTCCGTTTATTTTCATCGTTAATACAACGATCTATATAACCCAATACAACCAAACGATCGCATAATCTTGTCAAATCGGGGTTTTTATCTATCATGACCGCTTTTATCTCGTTGGGATTCATGGCCTCTGGATATCCACCACGCAAAATTCGTAACACATTGTATTGTTGAGCGGTTAGTTTGAAATTTTTAAATACAACTCGAAAACGATCTGAAATCCAAGCATTGGTAAACATCACGTTAACCAGTGCTTTATGTACGTTTGATCGGAATTTATTCTGTTTGAGTTCTTGTTCTATTTTCACAATACATGTAATTTACTAAAAATGAAAGGATAACCTTTAAGAAGAGGACCTAATTCATGTATATCGTAGTCCTTAAACGCAAAAATAAACCTAAATTTGTGTCTTTCTATGACATTCCAATATTCTCGAAGTTTTGCACATCAACTTGACGAACAAGATACATTAAAAGAATTTCGTCAATGGTTCCATTTCCCAACAAATGCAGTAGGAGAAGATCTATTATACTTTTGCGGTAACTCATTAGGGTTGCAACCAAGAACGGCAAAACAAGCCTTGGATGCAGAGTTAGAAGATTGGGCAAAACATGGAGTAGAAGGACATTTTCACGGTAAAAATCCTTGGTTTCATTACCATAAATTTTTAACCCAACACAGTGCTGAAATTGTGGGTGCCAGAGAACATGAGGTTGTTGTAATGAACCAGTTAACGGTAAATCTGCACTTGTTGATGGTTTCTTTCTACCGTCCAACAGCTTCAAGATACAAAATAATCATGGAAGCAGGGGCTTTCCCTTCGGATATGTATGCGATAGAAAGTCAAGTAAAATTTCATGGTTTTGAGTACGACAAGGCGGTAATTGAATTAAAGCCCAGAGATGGTGAACACACATTAAGAAATGCGGATATATTGGATGCTATAGAGCAGCACAAAGACGAATTGGCTTTGGTATTTTTCAGTGGCGTTCAATATTACACGGGTCAATTATTCAACATCAAACAAATCACTGAAAAAGCACATAGCGTTGGCGCTATCGCCGGTTTTGATTTAGCGCATGCCGCTGGAAATGCTTACCTACAATTACACGATTGGCATGTAGATTTTGCAGCTTGGTGCTCGTATAAATACCTCAATTCTGGACCCGGAAATGTGTCAGGAATATATATTCATGAAAAGCACGGGCTCGACCCAGAAACACCGCGATTTGCTGGTTGGTGGGGTCATAAAGAAGACCAAAGGTTCCTAATGAAACGAGGTTTTATTCCAGAACCTGGCGCTGCCGGTTGGCAAATGTCAAATGCCCCAGTCTTTGGAATGGCTGTACATAAGGCGTCTTTGGAAATTTTCCATAAAGCCGGCATGAAAAATCTGAGAGAAAAGTCCAAATCTCTAACCTCGTACCTAGAGTTTGTTCTGAATTATGTTCAGAACCATCATGCATCGATTGCTTTTGATATCATCACTCCTAAAGATCCAGAAGAAAGAGGGGCTCAACTTTCCATATTAGTTAAGGAAAATGGAAAGGCATTATTTGACCATATTACTGCTAACGGCGTTATCGCAGATTGGAGAGAGCCTAATGTTATACGATTAGCTCCTACACCGCTTTATAATCGTTTCGAAGACGTATTCGCTTTGGGTGAAATACTTAAATCGTTTCAATTATAACGTCTATCAATTATTTAACATCTCCTATCGCAAGCGAACTTCAGATTTGAACGGAATACACTAATTTTGTTATTCTTCGATATAAGAAGATTTTTGATTTAACGAATGAATCCAACTCCTAAAAACCCTAACGAAAAAAAGCCCGGTGGTTTCAAACCAGGTAATGGCTTTAAATTTAACCACTATTGGATATATGGCATCTTATTTATCGTCTTTTTAGCACTTAATTTCTTACCAAGAAGCGCTGGTCAGAGCACAAATTGGAATGAGGTTCGAGACATGATTGTAAAAGGCGATGTTAAGGAACTTAAACTTATCAATGACCGTTATTTGGAAGTTTATTTAACCAACGACGCTGCAGGGAAAAAGGAATACTCGAAAAATAAGCGCAAACAAGATATGTTCGGTCAAACCGAACCTAATTTTAGCTTCGAGATTGAAAAGGGTTATTTCAATGCGGAGGTACAAGACCTAAAAAAAGAAGTTCAAAATCCCAATCAACTTGTAATTAAATACGAGAGCCATAGCGATATCTTCGGACAGTTATTTCAATGGATTTTCTTTATTGCCATATTCCTAATTTTTTGGAATCTCATGTTCAAACGCATGGGTGGTGGCGGAGGAAGTTCCGGAGG
>Ga0181564_10001091_pt1 | contig 24066 bp, 22 predicted proteins | sample 011ome_24_FD_134512 | JGI IMG/M metagenome (GOLD analysis project Ga0181564, IMG submission 134512) | Coastal salt marsh microbial communities from the Groves Creek Marsh, Skidaway Island, Georgia - 011513CT metaG (megahit assembly) | ecosystem: Environmental > Aquatic > Marine > Intertidal... | reverse complement strand
TTTTTGCTGATACCCAGCAGCCGCCAAAATGGCCGCCCCCATCGCAGAGTGCGGATGGGCGGGCACCGAGAGGGACTTCTGCAATATATCTGCCCGTATTTGCAAACCAAGTTCACTCGATGCCGCCCCCCCCGTGGCATAGATACTGTTGCCAACCTCTGCACCCAATTGTTCGAGCAACTCGTAGCTTAGGCACTCGACAAAGGCGATGCCCTCAAGACAAGCAAGCAGGTAGTCCGCCCCTCCTTTTTCTGTACCCTCGAAAAAAGGCTCAAAGGAGGGATCGGAAAAAGGCAGGCGCTCCCCTTTGCGGACCGATGGATAAACCAGGGAATTAGGAACGACTGTTCGATTTGCGATCGCAGCAAGGGAAGCGAGGGCTTGTTTATGTTCCCGCAGAATCTCCCCACCCGCATTGGATGCACCACCGGGCAACCAGTATCCATCGGGGTGGCGGTGGCAGTATATACACCCCTGTGGATCCTCTATTTTCTTCTGCGAAATCCCCTTGATGGCCAGAGTGGTGCCTATGGTGGTGGACCATTCACCGGGCAATCCTGCACCGGATGCATAAAATGCGGCATTGGAATCCGTCGCCCCGCTAACCAACTTTATTCCTTTACCCAACCCCCAGCGGGCACAATGCACGGCAGCCAACTCTCCAATCACTTGTCCTGGAGGGACCACCCTGGGAAGATTGACCGCGGGCATTTTGGTGGACCACTCTCCAGCCTCAAGATCGAGCCCGCTTTTCATTGCATTGGTCGAATCTGTGGGCAAATCCGCATGCCCCACCAGCCAGGCATTGAGAAAGTCGGTGGCGTGTAAAAAAAGAGCGTCGGGTGGCAGTTGGAGGTTTTCCTGCATCCAGAGGATTTTCGGCAAAGAAAAGGTCGGCGAGCAAGAACCTGCAAAGACACTGGCACAAGACTCCGCTTGCTCATGTGCACGCACATCATTGTGAAGCAAGGCATACCCAAGGGCCTTGCCCGCAGAAGATACGGGCAGGACGGTACCCGAGGTACTGTCCACCGCAATGGCTTTTATTTGACGGTGCAAGGGCGTGGAAAAGAGCTCGCAGAGAACATCATCGAGAATGGCAATCCAATCATCTGCATCCTGTTCGGATTGCCCAGGTACAGTAGATAAGTTTATTTTGAGAAGCGGGCGGGACAGATCCGTAAGGATCTCACCCGATTCATCCAACAAGAGGCAACGTATGCCCCCTGTCCCCAAGTCTATGCCCAAATAAGCCATTTGTTGAGGTGCTACTGAAACAATCTCCACAACAGACGGCAACTGCCTTTGAAAGGAAATTCAGATTATTCTGTGGGGATGCTGTGATTGATAGCGAAAAAAAGATAAAAATTCCACCATGCAGGGCCGATTGAATGAGACCCTCATTCATTAAGATTACCAGTTTTATTGAACAACCTGAGGGTTGCTCATTGAACATCTGAGCACCCCCAATCCGATCAAATTACAGGATCATGCAAACACTCTAATTCAGAAATATCTGGATCGTAGAAAGGCAACTACTGATAACAAGAGTATAGAAACTTGCACCCAAGGGTTTCATTTGGGATGATTAGATAAATTGATTCTATCTGCATGCCACCGATCAAGAAAGTTAAAGATGTAAAGAAGCCAATTGAGGTGGGTGAGCTTATTGTTCATAAAGACAAAATATCAGGAAGAAAAAGAATTGGTGAAATCGTCGGCATTCTTGATGGCAGAAGTAGGAAATTTCAGGTCCTTGAGGTCAACTCCCATGACTTCACTCCCATGTTTAAGGAAAATTTATCCGAACTGAAGTTCTTTTCCTGCCTCGCCAGTGAATGCAAGCGGCTCAACCTTTTTCGGCTTCGTAAGAAAGACAGTTACTACCCGGGTGATGTGATTAGGCAAAAAAGGGGAACGAGATTGCGCTTTGGTATCATCATAGGATTTACTCACCCTGAAGGGTTGTACAGTGACTCCCTCGAAAATGGGTACAATGGAAAAGATCTCCTCGAGTGCGTGGAAATTTCGGGACGGGCGGGCCTTCCCCATGTGCTCGATTCCCTAGGCCAGGTGAAGCGTTTTCAAGTGGACCCCAAGCATGCAAAATTATGCGAGGTATTGCCGATGGACAAAAATGGGGGCGTTCGCATCAAGGACTACTGGGAACTCAAGAGGGAAGCGGCCGAAGACTAGAGACTTCCTTGCTCCCAAGTTAGGCCGGTGTGATTGTAATTTGCCTGATTCAATAAATCCCACAGCCTAATTTTCCTATGAAAAGAGGAATTTTTTGGTTTCGGAATGATTTGCGCACCACAGACCACCCTGCCCTCCGTTATGCTCTCTCGCAGGTGGACGAACTTCTCCCCCTATTTATTTTTGAAGATCGTATCTGGAAGGCGAAACGACCTCCACGAATCAACATCTACAGATCCGGGTTTCTCCTGGAATCCCTCAAAAACCTACAATGCTCTCTTGAAAAAAGAGGGGGGCATCTCTTGGTGCAATCAGGAGATCCTCTGCAAATTATCCCCGCATTGGCAGAAAGATATCAAGCTGATTGCTGTTTCGTAGAGGCAGGCCATGCCCACGAGGAAACCACTGTAGAAAAACAAATCAGCAAACTTATCGACTTGGAAGTGGTGGACGGTGCCACCCTACTTCACCCAGATGACCTCCCTTTTTCAGTGGATGAATTACCAGCAGTATTCACCAAGTTTAGAAAGAAGGTGGAAAACTCTCTTCATGTCCGGCCTCCCTACCCTCTCGCAAATTCGGGAAATTTTTGGGCTGAAAATAAAGCCCAACTGCCCACCCTCGATGAATTGAATCTTTCTGCTGCAACTACCGATCCCCGACCGAGTTTCTGCTTTACGGGTGGAGAAACTGCAGCATGGGAAAGATTGCAGTCATGGATCTGGGAAAAAAGGGCGGTTTCGACTTATAAAGAGACTAGAAACCAGCTGTTTGGTAGTGACTTCTCCTCCCGTTTTTCCCCCTGGCTTGCCCATGGTTGTATCTCCGCACGCTCGATCTACCACGAGCTTAAGAAATACGAGGAAAAATACGAGGCCAACAGCAGTACCTATTGGTTGTTTTTTGAGTTATTGTGGAGGGATTTCTTTTCATTTATCGCCCGCAAGTGGGGCCCCAAACTATTCCAAAAGCACGGAATCAAGAAAGACGCTGAAAAACCGGCCGAGTGCCCTACCCATCCTGAGGCATTCGAAAACTGGAAGAATGGAAAAACAGGAGACTCTTTTATCAATGCAAATATGAACGAACTAAGAAGGACGGGTTGGATGAGTAACCGCGGTCGGCAAAATGTGGCATCTTACCTAATTCACGACCTGAGGCTTGACTGGAGGAAAGGGGCGGAATGGTTTGAGGAAAACCTGATCGACTATGATCCCTGCAGCAACTATGGGAACTGGCTCTATCTTTCTGGGTTTGGCAATGACCCGCGACCCGAAAGAAAATTTAACACAAAAAAACAGGCAGAAATGTACGACCCTGACGGGCAATACCGCAAAGCCTGGAATGAGATTTAAGATGTGGACCGGCTACCAACTACGCAGGAGTTGGTCCCAGTATATTTCCAGGGTTTCGGAATCCGGAAATGATTTGGTTACAATTGCCTCCTTGCTCAGGGCATCGTGGTAATGAAAAATGATTTTGTTCTCAGGGTTTATCTTTTTGAACAAATAAACTTGGTCCTTGTTAATACAAACCATGTTTCCCTTATCATCCACACCCGCCTTGATGATACCAAGCTTGGCTTCTGATTTTTCCAAAAAAGAACCGGCCAAAAAACCTGTGGCTAGTAAAATAAATGCCCCGAGCCATAATTTTTTATTTTTGTTCATCGATGATCCTTGCAAATAATAGTCTATGTTGAATGCGATGTTATGTATTGATGGTTGGATTGAATTTTTTTTCAAGCCATTCCTTTTAAGCATTCTCTCCAATTTTAGTTATACACCCCGATGAATCCCCCCCTGCTCCCTTTTCAAAAGCCATGGATTCCCGAAATCCTATCCTGGGTATCCTCTCCTAGGAATTTGGTCCTTTGGTCTGGAAACACCTTCCAGAAGGGCTTTACCAAAGCCCATTTCCTCAGGCACCTGGATAGGGTCGACTTGAGTGCCATGGCCCAACTGGACCCTCAGAAAAAACTGCTTTGCTATGGTGAGGTGGTGCGGATGTCAGCAAGTCGATGTTCATTTTGCCGCATTATTGTCCGCCCCGACTCACGTGGGCTTGGCCTGGGTAAGGCTTTTTGCCTAAATTTATTGGATTGGTGCCTGCAAAAAAGGGGATACACGGAAGTAATTCTTAACACCCTGGAGAACAACCAGAAGGCCCTCAGGTGCTATCAATCAATAGGTTTCAGTATCGCAAGCCGTAAAAAAAAGGCTCGTATGGTTGATGGAATTAAACAAGACCTGATCCAGTTACATTATCGGAAAAACTAAGGAATCAAGATGCAAAAAACCAGTGGCGGCTTACTGCTTTACAAAGAAGGCAACCATTCAGATGAACTGATGGTACTGGTCGCACATCCGGGCGGCCCGTTCTTTGCGAACAAGGATGATGGGTGGTGGTCCATCCCCAAAGGCGAACCCGACCCGGGAGAGGATATTTTTCACGCTGCCCTCCGCGAATTTGAGGAGGAAACAGGCGAGAAATCGAACGGCCCGTACATCGACCTCGGATCGATTGTCCAAAAAAATGGCAAAAAAGTGTTTGCCTGGGCCTTTGCCGGCGATTGGGAGGACGGAAAGGTACCTCGATGCAATGAGATTTCCATGGAATACCCAAAGGGATCAGGAAAGCAATGGACATTTCCTGAGATTGACCGTGCCCTGCTATTGCCCATTCCCGAAGCCAAAATCAAGCTCCGGCCCGAACAGGCGGTCCTGGTGGACCGCCTCGTTGAGCGCCTACCCCAGGCAAAACTGGCACGAGCAAGCAAAGGTTGAATCTTTTCTGTGCCTCTACTAGGATGGCAGATGTTTTATGAGCGATTCCAATACAAATTCAACTGAACCCCATCACCTGATTCTCAAATCCCCGCTTTTTGTGTTTACTCTTTTGGTGGTGGTCGGAGTTTCCCGCTACCTCCCACTGGACCATTCCGGGCTTTTCAATTTTTCCCCCACTCTGGCAATCTTCCTTATTGCCGGTGCTTACCTCCGGGGATCCTGGGCCTGGGCAGCACCCCTTTGTGCGATTTTTGTGTCCGACCTCTTTCTTAATGCCTCTTACGGCATGAACTGGCTCGAGCCTTTTATGCTGGTCACCATTCTGAGTTATCTTTTGGTATTTGGTCTCGGAAAATGGATGGGGCCCACGCACAAGTTTAGTTCGCTCGCGGGAAGTGCCCTCGCTAGCGCCCTTCTCTTTTATCTTATCACCTGCACCTTTTCCTGGGCAGCCAACCCGGCATACATCAAAAATGCTTCGGGTCTATTGCAGGCCCTGACCTTGGGCGAACCCGGCTATGCCCCGGCCTATCTTTTTCTAAGAAATTCCCTGCTCAGCACCCTGTTTTTCTCTCTTTTCTTCCGCTGGGTGATCTCCATCCGGCCCCATCCGGCAAGGAAGCAAACTACCCGCTCTGCCACCACCTAAACGATCATTCCCTTTACAGGGAGATGCGCTGGCGGCGGGCTTCAAATAAGCAGACCCCGGTGGCTACGGATACATTGAGGCAGTCCACCCCACCACCCATCGGAATCATTACCAATTCATCGCACTGTTCCGCAGTCAACCGGCGGATACCCGTGCCCTCGGCTCCCATTACCAAGGCAAATGCACCGGTGAGGGAAACTTCGTAAATCGACTTTTTTGCCTGGTCACTTGTCCCCGCTAGTCGAATGCAGCGTTCGGAAAGTCGGTTCAGGTACCTCGATAAATTCCTTACCCGGACAAGGGGAAGATTTTCGGCTGCCCCCGCAGCGACATGGCGGACCACTTCGGTAATTCCTGCCGAACGGTCACTGGGAAGCACCACCATATCGACACCCGCCCCATCCGCGGTGCGCAGGCATGCTCCCAGGTTACGGGGATCCTGCACCTGATCGAGGATGAGGAGAAAGGGATCGTGATCCAGTTTTTCCAAAAGCTCGAATGAATCATCTTCGTCGAGCGTGGAGATTGAGGCATCGGGATTGGAATGGGTTCGCCGCCCTAATGACTTGGAAAAGCGGCGCTTCATCCGGGTGAGTTTTGTCTAGGGCTGTCGTCTTTCCCGCAGGCAAAGGAAATCCGGTCAGTCGTGAAAGTCGGATCCCTTCACCGTGGCCTTGACATATTCCTTGCGGATACAGAAATCCCCAAAACGCTCCCCATCGGATCGGTTTTCTGCAAAGTCCTTGAGGATAGGAGACAGGGCCTCGAGTATCTCGTCATGAGTAATGGCCTGGCGGTAAAGTTTGTTTAAGCGCATCCCGTCCAGCCCCGCTCCCAGATAGAGATTATACTTCCCGGGAGCCTTGCCGACTAACCCGATTTCACCGAGGTAAGGACGACCACAGCCATTGGGGCAACCGGTCGAACGAATGGCGATGGAAGCATCCGCTATACCCAGACCGGCAATGACCTTGTCCAACTCATCAATTAAGGTAGGCAGGTAGCGCTCACTCTCGGCGAGAGCCAGACTGCAGGTTGGCAGTGCGGTACAGGCGATAGAGTTGAGGCGGAGGGCAGAGACTTGATCTGACAGCTTTACCCCATGGGCACGCAGAATGGACTCCACTTTTTCTTTATCCGCACTTTCCACTCGGGCAATAACCAGGTTCTGGTTGGCGGTCAGGCGGAACTGGCAGGAGACTGTACGAGCAATTTCCTGAATGGCGGCACGCGGATCGCTGCCCCCTTTTTTGCGGAGCCGTCCTCCTTCCACAAATAAGCCGTAGGCCCATTTCCCATCCGCATCCTCCGTCCATCCGTAGCGGTCGGTGGTCGAATCGAAGGAAAACTCCCTGGATGGTTCAAGCTCCCAGCCAAGCCGCCGGTTCAGTTCCTCTAAAAACCAGTCGGCCCCACGGTCGTCCACAGTATACTTTAAACGGGCATGCCTGCGGTCACTACGATCCCCAAAATCACGCTGAATCTTGACCACTTCCTCGGCCACCTGAACGACCTGCTCAGGGGAGCAAAATCCGATCACATCGGCCAACCTCGGAAAAGTGGCAACCTTCCCGTGGGTCATTCCCAATCCGCCGCCCACAAGGACATTATAACCAACCACACGGTTACCCTCGGGAATGCCCACAAAGCCAAGGCAGTTGGAAAATACATCGACATCATTTCTGGGTGGCAGGGCAACTGCGATTTTAAATTTCCTCGGAAGGTAAGTCTTCCCGTAGATTGGTTCCACTTCCTCTTCGCCCACGGTGCCCGCCTTTTCTCCATCGAGCCAGATTTCTGCGTAGGCAGAGGTACGAGGGGTTAAATGATCATGAATTTGCTGGGCTACTTCCAGAGCCTGACCATGCAATTCAGACTCTAACGGATTGGCCGGGCTCATCACATTGCGGTTCACATCCCCACACGCGGCAAGCGTATCAAGCAATGTGTCATTGATCTCTTTCATGGTCTGCTTCAAGTTACACTTGAGCACGCCGTACAATTGAAAGGCCTGCCTGGTGGTCAACTTGAGCGAACTTTCGCCAAACTTATCGGCCAGATGGTCGATACCCAACCATTGCTCGGGCGTACAAACGCCACCGGGAACCCGCACACGTATCATAAACGAAAAGGCCTTTTCTTTCTTTTCTTTAATGAGGGCGGCACGTTGGTCACGGTCATCCTGCATGTAGGTGCCATGAAACTTGGTTAATTGGGCATCATCCGCAGTGATCGCACCGGTGGAAGTGTCCGCCAGCGACTCAATAATGGTTCCTCTGAGGAAGTTACTGCGCTCTTTCAGCCCCTCGTTGGCGGCCAATTTTTTGGGTTGGTTTGGATCGGATATCATTTTATGGGAAAAGGGATAGAGTACATATTTATTGAAAGGAAGCAAGAAGGTGAATGGTGCGATTTACTGGAGAACATCATCCATCCTCAGTCCAGGGTTCACATTTAACCGTCCGTCTTGGTCAAGCCAAGTGTTTTCAGAATCAACCAATGCCGCGTAGGCAATCATCGCAGCATTATCACCCGTGTGTTTTTTTTCCGCGGCGAGCAGGGGAATTCTGTAGTTTTGGGCCAGTTCATCGAAGAGATTTCTGAGCGTCTGGTTATTGGCAACGCCACCAGATAGCCCAAGACTTCGATAGTTTCCATGGTGCAGCACGAGTTTGGTCTGGGCGACCAGTTGAGACATAGCTGCTGCCTGGTATGATGCACAGATGTCGGAAAGTTGCTCCTTCACTTCCGCCTCCGACATTTTTTTCAGGGTGTAGAGCAGGCTCGTCTTTAGACCGGAAAAACTGAAGGCCAGCTCCTCTCTAGAACTCTTGTATTGAGGAAAGTGAAAGGAATGAGCATTACCATCTTCGGCAAACTTTTCCATTTGTACGCCTCCAGGATAAGGCAGCCCCAGGAGTTTGGCTCCCTTGTCCAAGGCCTCACCCGCAGCATCATCCATGGTCTTTCCAAGGACTGAAATTTTGCGGTCCTGGGCGATTTCGAACAGGAGGGTGTTTCCTCCAGAAACCAAGAGCCCAAGATGGGGTAAATGCTCATCCCAAACGGCGTCATCCCCCCCGAATTTCATGAAGGGAGAAAAAGCATGCCCCCGCAAATGATTGACTCCGCAGACCGACACTCCCCAGAGGTTGCCCAAGGTCTTGGCCAGCGAAAGGCCTACACCGAGACATCCGATTAGGCCCGGCCCACAGGTAACTGCAATATGTTTCACTTCACCGGGCAGTGCGTGTTTCGATTTCACCAGATCAAGCAAGGGAAAAAAGTTTTCCAGATGCTGGCGGACGGCCAAGTCTGGAACCACTCCGCCATAGTCTGCATGGCAGGCAATCTGGCTATGCACCCATTCGCCGACCACCCCCTTTGCCGGGTCGAGCAAGGCAAGGGCGGACTCATCGCAAGAGCTCTCTATTCCTAAAATCATTTCTTCTGCTTCATATAACCGGAGGCATGCACGCGTTCCATTGCCCAAGTAAGTTGCGGGTCCTCGACCAGGGGAAACCCAAGAAGTGCCTCGGTCTGGTTTACATCCAGCACACGCAGCAGATCTTTTTGCTCGGACAGCTTGATCGCAACTTCGGCAGAGCATGGCACCGCATGATCGGGCTCCAGCCCTTTTTCATCTATGGTGGAGTTGTCGGGCAGGTAATACTTTGCCGTGGTCAATCGCAAGCCGGTATCATTGGACAGAGGGAATACGGTTTGCACCGACCCCTTACCGAAAGAGGTCTCCCCCACCAACTCCGCCCGGCCCAACCTGGAAAGTGCACCGGCCAACAATTCCGCACCACTGGCACTGCCCTTATTGATAAGGACAATCATGGGGATTTCCAGCGGGGGGATGGCTGAAACCGTCTTATACTCTCGGTGCTCATCCAAAGTGCGCCCACGCAATGAAACTACGGTCTGTCCTGCGGGCAGAAAATATCCCGCCACATCAACTGCAGCGTCAAGCAGACCTCCTCCGTTATCCCTCAAATCAAGAATAAGTGAGCTTGCGGCATGGGCCTGAATGGATTGGAGGGCTGCCTCCACCTCGGCCTGAGTTCGGTGCGTAAACTGAGAAAGATGCAAGTAACCCGTGCGATTTTCATCTACCCACCAGTCCTCCACACTCGACATTTCAATGTTTTCTCTGGTTACCTGGCAAGAACGTATGGTCTGATCCATGGCCAGAACTTTCAGATCGACTGTGGATTGGGGGGTTCCACGGATAATCTCACCGACTTCCCTAACCCTGAGTCCAGAAAGAGAGGTTTTATCCGCTTCAATAATTTGATCTCCGGCAGATAAACCGCCCACCGCTGCCGGACTATCCGGAAACACCCGCGTGATCAGTACGCCCTGTTCCGACTTCCGAATCTTAACCCCAATTCCCGCGTACATCATATTCATACCCTGTTGAAAATGATGGTATTGGGAGGCATCATAGTAGGCGGAATGTCGGTCTAATGAATGAGCCATTCCTGAAATAGCCAATTGCGAGAGATTCTTGAAACCGGAACGATTGGTATCGTAATAATGAGATTCCGCCAGCCTCAGCGACTCTCCAACTTTGACAAGGGCGACCCAGTAACCCGGATTCAGTAAGGACCGGGAAGCAGGGTCAAAGTAAAGACTCATCCCGACAGAAGCGATCAACCAACCAAGCAGGGCAAAGGCAGACAACCTCACCCACGCACAAGATTCGCCTTGAAGTACCCGCTTGAGTTTCACTCAATACATCCTAGCCACTACTGATGAAATTGCCAATGCCAAAGCCCTCTAAGCAAACAATGCATTCCTTCACAAGGAGGCTTGGCGATCAACCAGCCCTCGCCTTTAATGACTACATTGACTGGGCACTTTACGACCCCGAAACCGGATATTATCAAAGCGACCGTGTGCGGGTGGGCAGGCAACCGGGTAGTGATTTTTACACTTCGGGCAAGATGGGCAGGCTTTGGGGAGAATTGATTCTTTCAAGCTGTGAGCAAATTCTCGGAAGGGATAATCTTTCCAGTTTCACCTTTGTGGAAATTGCTGCCGAACCCCAGACCTCCACTCTGAGCGAGGTTGACCACCCCTTTGCCGAGGTCCAGATCATCCGCTTAAATTCCCCGATTCAGATCCCCCCCCAATCCATTGTCTTTTGTAATGAGTGGCTCGACGCTCAGCCTTTCCGCAGGTTCCAATATTCAGCCAAGAACAAGTGCTGGACTGAGCTGGGTGTCAGAATAGAAGGGGATTCCCTCACCGAGACTGTCCTACCCACAGCTCAGGACCTGCCTGCCATTTTTCCGGACCATTCGCAAGATGGATATATCATCGATTGGCCAAGCGGATCCATCCGCTCCCTTCAATCCCTTGTGCATTTGCCCTGGAATGGCCTTTTCCTAACTTTTGATTATGGACTGCCTCAGGCCACCTTGCTCAATGATCGCCCCGAAGGAACGGCCCGTGGGTATTGGCGGCACCAAATGGCCACCGATTTATTGGCCCGTCCGGGGGAGCAGGATATCACCTGTCATCTCTGCTGGGATGTACTGGTCGAAACCTTGAATTCCGGAGGATTTGACCAGGCAAGGATCCAGACGCAGGAGTCCTTCCTGCTGAATTTCGCGAATCAAAGAATCAAAAAAATATTTGAGCAAAAAAAGGATGGACTCCATGAGGAGATGCAGGCCCTGCGAGAATTGATTCATCCGGCCCATCTAGGTCATGGGATGCAGGCACTTTGGGGAAGGAGAAAGTCATCTATCCGCACTTAGGGATAAGCAGGCAACAAGAGATTGGCATTCTCATAAGGGGTGCCCATCTCGTATAGCTCACGCACTCTATCCTCATCCCACGCCGAGTCAAAAATAGCAAATTCATCTATGCACCCGTTCAGGGCAGTGCCTTTTTGGTAGGGAGGAAATTCCTGGGAATAGCCAAGTAATCCCTTCCTAAAGGAAAGGGGCTGGGAAACTTCCATTTTCTCGCGGCTAAAAGACCTGCCGTTGACATAGTGACAGACCCACTTTTCGCTCGAATTATAGGAGGTGGCAAGATGCACCCATCTGCCCAACTTCTCCTTGGGCAGGGCGACGGCGGAGAGGTAATTGACTACCCGCTTGCCATCAACCCGAACTTGAAGGACCAATTTCCCTGCCTGGTTGACCGACCACCCCAGGGCTCCCCTCTGGGAAGGGCGGGAAAAGATCAGGGGATAAACTGGCGAGGTCAGCTCATCCAGTTTCACCCATGCGGCCAGCGTGACCGAGGAAAGTTCCCCGGGAAGATTTAAGCAAACCCGGTCATTTGCTTTCGAAAACTGCAGTGCTCCTTTACCGGGCCATCTTCCCTGTGCCCAATTGCATCCTATAACCGCCCCATTGCCGGCACCATCATCGCGGTTGGTCTCGTCCTTGAGCACACGGTCCCACTTGGCATGATTATCAAACCCGTAATAGAGCAATGTGCTTGGCTTGGAAAACAATTGACGGCTAAATTTCATCCATTCCGAACGGCGGCGCTGCGACTGTTCCAGCGAACGGCTTGCCAGATCCTGGGTACCAAGGTAGCTGCCAGTGGGCATATCCAGCGGAGAAGACACGCCATCTGAACTCAGGTAAATAGCCTGATTAGAAACTAGATCCTCAGAAACATGGTTACCTGTAAGGTCCACTCCCTGATACCGGACTTTACCGCGGTACACATAGAGCTCGGCAGACTGATCCTCATGCACCTCGATCCCAAAGTCTGTACCCAAATCAATCACATCCCCCCTGGGCAGGCCCACCGTAAAACCAACCGCTACCTTGGGAACATGGGCACGGAGCTTCCCCCTTTTCAATGAACCGGCATTCCCATGAATCAGCTCATATTCAACCGGGCCTTCGAGGATGAGAGTGGCACCATCCACTAGTTCCACCTGAGCAATGCCCTGAGCAATTTTTAAAGAAGATGCGGGCAGGGACGCCCCCACCGAGGGACGAAAATTCGCGGACCTATCCCAGCTAAGGCCAACCCCGCGGGTAAGCACCGCAACCGTTTCAACATTTCTCAATCCATAGCCTGGGACAACCGGCGAGATTTCCGCCCCAACAATTTCCTTTTCCGGCACCAGCGGATCGTGGGCTTGGTAACCGAAGTAGATATAGATACCAAAGAGAACTAAGGCAGCCAGAGGCAGCCAGGGGGAGACAAATTGCACAAGCTTTGTTCCGAGGCTTTCTTTCACAACCTCCGGTGTGTCATCGGAAACACGCTCCTCCGCATAATGGGCCAAGCTTGCTGACATGTCCAGGTAGGCGACATACTGCCTCCTTGCTTCATCGGAATGGGTCAGCCACTCCTCCAGCTTCTTTCTTTTCTCCGCAGATAAATTATTTTCCACCAATCCATCAAGCAATTCGTGTAGTTCGAGAGTTTCCTGATCGGTTAGTTTCATCGCCTTAGGCCTTCTGGATAGTGAGTTCAAGGCTCACGCAGTCGAAAAGTACCTTTCTTATTCGGGTAAGTGCCTTGTACGCTCCTTGCACGGTGCGTCCCGAAGCCTGGGCTGCTGCCGTTACATTTTGACCGGACTCATAGCGTGTCAGAACCATTCTCCTGTCTCTCTCGTTTAGCTTCTGCAAACATTTTGAAAGGGCACCATGACGGTAGTCCAGTTCCTCTTCCATCTCGACGCGGGTCTGGGAAATCACCTCCAATACCTCCTCGTTGAAGACAACCTTCGAGGTGGCATACTTCTTTCGGGCCGCCCGCACTTTCCAGTAAGCAATCTGGCAGGCCCAAGAATAAAAATTGGTACCAGTTTCAAAATCAGAAAATTTTTCGCAGATGGTCAGACTGGCTTCCTGTAAAATATCTTCCGCATCGCTGCGAGAGGGAACCAGGGTATGAATGTAGGCAAACAACCTCCGCTGATATTTCATCATCAACTGCACCAACTCAGAAGAGCGGTCTGGGGAAGTTACATCCAAAACAGGTCGAATGCCTAGGCCGCTTGTTGGTCCGTTGGGACTGTCTGGTCAGGTTCCCCCGGCGAGAACTTCTCAAACTTATCCAATCCCCGGCGGGCAACCTCTTTTTCTGCTTTCTCCAAAGACTTGGAACTTAACCGTACCAAACGAATCTTGGGGCGCCCCCCTTGGGAGCCAGGCATTTCCGTCATCCGGTAGTAAATGGTACCCCCCGCACTCTGGGACAGTCGGTTGGTTAGCTGTACACCCTTTTTTTTCCGCCTTCTGGTTCGTTTGACACTGCAAGGTGGGTGACATTCAGAACCTTCCGAATCATCGACCGCAAGATCACCCTGAGCCTCCTCGATTAAACGGGTGCGGGTGGACTCGCTCAGGTACTTATTGCGCAGGTCAGAACATACAAATCCTTCATCGTAAATCACCTCGTTCATTGGATCGTCCATAGTCATAAACAAGTGAGGGGCACCCAGTGCTTCTTTTAACTCTTTATTGTACCAAGCCGCCGCTTTTTCAACCGCTTTTCGCCGGTTGCAGGCGTAGACGAGGTGATGGGCCACAAAGCAACGGTTCGGGCACAACCTTGCCTCAAGCAGGTATTTGGTTTCGTAAATTAAGCTAAAGTAGCTCTCGTATGGAATAGTAAGAGTAACTTCATATTTTTGGAAATCATTGACCTTCATCATAGTAGGTGTCTCCTTTCGGCGCTGAATGGTTGGTATAGTAGATGGACATCTATCCAATAGACCGCTTACATCATTTTAAGACAAAAAATTTTGCCTCGTTAAAATATCAGTTTCTACTTCGATAAAAGCTGATCAATCTCTGCCACCAAATCATTTTCCAGAAATGGGGAGAAGCCCACCCATACTTTCTCCACCTTTCCGGACGGCCCAATAATAACAGTGTGCGGAAGTCCCTGCACCTGATAATTCCTACCCGCCTTGGATTCCGGGTCCATCGCGACCGTAAGGTCCTGCAGGTCATAATCATCAAGGAAAGCAGAGACCTCATTACCCGACTCACCCTGATTGATGGTCAGTAAGCATAACTGCGAGGAGGCATATTTTTTCTGCACATCTTGAAAGATAGGCAAAGCGGTGCGGCATGGTCTGCACCAGGATGCCCAGAAATCGAGAACCACCACCTTGCCCTTCTGGGCCGACAACGAAAACTCCCCGCCGCCCAGAACCGCTAAATCTACCGCAGGAGCCGGTTGACCTCGAAGAGACTGAGGGCCCTGCGGGTAAATTTGCAGCGGGGGCTTGGGTGCAAGTATGGACAACTGGTCAGATATAATTTCCTCAAGCTGGGTGGCATTCAATTCAAGCGATAGGTTGAACTGGTTTTTTTCTACGGCGGATTGAATTTGATTGAGCAGCTTTAAGGCACTGCGGGAGGATGGGGCTTCCATCAGGGCGAGTTTGGCAAAACCGAGGGAGCCCTCCCATAGGTTATGAAGGGCAGAGGCGGAGATTTCGTCTGTGCACACAAGGGCCCATTCCACCAGGACCGATTCTTCCCTAAAACTTGCACCCATCCCGATCTCTTTTATCCCCGCAAATGCCAACTGTAAAGGGCTCGAGCTTGCACTTCCAGCAAACAGTTTACTTGTATCCGGTAGTCTACAGTAAAAAGAAAACTGCCGGTCATCCGTCAATTGGTCAAGCAGTACGATCTGGCTAAGATCAGGAAGCCCTTCCTGCGGGTCAGGAAATTGATTTCCGCTCAGAAAACAGTTTATCCGGGTATGGTTACCTTCTAATGTGGCAGTAAAAGAGAGGTTCCCATCCAAGTTAATCTGCGGTTCGTGCTCCATCTCCAATTCATTAAGCTGGGTCAGGGGGATAGAAAAGTTCAATAAGTTTTGGTCCACCGACTTCCCAGTGATCCATTTTGCGGCGGCATCAGGTCCAAACTCTTGCGAAAGTTGTTTTTCCACCCAATCAATAAAGCCGGAGAATTCCATCGGGCGGTCCGCTCTCAAGTCAAGGGAAATGAAAAGGTCAGAGATAGAAAGATCACTGGCTTGATTAATATCGACCAACTTCTCCAAACCATTAACCACTAAAGAAAACTGGGTGAAGTCGTTTTCCTCCAAGCCCATCGCCTCGTACAATTCATATTGTGCGTGAACCTCCTCCATGCCCTCTGCCCATTCCCGCAAATGGGGATACTTTTCCTCCAGCCAAAAGGAAATCCCACTTTGCTCAATGCCCCGGACATCGATGAAAAGAATCATTTCGGGCTGAATCTTTGGATTCGCCACGGAAAATGTCGGGTGAATAAGCCAGCTAAGCAAGAGAACTACAATTGCCCTGCAAGCCATGCACCTCACCTTAACAACTAGATGCTTTGCTAGTATGAATATAGCGGTAAACATTGGTTTCCCTCTTGGTAAACCCCACCCGTTTATATAGCTCATTGGCAGCGACCCGACTGGGGCGGGAAGTCAAGTCGACCGTCATGGCCCCTAACCGCAAAGCTTCTTTGAGTGCATGTTCGGACAGTGCCTTACCAATCCCCTTACCGCGGGCCTTTTCGTCCACCACAACATCTTCCACCCAGGCACGCATTCCGGTGGGAATGGGGAAAAGTACAAGGCTAAGCATTCCGAGTACCTCTTGATCTTCACGAGCAATGTAAAGATGAACCGAACTGGACTGAATCATCTCATTCAAACGGACCAAGCTAAGAGGCGGTGCCGAACCGGATAACTGGGGGAGCAGTTGATTAACCGCGTCCAAAGTTACTTCATCTGCTTCTGAAGGTTGGGAAATTTTTACCATGATTCGTATTTTCGATCAGACTACGCTGAATCAACCAAAATAAAAGTTTATTTTATTTCTCTCTCTTTGAGATTGATCAATGGAAAGCACCCAGACAATATGGATGCTTCATTCGCCCCGGCGATTTGAGGTTTTCGATGAACCATGTGGATTCTATTCTTATGTCGACTCGTTCAACCAAAAGGAGTCTGCTGCGATTTAGTTATAAATTAAAAATTAGTAATATCAGGATATGGAAATCTATGTTGGAAACTTACCCTGGTCCCTCAAGGATCAGGAACTTGCAGATGCATTTAGCGAATTTGGAACCGTGGACCGTGCTTCCGTAATCACCGAACGCCCTTCCGGTCGTTCCAAAGGGTTTGGTTTTGTCACCATGAATGACAACAACGAAGCTCAAGCAGCGATTGATGCAATGAATGGAAAAGATATGGGCGGTCGCCCGCTCAAGGTTAACGAGGCGAAACCCCGCGAAGATCGCCCCCAAAGAAACTCCGACTGGTAATACAGTTGATTGCCCTTCTTGGGCTTTCCATTTTTCCATTGCCCGAAAATTTCTAAATTCGGGTTGATTCCTTCATTTATTTGAGGCAGGGATTGGCTGATGTCAAAATCTCATCCTGTTTCATTTCTTGATAGTGTAAATCTGTATTTCGACCAAGCGGCATCCGCATTGGAACTGCCCAAGGGACTCGCCCGACAGATCCGCACATGCAACGCCATTTGCGAGATGAAATTCGGTGTCGAACTGCGGGGAAGTTACGAGATCTTTACAGGATGGCGGGCCACTCATAGCGAACATATCCTTCCGGCAAAAGGGGGCATCCGTTTTGCCCCGTTCGCTGACCAGCAGGAAGTGGAGGCACTAGCTGCCCTCATGACCTACAAGTGCTCCATTGTAAATGTACCTTTTGCCGGGTCGAAAGGGGCCCTCCGTATCGATCCCAAAAAATATACCCTCGAGGAATTGGAACACATTACACGCAGGTTTGCTCAGGAACTAGATAAACGCGGATTACTTGGACCCGGTATCAATGTTCCGGCTCCGGATATGGGCAGTGGGCAGCGGATGATGTCGTGGATCGCCGACGAATACCAGCGCTTGCACCCCAGCGAGATCAATGCCCGGGCCTGCGTAACCGGAAAACCAGTTCATTTTGGCGGAGTGGACGGCAGAATTGAGGCGACGGGACGTGGAGTGCAATTCGGGATTCAAGAGTTTTTCCGCCATGCAGATGACCGCAGAGAAGCCCGTCTCGACGGAGGTCTTGAGGGCAAGACCGTGATTGTGCAGGGGCTTGGCAATGTGGGATACCATGCGGCCAAATTCCTCCAGGATGAGGATGGGGCCAAAATTATTGGAGTGATTGAAAGAAATGGGGCTCTTTTTAACAAGGATGGGCTTAGTGTTGAGGATGTTGCTCGATACAAGCAGGAAAAGGGAAAGGTTGAGGGTTTTGAGGGTGCAACTTTTTTCCCAAATGGAGCTGATCTTCTTGAACATCCCTGTGATATCCTTATCCCTGCGGCCATGGAAGGTGTCATTACCGCTGCCAATGCTAATAAAATTCAGGCTAACGTAATTGCAGAGGCAGCCAATGGACCAGTGACATATGAAGCAGATCAAATTCTTAGGGACAAAGGGATATTTATTATCCCCGATGCCTATCTCAACGCGGGCGGTGTGACCGTATCGTATTTTGAATGGTTAAAAAACCTTTCCCATGTCCGTTTTGGCAGGATGGACCGGAGGTTTGCCGTGGCTCAAAATGAGCGCATTCTCGATCTAATCGAATCGGCAACAGGCAAAAAAGTTGAGCATAATACCAAGGAAAGAATTCTGCAGGGACCCAATGAAATTGCCTTGGTCAGGTCAGGTCTCGAAGATACCATGCGTGAGGCTTATGTGGAAATCAAAGAAATGCAGCACGGGAATCCAAAAATCAAAGATCGCCGCACCGCGTCTTTTGCCCTAGCCATCCGAAAAATCGCCGGTATTTACGAAAGTATGTATCTTTAGTCGGAATCGGGCCTTTCCTCCCTGACCTCCCAGCCCTGGCGATAGGGTTTACCCATTCTCTGTGACACAATCGATCGATCGGCCTTGAGCAATTTGCTATCCCAGGCAAACTCGCCACCTTCCAACAAAGCCACATTTCCAAGCAGGCAAATCTCCGAGAGCCGACCCGCATGTTCAAAATTGGCCAAACAAAAATCGGGTTCCCCCAAGCGTATAGCACGGACCAGTTCTTCCTTCATGCCGGAATCGCCACGGTTGTTTCTTGGCAAAGTACTCGTCACACTCGCAAGGGCTTGCTCAGGTTCAATCCACTCCCTGCCGTAATTGAGCTTCCACCTCGTTCCGTAATCTCCCATGGCAAGGAACTTCCCCTTTTTGCCAATAATAAGAACACCAGTCGAAGGAATGGAGTGCCCGGAAAACAAATCTCGGGCAGGCAGGTTTGGCTGACCAGATATTTTTTCGGATAAGTGGCCGATTCTGCCTTCGTACCAGTTGAGAGCGATGGGGCTTTTACCCGGCTGTTCAAAATCATATCTCAGACTAGCCCATGCGGGATAAGTCTCGCGGTTAACCGGTCCACGGTGCAAGCAACTCACTTTTTGCGGGGCAGGCAACTCGCATCCCATTACGGGCAAGTTCAAAAGGTGGCAGCCGGTACTTCCCAGCAAACCAGTACCAAAGTCAATCCAACCTCTCCAGTTGTACGGATGATAACAGGAATGATAAGATCTTGGTAAAGCACTCCCAAGAAAACCACTCCAGTTGAGATGTTCAGGGACGGGCAATGAATGCTCCGGTTTTTTAGTCACTATGGGTGCCTGGGGCCACTGTGCCAATCCCCCCCAGGCATGAATCTCCTGCACATCCCCCAGCCTTCCCGATCGAAGGTACTCCACCCCTTCGCGAAATCCATCCTGAGCCGTGCCCTGAATGCCCAATTGAGTGCAAAGCTTTTTCTTTTTGGCCAACTCGGTTAATTGACGAGTCTCCCAAACCGTGTGGGAGAGAGGTGCCTGCACAAAGAGATGAATTCCTGCATCCATCGCACGCTGAGCAACGAGGGCGTGGGTGTGGTCCGGCGTACTTATACTCAGTACATCAATACGCTCGCCCAATTCCTCAATCATTTTTCGACAATCGGAATACTTTTTTGCCCGCGGATAAGACTGTAGTGCAAAATCGAGCCTTTTCCGGTCCACATCACAGGCCGCAATCACCTCCCCGTGCCTCGCCAACTGATCGAAATCACTCCTCCCCTTCCCTCCGACTCCAACAGCAGCGATCTGTAGGCGTTGATTCGCCCCAAACACCGAGGATGGAACGAAAGAAAATGAAAGAGCACCGGCCATACTACTCATCGCCTGGCGTCTATTCAATTTAGGTCCCGACAAATGCCCAGGCTGCACCGCTTTCATTTCTGGCATTCTCAAAAACTTACAAAACCCAGACAGACGGATTAAAATGGAAGCACCTGAATGGCATCAGCAACCACATATCCGGATGTGTTCTCGTTGAATAACTCCACAAAATACTGCTCTCCCCTTTGAAAGGAAAAGGACCCTAGGGAGTACCAAAGATCTCCACTGAGGTGAGGCTTTCTTTGGTCCACCCAAACCTTCGCATGCCCATCCTTATGCTTAATCTCATAACGAATATTTCCAGCACGGTTGGCGAATACAGAGTAAGATACTTTGATTTCATGCAGCCCGTCCTTGGGGGCAAGGAAGGGAAACCGGGCAGTACACTTTCCTTTCCCTGCATTGCCGTCATGATGGTAGGAAGTGCCAACGAAAGGGCGTAGCGATGTACTCTCAGTCCATTCCCCCACAAACTCAATCTGCTCTCCATCTACCACAACTCCGCCTAAGCGATTGCGCGGATAACCCACGGCCTTACTTACCCGCACTTCCCTGCTAAGCTCAAGTACCTGCCCATCCTCTAACAGTCTTTCCCGCAGATCTTGGTAATCAACTTCCTGAACCGCAATGCCACGGTCCAAGGCAAGGGATGCCGCAGTGGCAGCAGACTGGGCAAGAATCATAAAAACTGGCTCCATGCGGACGGACCCAAAAGCCACATGGGACGCCGACAAACAAACGGGCACAATCAGGTTTGAGCACTCCTCGCGAGATGGGACAATGGAGTCGTAGGAAATTGCATAGGGTTGATCGATTGGGACCTGAAAGTCCCCCTCATTCAGAACATAAGCCTTCCCCTGCTCATCCTTGGCAACATACCTTTGCACATTGTGAGAGTCCATGGTGTAGGAACCCATACCGATTGCTTTTAAGGTATCTCGTTCCCCAGTCACATCCGTTTCCGTCATAACGAAATCACTCACCATTCTGCGTGCTTCCCTGATATAAAGTTGCGGCGGCCAATTTCCCGTTTCTACAAATTCGTCTTTGGCCAAACCCCATTGGCTCATTTCCGCACGGACATCGCTAGGCACCCGTGCATCGTTGCAGAGAAAATAATAATACCCTTTTTGATAATTTTCATGCTCCCGTACGATTTTTTCCCGTTCTTCATAGGTGCCATCCGGGTAATCGTAATTCATGCCTATATTATCTGTGCTAAAGGAACCATGGTTGTCAGTGTCTGTTTTTCGATTGGGCACGGGATTAAAATGGTCAAATATGTGCCTGGATCCAAGGAGCAATGTTCGAAGAAGCAACTCGTATTGTTCGGGTTGATAGTCATCGGGTTCGGGAAAGGGAATATGGTTCTCTTTCACCTTGGTTAGACACAGCCTGAAATTGTATGCCTGGATTTTACGATCACCCTCTCCGTCTGCCCCCGGGGGCAATGGATTGATGCGGGGCAAAAGAGGACTCGTGGAATCTCCCTGAATAGCAAAGGGGTCAACACGGTTGATGAATTGATTTTTATTTGCCAACCGTGACTGCACTCCGTTCAAAGTTTCACCATAACGGGTATTGCCTTCCCGACCGACTGAATAACTGACCCCAACCGCCGCCATCAGGTCCCCCTCATAAGTGCAATCCAGAAAAACATCACCCTGATACCGAACACCCGACAAGGTTCTAATGGACACAATCCTCCCGTCCTTCAGTTCCACGCCTTGCTCCCGGTCGAGCCTCTCCCCCCTGTAAACCTGCAGGTCATTTTCCCTGACCCATGATTCAAAAATATTTGAGGCAACCTCTGGCTCAAAGATCCACATCGTGCGCTTCTCTCCGTCGATCGCCATCGCACCCTGACCACGGTTACCGAAGTCGTCCTTTCTTTGCCATTTCCATACACCTGGGCTTTGGTAATGTCGCCACACCCTGTGGTAAAACTCTCTGGCAAGCCCCCCAATCACTTCTTTGTTTCCAGTATCTGTCCAGCCAAGCCCGCTACTAGTCATCCCTCCCAGCCTTGTATCTGGAGAAACCACCACGACGGACTTCCCCATTTTTTTGACCTGCACCGCAGCAGTGATCGCCGAAGAAGTTCCTCCATAAACAATGACCGATGCCTGCAAGGTACGGTTGGATTCCGCTTGGGCAAAGCTTATCGCTTGCAGGAGAAACAAAAGAATTAAAAAAATTATTTTAAAACTGTGAACCACCATAAGAAGCAATGAATAGAAAAACCCCAAAGTTAGGAGATTAGGCTTCCCAGTGCACTCGAAATATTTCGGTGCACATAGTCGTAACTGCTACGAACAAGGAGGGCTGACTTCACCTTTCGGCTCTGCAGGGCAAGCTCCGGAGCGGAACCGAGAAGTATACATCCCAGTCTGACTCCGAATGTGGGTGCAGGGAAACCAAAACCAAGTGGAGAGACTTGGCTGCTCAGTTCTGCCATAAAATCCCGATTTTTAACCGGATTGGGGGCGGCAAGATTAACCGGGCCCTCCAGTTGATTTTCCTCCATAAGAAAGCGGGTGATACCAACCCAGTCATCCTCGTGCAACCAGCTCATCCATTGCTGACCCGAGCCCTGCTTCCCGCCCAATCCAAAGCGGGCAAGACGGGCCAGTAATGGAAATGCTCCACTTCCCCTGCCTAAAATAAAGCTTATCCGCAGGGCAACCTGCCTTACCCCATCCCGGCAGTGCCTGAAAAACTCATCCTCCCATGCCAGGGTCACCTCCTCGAGAAACCCATCACTTTGGGTGGGGGAATTTTCATCATGGGCGGGTTCTTCACCAAAGCACTGCCCATACAAAGCCATGGAGCTTGCATTCAGCCAACTCTGCGGTGGAATATGACAGGCGGCAACCGCCCGGCCCAGCACGCGGGTCGATTGAATCCGCGATTCTAGAATCTGTTTACGGTTGGTTTGGGTGTGACGGCAATCAATCGAACGACCGGTTAAGTTGATCAGAGCCTTGGCACCCTCAAGCTCACGCGTCCAACCCGCAATGGATTGGGCATCCCATTGAACTAACCTGCCCACAATCTCAACCGAGGCCTCAGGTATGCCTCTGGAGAGCAGAACTACCTCGTATTGATCCGCAGATAGAGATCGGGCTAGGAGCTGGCCTAGGAAACCAGTACCCCCGGCAATGACAACTTTTGGGGAGGATTGATTGGTAGACGAATCCATGCCAATCTTCCTAAATAATTACTGGGACTTGGCAACTTACAGGAAAGTTGCCAGCAGATTTCTATTGAAGCACGATATTGCGGAAGTAAACCTTCATTGGTGGTCCGGCATGCACCTGAAAGGCAAGCAAACCGCTACCCCTTCGCTCTTGCTCATCCTCATCGATTACCTCGGTCATCACCTTTCCGTTGATGTAGTGGATGAAGTGATAGCCATTTGCGGTAATCCTGTAGGTATTCCAGTCGTTTTTATTGATTTCCAGTCCAAGTTTGGTCTTGTCACCAATCTTTTCGACCGATTTGACCAGTTTACCCTGGGAGTCCCTCGACAAGGTGGTGCGGTCCCCGCGAAGGGACAGAATTCCACGAAATGCCTCGCCGTAAGAAATGCCGCTAAAGTTATCTCCCGATTCAAAGTCTGCCTGGTACCCGCCTATCCGCCAGCCATCGTGCTCGCCGGGCTTAACGAAACTACGGTATTGAATGCCACTGTTCCCTGAATCGATTTTGCATTCCAGAGTGAGGTCGAAGTCCTGCAATTCTCCGCCTTTCCAAATGAGAAAAGTGTTTCCCTTGGTTGGGTTTTCTTTAGTGTTTACCCCAACGATTGCCCCATCCTCCACACTCCAGTGCAAAGGATTGCCGTCCCAACCCTCTAGGCTCTGTCCGTCGAAGAGCGACTTTTCAGCAACCAGCGTTAAAGGGAAAATAGAGACAAGTAGGCAGAGCAACTGATTTTTTATCATACAATACAGATCATTCCATGAATAGAAATGGGTTCAAGGAAAAGTTGACCGATTGGGGAAATTTCTGCGGAATGCATCCTATGAAAGTAAAGGGCACATGATTGATGTTCGGGAACTCACGATCCACTATGGAGAATTCGCCGCAGTTGATCACCTGTCCTTCTCCGTCCAACCGGGCTCAATCTTTGGCCTCATCGGACCAAATGGGGCTGGCAAGACAAGTGCAATCAAGGCAATTGCCACCCTACTCGAGCCAACTTATGGAGAAATTTTAGTCCAGGGAGTATCCGCCCTTCTCCAAGCAGAAAAAGCCAGAGGCTTTTTGGGATACATGCCTGACTTCCCCCC